>Ga0316189_10001049_pt1 | contig 27499 bp, 25 predicted proteins | sample LowCovwburrow_MG_FD_204930 | JGI IMG/M metagenome (GOLD analysis project Ga0316189, IMG submission 204930) | Coastal sediment microbial communities from Maine, United States - Lowes Cove worm burrow | ecosystem: Environmental > Aquatic > Marine > Coastal > Sediment | place: USA: Maine...
TTGTATTTCTGCACTAGGTTACTCATGGGTATACTTTGTATTGGTACAAACATACAATTATTGGTCCTCGTATTATATGACAATTGTCAGGTTAGACTGACGCCCCAAGGGTAAATAGCCCTCCTTGTTACTTGCATAAAACTTGATCGAAAACAAATGCAATTATACACTTCATTTAAATCCATAAAATGGGATGTACATCGAAAATTGTCCGCAATTTGAGGTTAAATGACCTATTTTTGCCCCATTAAAACATAAAACACATGACATTACTACTAATGGCCGCTGGAAGCGGAAGCAGATATGGGAAGTTAAAACAGTTTGATGGCTTAGGCCCCAACGAGGAATTTTTAATGGAATTCAGCATTTTTGATGCCTTAGAAAACCAATTTGACCATGTTGTTGCTATTACAAAGAAAGATAATGTTGCCTTTTTAAGAGATCATTTATCGGCGAGATTACCTAAAAACATTAAACTTGATGTCATTGCACAAGAATTAATGGACATTCCCGAAGGATGTAGCTATACTGGGGAACGTCAAAAACCATGGGGCACCGCACATGCCGTCTGGACGGCACGTAATTTAATCAACAATCCGTTTGTGGTATTAAATGCAGATGATTATTATGGTAAAGGTGCTTTTAAGAATGCTGCCAAGTTCATAAAAGATAAGGAATATAAAGATGCATACGGTCTTGTTGGTTATACCTTAAAGGATACACTTTCCGATCATGGGTCCGTTTCCCGAGGGGTCTGTGAGGCCAATGAAAAAAACACTTTATTGTCCGTTGTTGAGCGAACTCAGCTTACACAAAAGGGCAATGCTGTAGTTGATCTAGAATCCGGTGCCGAATTTACTGGCGATGAGTTGGTTAGTATGAACTATTGGATTTGCAGACCTACCATTTTCAAGGCTATTGAACAAGATCTAAGAACATTCCTTCAAAAAGGTGAAAATTTAGAAAAAGGTGAGATTTATATTCCGTTTGTAATTCAGGAAATGGTACAACGCAACGAGGTAGAGATAAAAGTAGTTCCCTCAGGCGGCAAGTGGTTTGGGGTCACCTATGCCAGCGATAGGGAAATGGCAGTATCACAATTACAGGAAACCACCGATAAAGGGGGATATCCATCCCCATTATGGAATTAGTTCAATAAGTGTGAAGGGCGGCAAAAATAACGATACAGTCAGTGCTATTCTACAACACTTTTGTGTTGAGGGAAAAAGCTATGCCCTACAAACCATCAACAACGGCTATATTAATGACACCTACATGGTTCTTGACAAAGAGAATCCTGTTTATATTTTACAGCGAATCAACCATACTGTTTTTCATGATATTGATGGCATTATGACCAATATAAATAATGCTCTTATCAACCTAAATGATGAGCATTATAAAAAAATTGAACTGATAAAAACCAAAGATGACAAACCCTATCATGACGATGAAAATGGGTATTGGAGGTTAATGTCGTACATAAACAATAGCACCACCTATAACACAACCAAAGATGCGAACATCGCTTTTGAAGCTGGTAGGATAATTGGCAAGTTCCATCAGCTTATGGAAGGTGCCCTCAAGGCGGAATATGTAGATACCATTCCTAACTTTCATAATCTTGAATTTAGAAAAAAACAGTTCATTTCAGCCAAGGCAGTTGCTGATCTGGCCAAATTAAATATTGCAAAGGATTCGATTCTTTTCGCTGAAGAAATTTTAGAGAAACTAAAGGTTTTGAACAATACCGATTTGCCGGTCAGGATTTGTCACAATGACACCAAACTGAACAACATACTGTTCTCAAAAGAATCAAATAAGGCACTTTGCTTGATCGACCTTGATACGATTATGAAAGGCCATTTTTATTATGATTTTGGTGATGCCGTTCGAACCATTGTTAATACGGCGCCTGAAGATGAGAGAGAACTACATAAAATCACATTTGAACGCGAATTGTTCAATGCTTTTGTAGATGGCATTGCCGCGAATGGCCCATTCTTATCTAAAGCGGAAATACAAAAACTAGCTTTTGGAGCTGTTTTTATGCCCTTTATTCATGGATTACGCGCCCTTACTGATTACCTCAATAACAATATTTATTACAAGGTAGCCTATGAAAACCAAAATCTTGATCGCTGTTTGAGCCTGTTTGATTTTACGCAAAAAGCCTTGAATGAAATGGATTATATGCAAAAAGTGGTGTCCCAGAAATTAAACTAGATTGTTTTATTTCTTCTCTTAAATATATTGATTGATAATGTTCTCAAACAATTCCTGCTTTCCGCTTCTTAATTGTAATTCTCCATTGGCCTTTGCCAATTCATAGAGGTCAGTCAAACTTAATTTTCCGTTCTCAAAATCTTTTCCTTTTCCTGAATCAAAAGAGCTATATCGTTCTTTACGCAGGGATTCATAGTCCGAAGATGAAATAATTTTGTCCGCTGCCAACAAGGCACGTGCAAAGGTGTCGGCTCCACCAATATGGGCATGAAAAACATCATCAATATCCGTAGAATTCCTTCTTATTTTAGCATCGAAGTTTATTCCTCCACCTTGCAATCCCCCTGCAGCCAAGAATACCAACATGGCCTCAGTAGTCTCTAGAACATTATTAGGAAATTGGTCCGTATCCCAACCATTCTGATAATCTCCACGGTTTGCGTCTAAGCTTCCCAACATTCCGGCTTTGGCAGCTACCGCCAATTCATGTTGAAAAGTATGCTGGGCCAAGGTAGCGTGATTCACTTCGATATTGATCTTGAAATCCTTTTCCAATCCATATTCACGAAGGAAACCGATAGCCGTAGCCGTATCAAAATCGTACTGATGTTTCATGGGTTCCATAGGCTTTGGTTCAATAAAGAAATTGCCTTTGAATCCTTGGCCACGGGCATAATCCCTGGCCATGGTCAAAAACTGTCCCATATGATCCAATTCACGACCCATATCTGTATTTAAAAGTGACATATACCCTTCACGACCTCCCCAAAAAACATAATTTTCACCATCAAGGGCAATCGTAGTATCCAAGGCCAATTTTATCTGTCCGCCAGCTCTTGCCACTACCTCAAAATCGGGGTTGGTTGCTGCCCCATTCATATATCTTGGATTTGAAAAACAATTCGCCGTTCCCCAAAGTAACTTCACACCCGATGCCTTCTTTTTCTCCTTAATGTAATCAGTGATAGTCGCCAATCGAGTCTCTGAATCAGCAAAGGATGCCCCTTCTTGAATCAGGTCAAAATCATGGAAACAGAAATAACCAAAGCCCATCTTTGTAATAAACTCAAAAGCCGCATCGACCTTATCCTTAGCGGCCTGAACTGCGTCCGAAGATTGGTCCCATTCAAAATTTTGGGTGCCGGGACCAAAGGGGTCTGACCCTTGACCACAGAACGTGTGCCAATAGGCTATTGCGAATTTGAAATGTTCGCGCATGGTCTTCCCCGCAATCATCTGATCGGGATTATAGTATTTGAATGCCAAGGGATTGTCAGATGCTTTCCCTTCAAACTTAATTTCCCCTATGCCTTTAAAATACTCCTTGTCTCCTATTAGTGCCATGATCTATATTTATTATTTGATTACTAATTCCAGTTCTTTTTTCCAGATTTGATAGGCTTTCACGTAAGGTTCCTTGTCCTTAAATGGCATAAAGGTCATTACATGGTCATTGTCCATAATATAAGAACCAAATTTATCAAAATCCCCGTCATGTAAGCCAGCTGCCCTAGCAGCACCAATCGCTCCGGTTGTATTATATAATTCTATTTCGGTTGCCATTAACGTTGCTATGGTATTGGCAAAAATCTCCGATTGGAACAGATTATCATTCCCAACACGCATAACATTGATTTTAATGCCATCGGATTTAAGTATTTCCATGCCGTATACAAAAGAAAAAGCGATGCCTTCGAGAGCAGCCCTACATAGATGCGATTTGTTGTGATTGTTTAGATTGATATTCAAAATTCTAGCGCCAACCTCCTTGTTATTCAACATTCGCTCAGCACCATTGCCAAACGGAAGCATAGATACACCGCCTGATCCAATTGGTATTTCAGATGCCAAAGCGTTCATTTCTTCATAGGACTCCACCGCTAAATTGTTCAGCAACCATCGATATTGGATTCCAGCTCCGTTGATGCATAGCAATTTTCCTATTCTTGGAGCTGTCCCTTTGCTATAATTGACATGGGCAAAATTGTTGACACGGGAACTTTCCTTGACTGACAAGCTATCAGTTACTGCGTATACTACACCCGAGGTTCCTCCGGTTCCGGCTACCTCTCCAGGTTTAAAAACATTTAGTGATAGGGCATTGTTAGGTTGATCACCCGCACGGTAAAAAATTGGAGTTCCCGCTACAATACCACTTTCTTGCGCTCCCTTTTCATTTACTACGGATTGTAACCCAAATGTCTCAACAATATCGGGAACCATAGTTTTCTTTATTCCGTAATGATCCAATAGAAAATCGGCCAAATCATCATTTTTGAAATCCCAAAAAATCCCTTCAGACAACCCTGAAATTGTCGTGTTTATCATATTTGAAAACTTAAAGGCTATATAATCCCCAGGAAGCATGAATTTATGAACATTTTTAAATACCTCAGGTTCATTGTCCTTGACCCATTTTAATTTGGATGCCGTAAAATTGGCCGGTGAATTCAGAAGATGGGCATTGCATTTGGCTTCTCCCAAATCCGAGAAAGCCCTGTTCCCTGTTTCCACAGCTCTGCTATCACACCATATTATAGACTTTCTTAATGGCTTTCCATCTTTATCGACCAAAACAAGCCCATGCATTTGGTATGAAATTCCTATTCCCTGAATCTGGGTTTTTGAGATATTTAATTTTGACTTCAATTTTAAAATAGCAGCGCACGCATGTTTCCACCAATCGTCAGGATTCTGTTCTGCCCAACCATTTTTCAAAGCCATCATGCCCATCTCGGTCTCTGGTTCTTGAACCACCCCAATACTTTTACCTGTTGAGATCTCGACCAAAGCTGCCTTTATTGAAGAGCTACCAATATCCAATCCTAAATAGTACATGTACAATATTTTTTTGGGCCAATTTGTAGAATAAAATGTTTTTTACAACCCATATAAATGTATCACAAACTATGTAATATTCCTTGTACTGAAGCCCTTAATTCTATAAAACGGAATTCGAACTAGTATACAAAGACTTACTTTCTCAAATACAACATAATGTTTTACAGTATTTTATGTTATAGTCAGTTTCATAATTAGAACGGTTGAATACAGAGGTTTAAGAAAAATAAACTACAAGACAACGGTAATGACAAGCTATTAATAATAGTAACGAATAGTGATATAAATCATAGTTTTCATTTTAACATATAATTAAATTTAAATCTTGGAAAAATTTATAAAATGATTCAAAGAATATTGCTTTGCTTTCTAATTATTTGTGGTTGTTCCAAAGATTCGGAAATGGATATTCCGTCAGATTCGGAAATAGATTCTCCACAGAATCAAAATGATGCCATCTACCTATCAGGTATAACTATTAAATGTTACAATTGGGCAATCATTGGCGCTACCGGTGAGGTTAATGGTAGTACGTATACGGTTGTTGATGAAACCCAATTAAGACAAATGGTGGACCAGGGTGCTGATGTCACTAAAGTGTGTACAACCAAAGTTACGGATATGAGTGAACTGTTTCAGGATACAGAATTCAACCAGGATATCAGTTCCTGGGATGTTAGCAATGTTTCAAATATGGGTTCTATGTTTCGTTGGTCAGAATTCAACCAGGATATCGGGCGCTGGATTACTAGTAATGTTAGAAGTATGAACTTTATGTTTGCGGGTTCATCATTCAACCAACCCATAAAGAGTTGGAATGTGATGAATGTATCTGATATGAGTGGAATGTTTGGGGGCTCATCATTCAACCAACCCATAGGGAATTGGAATGTGAGTAACGTTAGGAATATGTATGCGATGTTCAGCGGAACAACATTCAACCAGGATATCAGCTCCTGGGATGTGAGCAACGTTACCAATATGACTGTGATGTTTGCTCGTTCACCATTCAACCAGAACATAAGTTCCTGGGATGTAAGCAACGTGAAGGATATGATTCAAATGTTTATTACTTCAGAATTCAACCAGGATATCGGTTCCTGGGATGTGAGTGGTGTTATTAATATGGGTGGTATGTTTACAGATTCACAATTCAACCGCGATATCAGTTCCTGGAATGTGGGGAATGTTACTTCCATGGACCAAATGTTTTCTGGTTCTCAATTCAATCAGGATATCAGCTCTTGGGATGTGAGTCGTGTAACTTCTATGGGTGCTATGTTTATGGATTCACAATTCAACCAGGATATCAGTTCCTGGGATGTGAGGAGGGTTACAAATATGGGTGCCATGTTTGAGAATTCTGTATTCAACAGAGATATCAGTTCCTGGAATGTGAATAGAGTTACTGAAATGGGTTATATGTTCTATAATTCACAATTCAATCAGGATATTAGTGCCTGGGATGTTCAAAATGTATTTTATATGAGTAGAATGTTTGCTCTTTCACCTTTCAACCAGGATATAGGTTCTTGGAATGTACACAATGTTACGTATATGGAAAGTATGTTCTTTAATTCACCATTTAACCAAGACATCAGTGCCTGGGATCTTAGCAGTGCTGCTTATATGGGTTCCATGTTTCAGAATTCACCATTTAACCAGGATATCAGTTCCTGGGATGTACGGAATGTAGCCAAAATGGAATATATGTTCTACAATTCGGAATTTAACCAAGATCTAAGTGGGTGGAATGTAGCCAATGTTACAGACTGCAGTGGATTTAGTGGTAATGCACCACAATGGGTACTTCCAAAACCGAACTTTGTGAGTTGTGACCCTAATTAACCACATATGAAAGTAGTTCTCAAAATACCGCTATTATTGCTATCAATACTTCTATTTACAGCCTATAATATAATTTTCGTAAAATTTTATTGATTACATTGTTTTCAAAAAGGAAATAGCAAAACTGATTGTTTATATGGGTATATTATAATCCATTTTGGTCAAATAAATCTTAAGAGCAATTAATGGGAAGCTTAATTGACCCAATTTAGGCAACATTTGAAAACCCCTTTGGGGGTTGAAGTGAAAAAAATATTATAAAAGAAACTATGGGTATAAAGTACAGAATCATCATAATGCTTATAGGCCTTTTGGCCATAACAAATTCATGTTCAAAGGTGCAGGGTTCTAAAACGCTGCGCTTAGGCCATGGTTTGGATGTAAGTCATTCCGTTCATAAAGCGATGTTAAAAATGGGTGAGGATTTGGCCCGTCTTTCGGATGGCAAATTATTGTTGAAAATCTATCCCAGTCAGCAGTTGGGTACCGAGCGTCAATGTTTGGAACTTTTACAGATTGGAAGCTTGGATATGACCAAAGTATCGGTAGGGGTATTGGAGAATTTCGCACCCAATATGAGGGTGTTGGGCCTCCCCTTTCTGTTTCGCAATCGAGCGCATTCTTTTAAAGTATTAGACGGCCCTATTGGGCAGCAACTACTCAAGGGTGGTGAAAAATATTGGCTGAAAGGGTTAGGCTATTATGATGCCGGAAGCCGTAGTTTTTATACCAAAGACAAACCAGTCAATAGCCCCGAAGACTTGAAGGGGCAAAAGATACGGGTCATGGAAAGTGTCACTGCAATGGATATGGTACGCGGCCTCGGTGGTTCTCCCACACCTATTTCATGGGGAGAGCTTTATACTGCTCTACAGCAGGGAGTGGTTGATGGGGCAGAGAACAATCCGCCTAGTTTTTATCTGTCAAGACATTATGAAGTCTGTAAATACTACACTTTGGACGAGCATACGGTACTGCCCGATGTACTTCTGGCCGGCACCCATTTATGGGACAAACTGTCAGAAAAAGAGCAGACATGGTTGAAGCAAGCTGTCGAAACATCGGTCGTATACCAACGGAAGTTATGGCTCGAAGCAGAAAATGAGGCCCTTGAGGCCGTGAAGAAAGCCGGGGTTCAAATCATAAGGCCAGACAAGACATTATTTTCTGATAAAATCAAAGATTCTTTCGATAAATACAAGGAAGATGAGGCCTTTTATGAGTTGATCCAGGCAATACAGGCAACCAAATAAAACACAACTAGAAAACCGTTCCAATGAAACTCCGAAGAAAGATCGATACAATTTTGGCCAATTTTCTTGTGATTATCATGTCAATTATGGTAATCAATGTGCTCTGGCAAGTGGCCAGTCGCTTTATTGTTGGTTCGCCAAGTTCATTTACTGATGAACTCGCACGTTATCTGATGATATGGATCGGCATTTTAGGGGCTGCCTACGTTTCAGGTCAAAATATGCACGTGTCCATTGATGTACTTCCTTCCCGATTAAGTAGCAAGGCACAAAGGCGATTGAAGCTCATTGTAAAAGCGCTGATTATTCTTTTTTGCTTGACGGCCATGGTTATTGGCGGTAGCCGCCTGGTTTATATAACCCACGTTCTCGACCAAAATTCCCCTGCCCTTCAAGTGCCTTTGTCATTGGTGTATGTGGTTATTCCAATAAGTGGCCTATTGATTATCTATTATAAAATATCCGATATACTAAAAGACTAAATTATGGAATACATACCTATACTTGTTTTGGTAGTCAGTTTTATATGTCTTTTGGCCATTGGAACCCCTGTAGCCTGGAGTATCGCTATTTCCTCATTGTTGACTTTGTCAGTCAGTATTCCCCTATTGCCGGCATTTACGACCGTTTCGCAACGCATAGGCACGGGTCTCGATAGTTTTGCCCTCTTGGCCATACCGCTTTTTATACTTTCCGGAGAATTAATGAACAAGGGAGGCATCGCCCATCGCCTCATTGCCTTTGCAAAAACCTTAGTAGGTGCTTTGCCTGGAGGTTTGGCGTTGATAAATATTGTATCGGCCATGTTAATGGGTGCCATAGCTGGTTCTGCTATGGCGGCTGCATCGGCCATGGGAAGCATTTTGGGTCCTGAAATGGAAAAAGAGGGGTACTCTAGGGAGTTCGGGGCAGCAGTGAATATTACGGCTGCAACAACCGGACTTATCATTCCGCCCAGTAATGTGTTGATTGTATATTCGCTTGCGAGTGGAGGTGCATCGATTGCTGCGTTGTTTTTGGCAGGATATATACCTGGAATCCTTACGGGTTTGTTTTTAATGACAGTAGCGTCGGTATGGGCAAAGAAAAAAGGATATAAGGTAGGGAAACGCAGTAGTCTAAAAGAAATCTTTAAAACTTTTATTGACGCTCTCCCTAGTCTGTTCATGCTTGTTGTGGTCATCGGAGGTATCGTGACCGGAATTTTCACAGCTACCGAGGCATCTGCAATAGCAGTACTTTATAGTTTGCTGCTCGGATTTTTCTATAGGGAAATTTCATTTCCCAAACTCCCTCAAATTTTATTGGATTCTTGCGCCACCACAGCCATTGTCATGCTGTTGATTGGTGCTTCAATGAGTATGTCATGGGCTTTGAGTTATGAAAATATTCCACAGGAAATCAGTTCGGGTCTTTTGGCCTTGAGCGATAATCCCATTGTTATTCTATTGATTATTAATTTGCTATTACTCTTTGTGGGTATTTTTATGGATATGACCCCGGCCGTACTCATTTTCACACCTATCTTTTTGCCCGTAGTAACCAAATTAGGGTTAGACCCCGTTCATTTCGGAATCATAATGGTGCTCAACCTTTGTATAGGGCTTTGTACACCGCCAGTGGGGTCGGTATTGTTCGTTGGTGTGGGCATAGCAAAAACGACCATCGAAAAAGTAGTCAAACCATTGTTGCCCTTGTTTGTGGCCATGATTGTTGCCTTGTTTTTGGTGACCTACTTTCCTGAGTTAAGTCTTTGGTTACCCAGAAAGTTCGGCCTATTGAATTAAGGGGAATGTAATATGAAAAATGCCCTTGCCCAACCAATTAATCAGAAACAGCCGATTGCTTTTCAAAAGCGCCTTTGTTAGCATTTCGTGCTTGTGTCTTTGATTTGGTCTATAAGACTTATAAACTGCCGCCACGTAAAAAAACATGGTGCATTTGTTCCCAAATCACAGTATTAATTATTAGTCCAATAATGTTCTTAAAATGACAATTATCATATTTAATTCAAAAGGTTACCCATAATTTTAAGAATTGTATAATTAAGCTGCCCAAAATGCATCTAAAATTAAGAACATGGCAAAGGTTATTGGAGCTATTGTAGTTGAAACTGAAGCCTGCAAAGGTTGTGAAGTTTGTATGCCGGTTTGCGCTGAGAAAGTGATACGTATGTCGGCAGAGGTTAATCGAAAAGGTTACCATTATGCCTTTATGAGTAATCCCGAAGCCTGCAACGGATGCACAAACTGCGCTGTCGTTTGCCCAGATCGGGCAATTGCAGTATATCGAGTAAAAGTCTAAATATAATCCCACAAAAAATTATGGTATGCCTGACTTAAGATTAATGAAGGGTAATGAAGCATTAGCAGAAGCTGCGATTAGAGCTGGTATTGATGCGTATTTTGGGTATCCCATTACCCCGCAATCAGAGGTAATTGAATATTTAATGACCGAACGCCCTGAAAAAAGAACGGGTATGGTTGTATTGCAGGCCGAAAGCGAAATCGCTGCCATCAATATGGTATATGGAGCGGCCAGTACGGGAAAGCGAGCTATGACCTCATCATCAAGCCCGGGAATCTCACTCAAACTTGAAGGAATTTCCTATTTGGCCGGAGCAGAACTTCCGGCTGTTATAGTGAATGTAGTCCGTGGAGGTCCTGGTCTTGGGACCATTCAACCTTCACAAGCCGATTATTTTCAATCGGTAAAAGGAGGCGGTCATGGTGATTTTAAGCTTTACGTACTTGCGCCTGCCTCTGTACAGGAAATGGCCGATTTTGTTGAGGATGCCTTCGACATTGCTTTTAAATATCGTGCTCCGGTTTTAATTCTTTCCGATGGAATGATCGGTCAGATGATGGAGAAAGTTGTACTCAAAGACCAAAAAGAACGGATGCCCGATGAAGAGATCATAGAAAAATATGGTAGCTGGGCCACGACTGGTAAAAAAGGAAGGGAAAGAAATATCGTGACATCGCTCGATCTACAACCTGAAAAAATGGAAGCAAGAGTTCATAGATTGTTCCAGAAATATGAACAAATGGAAAAAGATGATCTGCGCTATGAAAGGATACAGTGCGATGATGCAGAATATCTCATGGTTGCCTATGGTTCAAGTGCTAGAATAGCCCAAAAAGCCGTTCAACTAGGTCGTGAAAAGGGAATAAAAGTAGGTTTATTACGCCCTATTACCCTTTTCCCTTTTCCAAAACAACAACTTCTTGAATTGGCAGATCAAGTAAAAGGAATCTTAAGTATTGAATTGAATGCAGGGCAGATGGTTGAGGATGTAAAATTGTCGGTGCAGCACAAAGTGCCCGTTGAACATTTTGGAAGAACAGGTGGCATTATACACACCCCTGAAGAAATATTGGAAGCTTTAGAACAAAAAATTATAAAAGATGGAGGTATTAGATATCATAAGGCCCGAGAATCAAGTCTTTTGTAAAACCGGTTTAATGACCGATGCAATCCTGTCATACTGTCCGGGTTGTGGTCATGGTACAGCACATCATTTAACCATGGAGGTTATTGATGAAATGGGCATTGTCGAAGATACTATTGGGATAGCACCCGTAGGATGTTCCGTACTGGCCTATGATTTCATGAATATCGACATGACGCAAGCCGCTCATGGACGAGCTCCCGCCCTAGCCACTGCTATTTCAAGAACTTGGCCCAATAAATATGTTTTTACCTATCAAGGTGATGGTGATTTAGCGGCCATTGGCACTGCTGAAACCATACATGCATGTAACAGAGGTGAGAACATCGTGATCATATTTGTGAATAATGGTATCTATGGCATGACTGGAGGGCAAATGGCACCAACAACCTTGGCAGGAATGCGTACCTCAACCTCGCCTTATGGACGGGAAATTGAAAGTATGGGGTCTCCTCTAAAGATGGCCGAATTAATTGCGAATCTGCCCGGCACCTATCATGTAACCCGTCAATCGGTTCATACCCATAAACATGCGCGAAAGGCCAAAAAAGCTATTAAGACGGCATTTGAAAATACACGCTTGGGAAAAGGACTATCATTCGTAGAGATTGTCTCTAACTGTAATTCCGGTTGGAAAATGACGCCAATTGAATCAAATATATGGATGGAAGAAAACATGTTTCCATACTTTCCGCTGGGTGATCTAAAGGTGAAAGGCAAGTTAAAATAAGCAACATGACAGAAGAAATTATAATAGCAGGATTTGGTGGTCAAGGTGTATTATCAATGGGGAAAATACTGGCTTATTCGGGTATTATGCAAGATGAAGAAGTAAGCTGGATGCCTTCGTATGGGCCCGAAATGCGAGGTGGAACGGCTAATGTAACAGTAATTCTAAGTGACGAGAAAATAAGTTCTCCTTATCTGAAAGTATATGATACGGCCATAATATTGAATCAACAGTCCATGGATAAATTCGAGGAGACCGTAAAACCAGGAGGCGTATTAATATATGATCCAAATGGTATAACCCACCATCCTACAAGAAAGGACATTAAAATATATCAGGTGGAAGGTTATCGATTGGCCTCAGAATTGGGTAATAAAAAAGTTTTTAATATGATTGTGCTAGGAGGATTCCTAAAGATCAAACCTATTGTTGAATTAGAGAATGTAATTGAAGGCTTAAAAAAATCTTTGCCAGAGCGCCACCACAAATTAATAGCTCTAAATAAAGAGGCCATTACCAAAGGTATGCAAAACGTATTTTCATATAAGATAGAAAATCAGCTGATATCTGACCATTCTTAGAAATCAATAACAATCAAATAGCCAGTGACCGTTCTACTTAGAAAGGTAAGACGTTTGAGGATACATTTCTCGTCCCTTGTCCTATGTAATCCTATTGGGTTTTGTCCAAAAAAAAGCCCTTAATTTCTTAGAGACTTTTTAGCGGTCTGAGCAATGAACTAACTGAAATTTTACTAGTCAAAAACAAATGCATCACGAATTTTTTCAAACCTAAGCAACTAATTACAGTTGAAAAATCCTTTCCATTTGCAGCCACTTTTCACCTTCCTTGGCCCAGGGTAAGCCTTGTTGATATTTCCACATCAATTGCTCCCATTCCTGTACTTTTGGATTGTTGGCATCCATCTCGGCTTTTTTGTTTGAATCAAAAGTTCCATCAACCTCCAAGATCATAAACATACGGTTTCCGGTCAAGTAAATCTGCATGTCTACGATGCCAGCATCCTTTATACTTTTGGTAATCTCTGGCCAAGTATTCCCCGCTGCATGGTATTCCTTATACTTTTCAATCAATCTATAATCATCTTTTAAATCACAGGAATAACAGATTCGTCTCGTATTCATTTTCTAACATATTTATTTGTTGTGAATCTTAAAAGTTCGGTAACCATAGGCCGCAACTACTAAAAAGCAAATGAGTGGAAGTATGAATGAAAAATTAACCTCGGGTACACCAAGAATCTTTATATCAGTATAACCTGAACCTCCAAAATCCAAAATGGATCCCTGCAGTACAGGCATTATCGCTCCCCCAACTATAGCCATAACCAAGAATGCAGCACCAAATTTTGCATCTTCCCCTACCCCTTCCAAGGCAATGCCGTAAATGGTTGGAAACATTAAGGACATGCATAAAGAAATGCCTACCAAAGAATACAGCCCTAGCATGCCTTCAATAAAAATCGCTCCAATAGTAAAAGCCATTGCTCCTATTGCAAAATACATCAACAATTTGCCAGAACTTACAAACTTTAACAAATAGGTCCCAATCCAGCGACCTATTAAAAATAAAATCAGTGCCCAATACGCATAGGTTACAGCACTTCTGTTATCAATTCCCAAGGTTTCGGCGTATTGATAAATATAGGTCCAACACATAATCTGGGCACCTACATAGAACATTTGCGCTATTACCCCTTCAACAAACTTCTTGCTTTTAAAAAGTCGTTTTACTGCTGATGCTATTGAATCTTCAGTCGTCTCTTTCTTTTCCGGCATTTTTACGATTGCGATTAATAAAAGCATGAACAACACAAATAATCCAAGTATTACATATGGATTTCGAACTACCATAAGATCTGAAACTCTAATTACAGTTTTGGCCGATTCGGAAAGGGTGTCATAAATTACATTGCCTTGTGCATCAACATCATCAGACTGCAAAGAGCCCAATATAAAAGTTTGGGCGACAAACAAGCCTGTCAATGCCCCAATTGGATTGAATGCCTGGGCAAGATTCAACCTTCTTGTCGCGGTCTTTTCATGGCCCATTGACAATACAAATGGATTAGCGGTAGTTTCCAAAAAAGCAAGTCCAAATGTCAGAATGTATAAGGCTGCCAAGAAAAAACCGAATGCCTCGTAAGCAGCAGCAGGATAGAACAATAATGCCCCTGTGGCATATAAGACCAACCCCAATAGTATTCCTTTCTTGTAGGTGTACTTTTTTACGAAAATAGCAGCCGGAAATGCCATGGTAAAATAGCCCCCATAAAATGCCATCTGAACCCATGAAGCCTGTGTGTTGTTCAACTCCAATATTTTTTTAAAGGCAGATACCATTGGATTGGTAATATCATTGGCAAAGCCCCAAAGGGCGAACAAGGAGGTGATTAAAATAAAAGGCAGTAAAACCTGCTTTGAAACAACCGGTATTTTGTTTGCGTTCTCCATATTTGAATTTTGGCTGTTTGGTTTTTATTCGGTCAATAAAGAACGATCAAGGTGCACATATCCCCCATCTACAGTGATAAATTGTCCCGTAGTGTGCGACGATCTTTCGGAAATAGTGAATAGGCAAACGTCAGCTATTTCCTGAGGTGTGGTCATACGATTACCAAGGGGTATTTTCTTGACGATGGCTTTTAATTTATCTGCTCCATCTTTTAAAGTTTTGATCCATGTATCATAGGCTGGGGTCCAACTTTCTGCGATGATAATGGCGTTGGAACGAATACCGTACTTTATAAGGTCTACCGCCCATTCCCTGGTCAGACCTAGGACAGCACCCTTTGCAGCTGCATATCCAGAGGTATTACCTTGGCCAGTCAGCGCTACTTTGGAGCCAATATTCAGAATATTCCCTTTTGATTTTTTTAAATATGGCAGGGCATGTTTTACAACAAGAAAATAACTCACTATGTTCAATTTCAAGGAATTCATGAATTCTTCATAGGTTGCATCTAGTCCAATCCCATCATTTACGCCCACATTATTTATCACTACATCTATTTTTCCGTATTTTTCTATAATGGTGTCTAGGGCTTTTTTTATTTGGTCGGGATCGGTGACATCCGTCTTGCAAAAGATAGCATCAATTCCCTTTTTTCTGATTTGTTCTATATAGTCAAAACCCCTATCATTTCTGTCAATAACAGCAGGTATGGCGCCTTCATTGACCAAATTTTGAAGTATGGTCTCGCCAATACTACCCTTCTTACCAGCGGCACCTGAAATCACCACGACCTTGTCTTTTAAACCTAAATCCATAAATTTTATTTTAGATTGTAAAATTGTATTGCATTCATTCCCATTATTTGTGCTTGTTCAATAAGGCTGAGTTTTGATATAAAATCAGTCACCAAATGTTTCACTTCAGCATATCCACCTGCAACCAAGCAAACTGGCCAATCGGAACCAAACATTATCCTGTTTGAACCAAAGGCAGACAATACCAGGTCCAGATATGGAATAATTTGTTCAGGTGTCCATGAACTATATTCGGCCTCGGTAATCATTCCCGATAGTTTACAGTAAACGTTTTCTTGTATGGCAATTTCTTTCATCAGCGCGGCCCACCCATCAAAATACCCATCCTTGATATAGGGTTTGGCTATATGGTCGATAACAAATTTCTGCTGTGGAAACCTTTTTACAAACTCCAGGGCAGCCCCTAATTGATGAGGTAATATAAGGATATCGTATACAAAATTGTATTTTTCCAAATAGGAGATGCCTCTCAGAAAATTTGATCGTAACAAGAAATTATGATCAGTTTCCCCTTGGACGATATGCCTAAATCCTTTGACTTTTTCATGCTGGCTGTATTCTTCTAGGACTTTATCTACATTATCATCCCTTAAATCAACCCAACCCACTACCCCTTTTATAAATTCGTATTTCCCAGATAGCCATAAAAGAAAATTTGTCTCCTCCAAAGTTTGGTCCGCTTGTACGGCCACACAGCCATCAATGCCATTTTCATCATACACTTTTTTTAAATCAATTGGCATAAAATCCTGGCGAATCACTGACATAGAATCGTCAATCCATGCGTGTTTGACGGGCTCATATTTCCAAAAATGTTGATGGGCGTCTATGGTCATTTTTTATTGAGATATTTCTATTTTTATAACGGTTGCCATTTCATCAATAATAGTGGAAGGTGCCTTTACAGAAAGACCTTTTTCTTCACTATAAGACCATTCTATTTTTTCATTACTGCCTAAAAAGCTTACTTTTTCAATGGTTGGGGCATCATGTATTTTTTCCTTTGCAAAGGATTCCAAAAGCAATTCCCTGTTGGCTTCAGCAGTTCCCAATATAATGCCATAAACCGCATAGTCTTTTGTGGTATAGCGAATATCCTTATTGGAATATCTTAATTTCATAAACGCCTTATGGTTTTTGAAATGCCCTTCAGGCTCCTTTGTTGGACCTTCACCAAAGGTGTACCATGCTTCAGTATCGTAAATTGATTCTCCATATTTCTTTAACCAAGCACCCATCTTTAGGATTCCATCTTTTTGATTATCCGGAATTGTGCCATCAGCTTTTGGTGAAACGTTTAAAAGCAACACTCCATTTTTACTCACTATGTCTATGAGCATGTGAAGTACATCTTGAGCAGGTTTTACTCCTAAATCTTCGGTATAACACCAACTACCATTACTGATAGTAGCATCGGTCATCCAGGTTTTGGTGCCGATATTGTTTTTACGCGCTTGTTCAAGATCTTCTACGCTCATGCTTAACGGAAGGTCATGTTGCTTTCTAACGATTACGGCTTCTTGATTAATTTTAGCTGCCTCATTCAAATAGTAAGCGGCAAATTCTTTTCGGTAGGCTTCTGGTATATCCCCTAATACGTAATCGAACCAAATAATATCTGGGTGATATTTATCTATAACTTCTTTCATTTTACCCAGCCAAACTTCCTTATACCACTTTTCAGGTTCCATATTGCCATACATCAACTGTAGATTCGGGTCATTTGAAGTTGGTGGCATTCCTTCAAAATTGGGATAATGGCTATTGGAAACCTCTTTGCCTATTTCTGTGCTGCGTTGTAAATTTTTGGCGTGATGGAAGGCCGTAATAAATTTCATGCCCTTGCCCTTGATGGCCTTTTCGAGTTCGCCGGTAATATCGCGTTTTGGGCCGGTGTCCATAGTGTTCCATGGTGTAATTTCACTATCCCACATGGCATACCCATCATGATGTTCGGCTACTGGGCCGGCAAATTGTGCGCCAGCATCCTTGAAAAGCTGTGCCCATTCTTCTGGATCAAATTTTTCGGCCTTGAACATAGGTGCAAAATCGTGATAACCAAATTCGGAAGGCTCTCCGTATTTTTCTACATGGTGCTTATACACTTTATTGTCTTTAAAGTGCATCCATCTTGGGTACCATTCGCTACTAAAAGCAGGAACCGAGTATAGTCCCCAATGAAAATAAATACCCAATTTTGAGTTTTTGAACCATTCGGGAGATTCATTATGATTCCCCAACGATGCCCAATCTTCGGTGTGCTTTGGAGCTTGATCTACAGGTTCAGCTTGTTCCTTGGTTTCCTGTTTCTTAGCACAACCAAAAAAAATGAAAACAACCAAAAAGCTTATCAGTTTTATACTTGAAATCCTCATAGTATCATGTTTGTAGTTAGTATATTAGAGGGCCAATGATTTTAAGGCCTTGTTCATTCCTTTGTTTAAAATGTTCTCCAAATTAATAGCTACCAATTCTTGCATTCCTTCGATTTCAGTAAGGTCACAGTCCCAAAAATCAGTATTGGCCAATACATTTTTTACAACTGTGCGACTATCTTTAGTTGCCCATTGATCTGCGAAAAAGGCCAAAACTTTTTTATCGTCTTTTAAAGCGATGTGTTCTCCCTTTCTATCTCCTTTATAAAAAGTGATTAGCGCAGCTAAGGAAAACAAAAGTCGTTTTGGAAGCGCATTCTTCCTAACAATAAATTCAAGGACGGAGGGTAATACCCTTGTCTTATATTTTGATATCGAATTTAATGAAATGCTCATTAATGCGTGCTCTAAATATGGATTTCTAAACCTATCTAAAACGTCGCTGGAGAATTGCTTTAATTCTTCATCCGACAGGTCCAATGTTGGACAAATCTCTTCGAAGATAGCATCTTTTAAAAACGACCCAACAACAGGGTCTTCCAAAGAATCACGAACTCTATCTATACCGTATAAGTAACCAACTGGTACCAGTGTTGTGTGGGCACCATTTAAAATACGGACCTTTCGCGTACGATAAGGTTCCATATTATCGGTAAAAACCACATTCAACCCACATGCGTCAGCAGGGAATTCTTCTTTCACGGTTTTAGGGCCTTCTATGACCCACAGATGAAATTGTTCGCCTTCCACCACCAAATTGTCTTTGTATCCCAATGCTTCGGTAATGCTCTCTATCTTATCTCTCGGGTATCCAGGTACAATTCTATCTACTAGCGTATTGCAGAATATAGTGTCCTCATTGATCCATTGTACAAAGGCTTCTCCCAAATTCCAATCTTCAGCAAATTGGAGTATTATTTTTTTAAGATTATCCCCGTTTCTGTCAATCAATTCACAAGGAATAATCATAAGACCCCTATCAGAAGCGCCTCCGAAATATTTGAACCTTTTGTACAAAAGCGCAGTTAATTTGCCCGGAAAGCTTTTCTGTGGAGCATCCTGAAGTTTGTCTGCTGCGTCATAACTGATGCCTGCTTCGGTTGTATTGGAAATGACAAATCGTAAATCGGGATTCTCTGCATTGGCCATATAGGCGTTAAATTCTTTGTAAGGATTAATTCCTCTTTGAATGCAATCAATGATTTGATGTTCGCTAATGGCCTTACCATTTTTAATTCCGTTTAGGTACAGAGTATACAATCCATCTTGGTCATTCAACATTTCTACCAGTCCTTGTTCTATTGGTTGTACAACTACGACACCGCCGTCAAAATTGGCCTTGGTGTTCATTTGTTGAATCATCCAGTTGGCAAAAGCCCTTAGGAAGTTGCCCTCGCCAAATTGTAAGATTCTTTCTGTATAGGTATTTGTCGCTCTGGCCTTTCTATTTAATGCAATCATTTCTATATTCTATAATGAAATCCCCCGTTTCCATGGTATAAAATCGTCTTGACCTAACCGAACGGCTGCGGTCATAACTTCTCCACTGGCAACTTTTATAATATATTCCAAGAGATCTTCTCCCTTGGCCTCTATAGTATCCTCCCCTGTTATAATGCTTCCAGTATTGAAGTCGATAATGTCTTTCATTCGTTCACTCAGAGCGTTGTTGCTAGATATTTTTATGACTGGGGCTATGGGATTGCCTGTTGGTGTGCCTAGACCAGTTGTAAAAGCAATAATATTGCAACCTGATCCTGCCAACCCAGTAGTACTTTCGACGTCATTTCCAGGAGTGCATAATAAATTTAGGCCTTTTTTCTTTGTTTTTTCTGTATAGTCAAGAACATCGGTTACGGGTGAAGCACCTCCCTTTTTAGCCGCTCCGGCAGATTTCATCGCATCTGTGATGAGTCCATCTTTTATATTTCCTGGGGATGGATTATTAGCAAAGGCCGATCCAAGTGCTACCGTCCTAGCTGAATAGGTATCCATTAAATGGGTGAATTTTTCCGCCTCTTTCTGAGTAAGACAACGATTGATCAATTCTTGTTCTACGCCATTAAGCTCTGGAAACTCTGATAAGACGGTAGTTCCTCCAAGAGCTACTAGCAAATCTGATGTATGGCCTAATGTAGGGTTCGCAGAAATTCCAGAAAAACCATCCGATCCACCACATTCCAGTCCTAGAACCAACTTACCCAATGGTGCTGGTTCCCGTTTGATCTTGTTGGCTTCAATCAATCCTAAAAAAGTCTTTTTTACAGCGTCTTCAATAAAATGTCGTTCACTTTTACTCTTTTGCTGTTCAAGAATATACAAGGGTTTTGCAAATTTAGGATCCATCCTATTAATCGCTTCTTCCATCAAGCTGACTTCTGCATTTTGGCATCCCAAGCTCAAAATCGTTGCCCCTGCTACATTCGGATTCGTTATATATCCAGCCAAAAGGTTGCATAATGTTTCCGAATCAAGCCGAAAACCACCACAGCCACCTTCATGGGTTAAAAATTTAATTCCATCCACATTGGGAAAAACCCTATTTTGTATTACGTCCTCAGATGTTTTAATAATTTGGGACTGTAATAGATCCTCTTTCGAGGCACCATTCTCATATTCACGTACCAAAGTATCTGTATCTACCACGAAATCAGTGATAGTCTGGTAACCCAAGGATTGCAAAAGTGCTGATTTTAATACTTCCACATTTCGATTTTCACAAAAAACCATCGGAATGACCAACCAATAATTAGCTGTACCAACTTCGCCATTTATACGATGATAGCCATTAAAGGTTTTAGATTTCCATGCTGTTATATCCGGGGGGCTCCAGGATGACCTTTCCTTTCCAACTTGATAATTTGCAGAGGCATGAACAATATTTTCTATGGTAATAGATTCACCTTTTCTTATGGGCCTTGTTGCTTTACCGATTAAAGCACCATACATATAAATATCATCCCCAATATCGAGGTCGATTAAAGTAAATTTATGCTTGCCCTTTACATCTTCTTGAAGAACAACTTGCTCGCCATTGATAATTGCTGTAGTCCCTTCCTTTAAATTGGTTAATGCGACTATGATGTTGTCCCTTGGGTCTATTTGGACATAATTTTTCGGCATATTTAGTTCTTTTCTTAATTACTATTTATTTATCAATTACAATATCAAATTAAAAATTAACAGTCGCCTTTATTACTCCATTTTTTGGATCAAGCCAAGTATCAAAATTAGCTATCATATCAACAAAATCTACGTTATGGGTAATAAAAGAATCAATTGGGAATTCCCCATCTTCCAAAACGGATATTACATGTTCAAAATCCTCTAAAGTGGCATTTCTACTGCAAATCAGTGTTGTTTCCTTGGCATGGATTGTTGGGTGTTCAAAAACGATTTTGCCTTTTGATAATCCTACTAAAACATAGCGTCCTCCGTGGGACATAAAATTATGCCCAAATTCCAATGCTCCCTTATGGCCCGATGCATCAAAAACAGCCGTGGCTAGGTCATTATTGGTAATATCCATAACTCTTTCAACGACTCCTTCACCCGCTAAGACCACATGGTCCACACCAATTTTATTTTTGGCATAATCCAATCTGCTTTGGTTCACATCAATCGCTATGACCTTTGCGCCGACAATTTGGGCTAATTTCATGATGCCAATCCCGATAGGTCCACAACCGACCACGACTATGGTTTCATTGGGCTTTATTTGTGCTCTTCTTAATGCGTGTGCACCAATTGCAAGGGGTTCAACAATAGCCATTGCATCACTACTTAGGTTCGGTGTATGAATCAATAAGTCAATGGGGACCGATATTTTTTCTTGCATCCCTCCATCTGTATGTACTCCTAATACTTGCATTTTCGTACAACAATTGGTTTTTCCGTTTGTACAAGCAATGCATTCATTACAGCTTATATAGGGCATGAGGACTACGCTATCACCAGGCTTGAGGCCCTTTGTATTGTCTTCGATTTCAACAACCTCGGAAGCAAGTTCATGTCCCAATATCCTGGGATAATTAAAAAAGGCTTGATTCCCTGAATAGGCGTGCAAATCGGTACCACAAATACCTACTTTTTTAATTCGCAAAATTGCCTCCCCTTTTACTTTTATCGGTTCATCTTTTTCTTTAAGAATCAATTCTCCTGGTTTTTCACAAACAATGTATTTCATTTTGTATTCAAAAATTTGAAATTGAAGGGAATGTACCCTTAAGATGTACTCCTAAACTAAAAAAAACTAATTCAAAAACTATCCTAATTAGCGAGTACTTATAGTAAATTCCACTTGGTGGGCATGATCGCCAGACTTTTCACCTAAACCTTCTACTGATAAGGCATTTTCAGAATGGATGAATTTCAAATCTTCTTTTCCGCCCAATACCTTTGCACTTTTGATCTCAATATTTTTAGCAAACTCACTATCTTTAATAGGATTGTATTTCCAAAAATGTTGATGGGCATCTATAATCATTTATAAGCTTTACATATTTGCTTAGATACTCCTAAACCCTCAATTCCGAGTTCCACGGTATCGCCAGGCTTTAGGTATTTAGGTGGGTTGAATCCTAGGCCAACACCAAATGGTGTTCCCGTGGAAATAATATCGCCAGGCAACAGGGTCATAAATTTGCTAATATAACTCACTACTTCCTGTACATTAAAAATAAAATCCGACGTCGAACTATGCTGAACGGTTTTCCCATTCAATTTCAACCATAGTTCAAGATTGTTAGGGTCTTTTATTTCATCCTTGGTAGCAATAAATGGACCGATTGGAGCGAAGGTGTCACATCCTTTTCCTTTGCACCATTGTCCTTCTTTTTCTATTTGAAAAGCACGCTCGCTATAATCATTATGCAACACGTAACCTGCAATATGGTCAAAGGCGTTGGACTCGGAAACATGGGAAGTTTTTTTACTGATGACTATGGCAAGTTCTACTTCCCAGTCGGTTTTTTTACTTCCTTTTGGGATGATCAAGTCATCATTCGGGCCTACAATGGCCGATGTGGATTTGAAAAATAAAACGGGCTCTTTGGGGACTGCCATACCACTTTCTGCTGCATGTTGTGCATAGTTGAGGCCAACGCAGACAATTTTTGACGGTCTTGTCAATGGAGGGCCTAATCTTGTCTCAGGACTAATAATCGGACATTCAGATTCATTACTGATCAACCAATTACCCAATCTTTCTATTCCGTTACTTCCAAAGAATATTTCGGTATAATCTTCCCCAAAAGCAGATACGTCGATGCGCTCTCCATTATCCAATTGAATTCCCGGTTGCTCGAATTCTGGCGGTCCAAATCGAATTAATTTCATGTTATTTTATCCGTTTAGTTTAATAAATCCACCGTCAATGGGAAAATCGGTACCGGTAATGAACGCTGCTTCATCGGAGCATAAATACATCGCTAGATTCCCGATTTCCTCTGGTCTTCCCATGCGACCAATAGGTTGTGTTTTTGACAGTATATCAAAAATTTCTTTTTCTTGTCCCGGATAATTTTTTGCAATGAATCCATCCACAAAAGGGGTATGCACTCGGGCAGGGGATATACTGTTGCAACGGATTCCATTTGCTAGATAGTCTTTTGCAACGGAATATGTCATAGTCAGCACGGCTCCTTTTGACATCGAATAGGCGAATCGATCGTTGATTCCGACACTCGATGCAATGGATGCCATGTTTATTATCACCCCTCCTTTATCCTTCATATAGGGTATAACAACATGAATGCAATTATAGACTCCCTTCACATTTGTATTATAAACCCTATCCAAATCATCCTCAGTAGTATTTTCGACATTCCCTATATGTGCGATTCCGGCATTGTTTATTAGAATGTCAATGTTACCATTTGCCGATATCTTTTCAATTACTTCTTTCACTTCGGCTTGAATCGCCACATTGCAGGCATGGGTTTTTGCCATCCCTCCATTATTCTGAATTTCTGAAGCCAAATTTTCGCCCATCGCCATATTCATCTCCAATATATGAACGGCTGCGCCCTGTTCGGAAAGTGCCTTGGAAATAGCTTTGCCTATACCACTTCCGCCACCTGTTACTATTGCGGTCTTTCCTTTTAGATTAAATTTCATATCGATATTTTAATAATTTTATCTTTATCAGCGAACCACTCTTCCCGAGGCAGAGCCGCCCATAAGCGCCTCAACTTCAGAACGTGTAGAAAAGTTGAAGTCTCCTTTAATCGAGTGTTTTAAACACGATGCAGCAACTGCATATTTAACGGCTATTTCGGGACTACGCAAATCTAATGTTGTCAAAGCAAAAATTAACCCCCCTGCAAAAGAATCACCACCTCCAACACGGTCGACGATGTTCTTGATCTGATAGGGTCGATAATTTCCGCTTTCATCCAGTGGAGCGAAAAATGCCTTGTCGGATACGGCATCGTAAAGCATCGCACCCCAATTATTATGAGAGGCCGATATACTTTCTCGAAGGGTAACGGCTACCTTGCTCACGTTGGGGAATTGCTGAACCAATTGGCGGGCAACATCAGGATATCTAGAAATATCCAAAGACCCTGAATGCACATCAGAATAACCAGCTTTGATGCCCAATACATCGTGACAATCTTCTTCATTACCGATAACTACATCGATAAATGGTAAGATTTTACGCATGGTTTCCTGGGCAAGTTCCCTTGCGGATTTTGATGGGTCCCACTTCCATAATTTACCTCTGAAGTTGAGGTCGATCGAAACAGATACCCCTAAAGCCCTGGCGTTTTGTGCCGCAACTAAGGTCGCTTCCGCAGCATTTTTAGACAAAGCTGGCGTAATACCGCTTAGATGTAACCATTGCGCCCCAACGAATATTTTTTTCCAATTGTATTTATCAGCTTGAGTAATGGCTATGGCAGAATCTTCACGGTCATAGATAACATTACTTGGGCGTTGATTGGCCCCTGTTTCCAAAAAATAAAGCCCCAAACGACCTCTATCTGTGCGCAAAATACAATCCGTATCTACGCCCACAGCGCGTATAGAGTCCATTGTTGCCTCGGCCAAGGAATGTTTAGGCAGGGCCGTAACATACCTTGCTTTTCCGCCAAAGTTGCAGATAGAGGCGGCCACGTTAGCTTCTGCTCCTGCGTAGGTCACCTCTAAATTCCGGCTTTGTCGCAAACGCAAATTATTGGGTGAAGCCAGGCGACCCATTATTTCTCCGAAAGTTACTACTATACTCATATCACAGCTCTTATTGAATTTATTAATTGTTTAATTTCCTTGGCATTTTTAGTTATTGTCTCCCAATCCTCACTCGTAATCAAAGCCCTTTTGGCCACCCACGAGCCGCCAACAGCCGTAATCAAAGGGGATTTAAGATAGTCACCGGCATTCTGAATGTTCAATCCTCCTAAAGGAATAAACTTCAGACCCAAGTATTGATAAGGTGCAACCATACTATTCAAATGCTTTAGCCCTCCAGAAGTCTCAGCAGGGAAAAACTTCAGTATTTGACAGCCTTCTTGGATGGCCATTTCAATATCAGAAGGAGTCATAATTCCCGGAGCAAAAGGCAAACCTAGCTTGCGGGCTTCTGTCAATATTTTTGGATTACAGCCTGGTGCAACTGCAAAATCAGCTCCAATATCTACCACAGCTTTTACTTGGTCTGTTGTGATAACGGTGCCAAAACCTAAGGTCATCTGAGGCAAAGCTTTTTTGATTACTACCGCTGCCTCCATTGCCACAGGAGTTCGTAAGGTTAATTCGATTGCGTCTACACCACCCTTGATTAAGGCCTCGGCTAAGGGCACGGCATGCTTTAACTCATCAATAACCAATACCGCTATGACGCCTGCATTTTCTATTTTCTTTATAATTTCAGGCGTCATCGCCCGTTGTGCAATTGGCTGCATAATACTTTATTAAAACTATAAATTCATTTATGGTTGGGTTGTTATATCGCTACGGAAATTTTCTTTTTTACCAAATAGTCATCCAAGGTTAGAAGCGAACAGTAATGCCCAATACCGCTATTTTTCATTCCTCCATGTGGCAAATATATGGCGTTTTACTCCATTTACTTGGATTTCGCCAAATTAGGGTGGCCCTAGAATACCAAGCGCTTAACACTAAATGCGTTGGTGCTATCCCATAATACCTTTCCGTAAAAAATATTTGTCTAAACTGCCAGGATTGCTTTCTCGGCCCTGCAGCGAAAGCGGCCCAAGCGGTGGTCCCACATCTTTTGAGCCCTTGGCCAACTGCGTTGGCATGGGCTTTTTTTGTTGCGGTCTGGACGGGACTCGAACTTTTTCTAAAAACACCCTGTTTATAAGGCCTGCCAAAGGTCCGTTTTTTAGGCTCACCGCAAGGCTCACCTTTTAACTTAAATTTAACATTTGTGAAAATTCTTAATACTAATTATTAACAAAACTGGTTAAAAGCCATCGTTTTATTGAACTTTTGAGAATTGGACTAAAGCTTTTCATAGGACACGTTGTTGGCACACGTTTTCCTTTTCTAAATGCCATGTGTTTAATTTGTGTTTGTTTATCATTAAAACGAAATTTCTGGATTTTTGTCAATGGACAGATCTTATAAAACAAAGCCTCTCATTGCTGTAAGGCTATTCGATAGTTAAAAATTCTGCGCTATAGAATACTATGTCTTGACTGACGGGAATCATGTCATAGTTGTTTTCCTTATCATAAATTTAATTCTTCAATAAACTTCCATAACATAAATAATGAGTATTAATCGAAAATTTAAGTATATGAAAAATTTGTTCTTATTCTGCTTGATGTTGGTCACAAGTGCGCTATTTACATCATGTCAGGAAAACGATGCGCCTGTTGATGCTACATCAGGCGCTACTATGAAAAGCATTTCGAATATGAAAGCTACCAGTAATAGCGATTGGTGGCCTAATCAGTTAAATCTGAGTATGCTTCGTCAAAACTCTTCTTTGTCGAATCCTATGGGGGAAGACTTTAATTATATCGAAGAATTTAACAGTCTTGATTACGAGGCGCTGAAAAAAGACATTCGTGAAGTATTGACAGATTCACAAGATTGGTGGCCTGCAGATTATGGTAACTACGGTGGTTTGTTTATTAGAATGGCATGGCATAGTGCAGGTACTTATCGCACTGGTGATGGCCGCGGAGGTTCACGTTCTGGGCAGCAACGTTTTGCTCCCCTCAATAGCTGGCCCGATAATGTTAATTTGGATAAAGCAAGACGGCTTATTTGGCCAATTAAACAAAAATATGGCGATAAAATTTCATGGGCCGACTTAATTATACTTACGGGTAATGTGTCCCTTGAATCGATGGGATTTAAGACCTTCGGTTTTGCAGGTGGAAGAGAGGATGTTTATGAGCCTAATATGGATGTATATTGGGGTAAGGAAAGCAAATGGTTGGATGATGAGCGCTATAAAGGAGAGCGTGAACTTGAAAATCCTTTGGCTGCCGTGCAAATGGGACTTA
>Ga0316189_10001050_pt1 | contig 27483 bp, 26 predicted proteins | sample LowCovwburrow_MG_FD_204930 | JGI IMG/M metagenome (GOLD analysis project Ga0316189, IMG submission 204930) | Coastal sediment microbial communities from Maine, United States - Lowes Cove worm burrow | ecosystem: Environmental > Aquatic > Marine > Coastal > Sediment | place: USA: Maine...
AAAGGTAAAGTGTATCTGGTGGGAGCAGGGCCGGGCGATCCGGATCTGCTGACCGTCAAGGCCATGCGTCTTATCCAGGAGGCGGATGTCATTATCTATGACCGGCTGGTATCCAATGAAATCATGCAGACGGTACCCAGGCATGTAGCGCGCATCTACGTGGGTAAGGCTACATGCAAACACACCCTGAAGCAGGAAGAGATTAACCAGTTACTGGTAGACCAGGCCGTAGGCGGGCGACGTGTTGTGCGACTCAAGGGTGGTGATCCATTTATATTCGGCCGTGGCAGCGAAGAGGCGCTGGCGCTGGCAAAGGCACATGTGCCGTTTGAAGTGATTCCCGGTATTACCGCGGCGCAGGCCTGTGCCGCCTACGCGGGTATTCCATTGACACATCGCGGACTGGCGCGGGGTGTACAGTTCATTACCGGTCATCGCAAAAATAACGAGGAACTGCAGATTGACAAGGCCACTCTCGGTGACCCTGACCAGACCCTGGTGGTGTACATGGGGCTGGCGAATCTTGCCCGCATTGTCGATGACATTATTGGGGCCGGTCGGACTGTCGATACGCCGGTGGCCATTATCGAGCGCGGTACGACCGCACGGCAACGCACCATTATTACAACACTCGAATGGCTGGCGCACGCAGCGCAAAGTCATGCTGTGGAGTCACCGGCCATGCTGGTGATCGGTCCGGTGGTCGGCCTCGCCCAGGACCTGGACTGGTTCATGCCGGTGGTCGATGAGGCTGAGCTGCGTTATGCCTGACCGGCCTTATCATGGACATCGGTGGATGCCGGTACTGTTTACTGCCCTGTCGCTGTCCGGCCAGTCAGTGGCGGCAACGCCTTCGACTGAGCGCCAGCATGAACTTCGCAACCTGCTGTACCAGGACTGCGGCTCCTGCCACGGCATGCGCCTGACCGGTGGTCTGGGTCCGGCGCTGACACCGGGCGCCCTGCGTGACAAACCCCGCGAGCTGCTGGTGACCACGGTGCGTGATGGCCGCAGCGGTACACCCATGCCGCCCTGGAAGCAGCAGCTGAGCGATGCTGATATCGAATGGCTGGTGAATCTTTTGCTTAATCCGGAGAATCAGCCATGAAATTCCTGTGGCTTGCTGTACTGTTCGGTTTGGCCTTGCCGGGTGTCGGCAGTGAACTGCGGGCGACCGGCGATCTTGGTGTGGTGATCGAACGCGCTGACGGTCGCGTACTGATCGTCGAGCACACTAACGACAGCCGTCTTGCGCAGATTGAAGGGCTGGGCGACCTGTCGCATGCCTCGGTGGTGTTTTCGCGCGATCAACGCTATGCCTATGTGTTCGGTCGTGATGGTGGCCTGACCAAGCTGGATCTGCTGACCGATCGAATCGATAAGCGGATTCTGCAATCGGGTAACAGTATCGGCGGGGCCATTTCCCAGGATGGCAAGCTGGTTGCTGTCTCCAACTACACGCCCGGCGGTGTCAGGGTATTCGATGCGCGCACGCTGGAACCGGTGGCCGATATTCCTGCAGATTTTGGTAGCGACAAGTTATCCAAGGTCGTCGGGCTGGTGGACGCACCCGGTCAACGCTTCGTATTCAGTCTGTACGATGCCGACCAGATCTGGATTGCTGACATGAGTGATCCCGCCAAACCCATCATTACACGCTTCAAGGACGTCGGTCGTGCACCTTATGACGCGCTCATCAGCCCCGACGGCCGCTACTATATCGCCGGCCTGTTTGGTGACGACCATCTTGCCCTGCTCGATCTGTGGCATCCGGAGCAGGGCGTTAAACCCATTCTCGCGGGTTACGCGGAACACGACGAGAAGCTGCCAGTGTACAAGATGCCACACCTGGAAGGCTGGGCTATGGCCGGCAACAAGGCATTTGTCCCCGCGGTCGGTCAACACCAGGTGCTGGTGGTTGATACCCGCAGCTGGAAGACCCTCGACAAGATCGAGGTGCATGGCCAGCCAGTGTTTGTGATGGCGCGCCCCGATGGCCGCCAGGTCTGGGTGAACTATGCGCACCCGGACAACGACACTGTGCAGGTGATCGATGCGGAAACCCACGCCATTATAAAAACCCTGAAGCCCGGTAAGGCTGTACTGCATATGGAGTTCACGCCGCGCGGTGAAAAGCTGTGGTTGTCAGTGCGCGACGATAACCGTCTGCAGGTCTATGACACCCGTAGTTTCGAGGTAATGCAGGAGTTGCCGGCAGTGAAACCCAGTGGCATTTTCTTTACCGATCGAGCCCACCGTACAGGCCTGTAATCAATGGAAGCATTAACCGAAAAGTTGTTGAATAACTTCCAGCGTGATTTTCCGTTGAAGCCGCAGCCGTTTGCGGCAATAGCGCAGCTGCTGAACACCGATGCCGGCACCGTTTTGCAGCGGCTGAAGGAGCTGCAGGACAAAGGTGCGGTGAGCCGGGTCGGCGCCGTGTTCAAACCCAACACCGTCGGGGCCAGTACACTTGCGGCTATGTCCATACCTGAACCACTGCTGGAAAGTATTGCGTCTATCGTCAGTAATTTTCCCCAGGTAAACCACAACTACGAGCGCGAGCACGACTATAACCTTTGGTTCGTCGCCACGGCGGCCAACCGGCCGGAACTCGCTGAAACGCTGCGTAAGATCGAAGCGCGTACAGGGTATCCAGTACTCTCCCTGCCTTTGGTCAAGGACTACCATATCGATCTGGGTTTTCGCATGCAGCTGGAGAATCAGCCCGAGCCGCGTGCGCTTGAGAGCGACCAGAGGCACCCGGCAGTAGCCGAAATACCAACGGATGTCTGCAGTGCCGAAGACCTGATAGCCGCCATACAGGATGGCCTGCCGCTGGTTGCCCGACCCTACCAGCAGATTGCCGAACGCCTCGGCTGGTCCGAGCAGAAAGTGATTGCTCGCCTGGGTCAGCTGATCGACAGTGGTGTGATCAAACGCCTGGGTGTGGTGGTGCGTCACCATGAGCTTGGATATCGCGCCAATGCCATGGTGGTGTGGGATGTGCCCGACAGCGAGGTCGACCAACTGGGGTACCTGCTGGGTCGGCAGGACTGTGTCACGCTCTGCTACCAGCGTCCGCGTCATATGCCACACTGGCCTTACAACCTGTTCTGCATGGTACACGGCCGTGACCGTGCCGAAGTATTGGCCTGTGTCGCTCGCATGAGTGAGGGTCTGGGTCTTGATGATATTCACAGAACGGTGCTGTTCAGTGGCCGGCGCTTCAAGCAGCGCGGTGCACGTTATCGCGGCGTTCACTGAATGGACGAGCTGGATCGTCATATCATTAATGATCTGCAGGGTGGTTTCCCCGTCAGCGAACGACCGTTCCTCGACGCAGCGGCGCGGTTGAATACGACCGAGAGCGAATTGATTACGCGTATCCGCTGCATGCTTGACGATGGACTGTTGACCCGCTTTGGTCCGCTGTTTCATGCCGAGCGCATGGGTGGTGCACTCAGCCTGTGTGCCATGAAGGTACCGAAGGAGCGTTTCGACGAGGTGGCCGAACAGGTCAACAGCTTCCCCGAAGTGGCGCATAATTATCAGCGCGAGCATGCCATGAACATGTGGTTCGTGCTGGCCACTGAAACCGCGGCACAACTGGAAACCGTCCTTGGCGAGATCGAAGCGCGTACCGGTATCATGGTATTCAATCTTCCCAAGGAGGAAGAATTTTATGTCGGGCTTAACCTGCAGGTGTAGCATGCCGGAACCGGATACATCCCAAAACCCAACCTGCGCCGATCTGGACCGGCGCCTGGTGCTGGCGACGCAGGCCGGTCTGCCATTGCATGCCCGACCCTATCACTGGCTGGCAACGGAGTTGTGTGTAACGCCCGAACAGGTGATGGAGCGCATCAACATCATGCTGGAAGACGGTCGTATCCGGCGTATCGGTGTGCTGCCGAACCACTACCGGCTTGGGTATGTCGCTAATGGCATGTCGGTCTGGGATGTGCCTGATGAAGATGTCGCCGAGGCCGGCCGGCAAGTGGGTAAGCTTGATATCGTCAGTCATTGCTATCAGCGGCCAAGGCATCTCCCCGATTGGTCTTATAACCTGTTTGCCATGGTGCACGGTCACAGCCGGCAGGAAGTTATGGACAAGGTGGCGGACGTTGCAAAGATGCTGGGTGAACGGGTACGTGCCCACGAGATACTGTTCAGCACCCGAATTCTTAAAAAATCCGGTATGAGAATAGGAGGCTGACATGTTTCGAATTTCACAGTACATGCAGGAACTGCAAAGCCCGCTGGAGCACCCGGTGGTGCGTCAGCCACCGGGGCCGGTGGTGATCTGGAACCTTGTTCGGCGTTGTAACCTGACCTGCAAGCACTGCTATTCGATTTCGGCGGATATCGATTTTCCCGGCGAGCTGAACACCGATGAAGTATTTACTGTCATGGACGATTTGCGTGGCTTCGGGGTACCGGTGTTGATCCTGTCCGGCGGGGAGCCGTTGTTGCGACCGGATATTTTCGATATATCCAGGCGCGCCCGGGAGCAGGGCTTTTACGTTGGCCTGTCGACTAACGGCACACTGATCAATGAAGACAACATCGATACCATTGCTTCCATGAATTATAACTATGTGGGTATCAGTATCGACGGTCTTCGCGAAACCCATGATCATTTCCGCCAGAAGGCGGGAGCATTTGATGCTTCGATGCGCGCTATACGACTGTGCCGCGAAGCCGGTATCAAGGTAGGTATGCGCTTCACGCCGACACAGGATAATGCGAAGGAACTTCCACAGTTGCTGGATGTGATGGCAGAGGAGCAGGTCGACAAGCTGTATGTGTCACACCTGAACTACGGCGGACGAGGTAACCGTAACCGGCGCTCGGATGTCGTCCACCAGACCAGCCGCTGGGTGATGGATCTGCTGTTTGAGCGCTGCTGGGAGGATATTCAGTCTGGCAGAGACAGCGAGTATGTCACCGGTAACAACGATGCAGATGGTGTCTACCTGTTGCAGTGGGTCAAACAACGGATGCCTGAGCGTTATGACTACATGCGCCAGCGGCTGGCGCAGTGGGGCGGTAATTCATCGGGTGTTAACATCGCCAATATCGACAACCTCGGCAATGTTCATCCGGATACCTTCTGGTGGAACTACAACCTGGGCAATGTCAGGGAACGGCCATTTTCGTCAATCTGGAAAGACTGCAGCGATCCGCTAATGGCGGGTTTGAAACAGACACCGAGGCCTTTGAAAGGCCGCTGCCGGGTATGCCGTTATCAGGATGTGTGCGGCGGTAATACCCGGGTGCGGGCTTTTCAGTTGACGGGTGATCCCTGGTGGGAAGACCCGGCCTGTTATCTCGATGATGACGAGCTGGGCATTTCGGAGGCCGAATACGCGGCTGATAAACCCCAGCATGCCGGCCTGGAAATACGCACTATACGGCGGGCGAGTTGAAATTATCCGCTGGTTTGCTTTTGGTACTGTTGTGTCTGCCCCTGCTGGCGCAGGCTTCTGATGGCGGGAAACTGTTTGCGGAACATTGTGCGCAATGCCACGGGCCGGATCGTCTTGGCGCCATGGGGCCGGCGCTGTTGCCCGGGAACCTGCATCGCCTGAAAAAGGACCAGGCATCGTCAGTCATTGCCGATGGCCTGCCGGCAACCCAGATGCCGGCTTTTGCCGGCAAGCTGACACCGGCGCAGATTGATCTGCTGGTCGAGACGATTTACACGCCACCGGCGCAAACACCGGTGTGGGGCGAAGCACAGATCAGGGCAAGCCGGGTTGTTTACCTGCCGGAGGCGGCACAGGCGCAGGCCGACGCGGTTAAGCCAGTCTATTCAGCTGATCCCCTGAATGTCTTCCTGGTTGTGGAGGCCGGGGATCATCATGTAACGGTCCTCGACGGTGACCGGCTGGAACCGATCAAGCGATTCAAGTCACGTTTTGCGCTGCATGGCGGTCCCAAGTATTCCTCTGATGGGCGCTTTGTCTACTTTGCCTCGCGCGACGGCTGGATCAGCAAGTTCGACATGTACCGGCTGGAGATGGTCGCCGAGGTACGTGCGGGTATCAACACGCGTAACGCCGCTGTGTCGGCTGATGACCGTTATGTCATGGTCGGCAACTACCTGCCGCATACGCTGGTGTTACTCAGTGCCCATGACCTCAGCCTGGTGAAGATCATCGATGTCGGAGATGATTTCGGCAACAGCTCGCGCGTCAGCGCAGTCTATACCGTGCCGCCGCGCCAGAGTTTCGTCGTGGCGCTGAAGGATATCAAGGAAGTCTGGGAGATCAGCTACGCCGACGATCCCGAGCCGGTGTACAACGGCCTGATGCACGATTATCAGTTACAGGAAGGCCTGGCGGAGACCGGTCCTTTCCCGGTACGCCGTATCCGTCTCGACGATTACCTGGATGACTTTTTCTTCGACCCGGACTACCGGCATCTCATCGGTGCGGCGCGTAATGCCCGTAACGGCCAGGTGGTGAACCTGATGGTTGGCCGCAAGATCGCCGCTATCGAGCTCTCCGGCATGCCGCACCTGGGTTCCGGGATCACCTGGCGGTACAAGGATACGCGTGTGCTGGCTTCGCCCAATCTGAAAGAGGGCGAAGTCACCATTATCGATATGCAGACCTGGAAAACCATAAAGAAGATAAAGACCAAAGGACCGGGCTTCTTCATGCGCAGTCACGAGAATTCCCGGTACGCCTGGGTGGATGTGTTCGTCGGGCCTGATCGTGACCTGATGCACGTCATCGACAAGCAGACGCTGGAGATCGTGCGCACGCTGCGGCCGGTGCCGGGCAAAACCTCCGGGCATATCGAATTCACACGTGACGGTAAAAAGGCACTGCTCAGTATTTGGGAAATGGACGGCGAAGTGATTGTCTACGACGCCGATTCTCTCAAGGAGATCAAGCGACTGCCCATGAGCAAGCCGGTCGGCAAGTACAACGTCTACAACAAGATTACCCGCTCGGAAGGCACCAGCCACTGAGCCGGATTTTGCCCTTGATATATATCAAGGACAGCTGTGACGGCCACAGCGTTAAATCGTTTTCCAGGTTTCCAGCATAAAAGGTGAGTCAGCCATGAGTGACGTGTTCACAAAAAGCATGGCGAGGAATATCTACTATGGGGGGAGTGTGTTCTTTCTCCTGCTGTTCCTCGCGCTAACGTTCGATACCCTTGGAGAAATTCCCAAACGTGATAATCACGAGGCACTCACGCCACAGGTGGCGCTGGGTAAAAAGGTCTGGGAGGACAACGACTGTATCGGTTGTCACACCCTGCTGGGTGAAGGTGCCTACTTTGCACCTGAACTGGGTAACGTCTACAAGCGTTTCGGTAACTCCACCGACGCGATTGTAGGGTTCATCAAGAGCCGGCCGGTGGAAGGTATACCCGGTCGCCGCAGCATGCCGCAGTTCAATCTCTCTGACGAAGAGCTGGAGGCCGTCGCAGCCTTCCTGAAGTACGCCAGTGAGATTAATGCCGCGAACTGGCCACCGAATATCCAGGGTTGAGGAGATCATTATGAAATATTCATCACAAGCGGTCGCCAAGCCCTATTTTATTGCTGCCATCGGCCTGTTTATCGGCCAGATACTGTTCGGCGTTATTCTGGGTTTGCAATATGTCATCGGTGATTTCCTGTTCCCGGAAATCCCCTTCAACGTTGCCCGTATGGTGCATACCAATCTGCTGATTGTCTGGTTGTTGTTCGGTTTCATGGGGGCGTCCTACTACCTGGTGCCGGAAGAGGCCGAGCGTGAACTGCACAGTCCAATGCTCGCCTGGGTGCTGTTCTGGGTATTCCTGGTGGCCGGTGCGTTGACCATACTCGGTTACCTGCTGGTGCCGTATGCACAGCTTGCCGAACTGACCATGAATGACCTGTTGCCTACCATGGGGCGTGAATTCCTGGAGCAGCCGACCATTACCAAGATCGGTATTGTGATTGTCGCCCTGGGTTTCCTGTTCAATGTAGGCATGACCATACTCGGTGGCCGCAAGACTGTGGTTAACCTGGTGCTGCTCACGGGCCTGACCGGCCTGGCGGTGTTCTTCCTGTTCGCCTTCTACGTGCCGGACAACCTGGTACTCGACAAGTACTTCTGGTGGTGGGTTGTGCACCTGTGGGTGGAAGGTGTCTGGGAGCTGATCCTGGGGGCGATTCTTGCTTTCGTGCTGATCAAGACTACCGGTGTCGACCGCGAGGTCATCGAGAAGTGGCTGTATGTCATTATCGCCATGACATTGATCACCGGTATTATCGGTACCGGACACCACTTCTTCTGGATCGGTACGCCGGAGTACTGGCAGTGGTGGGGTTCAATATTCTCCGCTATGGAACCGATCCCGTTCTTCATGATGACTGTGTTCGCTTTCAACATGGTTAATCGTCGTCGTCGGGATCATCCCAACAAGGTGGCGGTGTTGTGGGCACTGGGTACCGCAGTTATGGCCTTCCTTGGCGCCGGTGTCTGGGGCTTCCTGCATACCCTGGCCCCGATTAACTACTACACCCACGGTACGCAGATCACTGCAGCGCACGGCCACATGGCCTTCTACGGTGCCTACGTGATGATCGTGCTGACCATCATCTCTTACGCCATGCCAATTTTGCGTGGCCAGGAAGCGGCGGATCCACGTGCCCAGGTGGTGGAGATGTGGTCATTCTGGCTGATGACGGTCTCTATGGTGTTCATCACCCTGTTCCTGACCGCTGCCGGTGTACTGCAGGTCTGGATGCAGCGCTACACCGAGATGCCGGAGTCTTTCATGGTGGTTCAGGAAAAGATCGAGATCTTCTACTGGTTGCGTGAGTTGGCCGGCGTGGTCTTCCTGCTCGGTCTGATCGTGTACGTCGTTTCATTCTTCGTCAAGGGCGGCGAACGTGAAATGGCGAGCGACGTAGTGGCCGATACTGCCTGATGGAGGCAGTCGCCAGTTACCCGGCAGCGAGGACGAAAACCAGTCTGCCGGGTGACTTCGCGATCTGGATCTTTATTTATGCCGAACTGCTGGTGTTCGGCATTTTTTTCTGGCTTACGCGTTTACCCGTGCGCAGCACGTCGAGCTGTTCAACGCCTGCCAGCAGATGCTTGATCGGGAAAGCGGTGCCATTAATACCCTGGTGCTGATTACTTCCAGTTATTTTTTGGTCATGGCCGTGAACGCCATACGCAGGAATGCAGCGCGACGTTGCAGCCAGTGGCTGGTGCTGGCAATGCTCAGTGGTGTTATGTTGGTGTAGCTTTTGCTGTGGGAGAAAACTGATATGGTTAATGAAGTGCGGCAGTTTCCGGTGTCCGGCGAGGACATGCCTTTCTACCAGCCGCAAGGGCGCGAGGTCGAACTCTTCGAGTATGCCTATGGCAACCAGTTGCCCCTGCTGCTCAAGGGACCGACCGGCTGCGGCAAGACGCGGTTTATTGAACATATGGCGGCGCGCCTGGGGCGACCTTTGTACACGGTGGCCTGTCACGATGATCTGACAGCGGCCGACCTGGTGGGGCGTCACCTGATCGGTGATGGCTCCACCTACTGGAACGACGGCCCACTCACCCGAGCGGTTCGCGAAGGCGCCATTTGTTATCTCGACGAAGTGGTCGAGGCACGCAAGGACACTACAGTAGTGTTGCACCCGCTGTCCGACAATCGTCGCATCCTGCCGATTGAACGTACCGGCGAAACCCTGCATGCGCCACCGGAATTCATGCTGGTGGTGTCCTACAATCCCGGTTATCAGAATATGCTCAAGGGTATGAAGCCATCGACCCGGCAGCGTTTTGTATCAATGCGCTTTGACTTCCCCGATGCAGACACCGAGCAGATGGTTATCGTGCGTGAAACCGGCGTTGACGAAGCACTGGCGGGTCGCCTGGTCCGGCTTGCAGGCAGTTTGCGTGCGCTGAAGGATCACGACCTGGAAGAGTCTGCTTCGACCAGACTGTTGATTTATACCGCGCAGCTGATGCGTGACGGGTTTGATGCCGTTGAAGCCTGTCGTGCTGCCCTGATTGAACCGCTCACTGACGACGAGCCCACTGTCGATGCACTGATGGAAGTTGTGCAAGCCGATTTCGGAGACTGAAATGAGCACCGAAGCCGGAAAGTCACTGGCGGTAAAAGCGGAGAGCCTGTACCTGGTGAACCTGATGCTTCTGCCCGGTCTGGCATTTGTGCTGTTACTGTTGCTGTACTGGTTCAATCGCGGGCGGACAGATGCCCTGGCGGCAAACCACCTTTCGCAGACAGTGGGTGTTACCGTCACCGGTGGCGCCTTGATCGTTGTGGTATCTGCGTTGTTTATTTTTCTTGGTGGCCTGGATTCCGGCTATACCTGGATGGTCGTGGTGATTTACTTCACCTTTATTCACAGCAGCCTGATACTCATGGGTGTCATGGGGCTGGTCAAAGCCATGGCCGGTGAGCACTATGTCTTCCCCCTGATAGGACGGCCGTTCCGCTCATGAGCCCGGTTCAGCGCCAACGGCTACTGTGGCGCTCGGCGTTCTTTGCGCTGTTTGTGCTGGCACCGGTGCTGGACCTGTTCCGGCTCGATCTTACCCAGGGGCATTTTATCCTGTTTGGTATGCCATGGACGCTTGGGGTGCGTGATGTTGGTTCCATCGAAGCCAGTATTAACCTCATTGTGCGCGCGTTCCTGCCTATTGCACTGGTCATCGGTGCCGGTGTCTGGCTGTCCTGGCGTTACGGGCGCCTGTACTGTGGCTGGCTGTGCCCGCACTTCTCGGTGGTTGAGACGATCAACAGCCTGATGCGCCGCGCCAGTGGCAAGCCAACGCTCTGGCAGCGCGAACCCCTGCCGGAAATCCAGTCAGACGGTGTACAGATACATCCGCGTCGTGCCATGTGGTTGCCGGTAGCGGTGACGGTGTTGTTCTTCTCGCTGCTTTGGTCGGTCTCGTTGTTGACGTACCTGTTGCCACCCATCGAGATCTGGACAAACCTTCTCACAGCATCGTTAACGCGTAACCAGTTCGTTTTCATTGGCGTGGCCACCACACTGTTTGTTATTGAATTTACCTTCGCGCGTCACCTGTTCTGCCGGTTTGGCTGTGCGATCGGCCTGTTCCAGAGCCTGGTCTGGATGGGAAACCGCGAGGCCATGGTGGTGGGTTTTGACCGCGAGCGTGCCGCCGATTGTGCAAACTGCGACGCGTCCTGCGAGCACGCCTGTCCGATGCGGCTGCAACCGCGCCGGATAAAACGCAAGATGTTTACCTGTACCCAGTGTCAGCAGTGTGTGCAGGCTTGCGAACGCGTTAACCGGCCGGAAGGTAAACAGAGCCTGTTACAGATGGTGGAAGGGCAGTGTGCGCTGGATGTCTCGGACCGTGATTTCGGACGTCGCCCGCAAGTGCCTTGTGGTTGTTTCCATCGTGATGCGCAATCGGAGAGCAGTGGCTGATGGAAGAGTGGGTCGGCCAATTGTGGCACAAAATGATCACCCGGGCGGCTCGACGTGAGTATCCGGACGCAGCAGTCAGGCTCGATGAAATCCGACGTCCCGCGGCGATCATGTTCCGCGCTCTGGGCGGTGACGGCGGGTTGCGGATCGAAGCAGCCAATGAAACCGACTTTACCGCACGCCGCAACCTGTTAAGCCGCATTGCCGGCACCAACAAACAGGTCGCGCTGGCCTGGCGTGATACCGATACCCTGCGCCTGCCGGCTAGCATCGCCTGGTACGCCGAGCGCGATCTCAATCGTCAGCTCTACCTGTGGCTCGCAGCGCTGGCAACGCAGGAAGGGCGGTATACCGGTGACTGGTTGCAGCAGAATGCAGCCGCGTCGGCTGCCGTGCTGGAAGTGCACCCGGGTTTGGCACGACGTTACCGCGTACTGGTTGAGCAACACTTGCGGCAGCGCCCGGATATATCGACTCTCAAGGCCGACGAAGCGATGCAGGAACAGAGGATTCGTCAGGCACTGCTCGAACCGGCCTCGGTAACCGAAGCGCTGACTTCCGCCGTGGTTGCGCCGCATCCGGTGCCGCTCTGGCTGCACCCGGAGCCACCGGCCCGGCAGCAGCCCCAGGCCGTTAGCAGCGACGATGATGAAGATGATGATGAGGACGATGATGACCAGCACAGTGAACAGGTCGACACCGACAAACGTCGCCGCGGTGAGCGCGTGGAGGCGCCGGACGGCCGTGATGGCCTGCTGGCGTTTCGCCTGGAGAGTTTGTTCACTCGCGCCGAGTATGTCGCCGTTGACCGGACCACAGAAGAAAACGAAGACGAGGATGCACAGTCGGCACTGGAAGATATGGATGTAGTCAGCGTAGCCAATGACCGCAAGCGTGTCGCCGCCCGCCTGCGCTTTGACCTCGATCTGCCACCGGAAGATAACGACGATATCTGTCTCGGGGAAGGCGTGCCCCTGCCGGAATGGGATTATCGTCAGCAGGTGCTGCAAGCCGATCATTGCCGCCTGCAGCCGATGCAGGCACGTGATGCTGTACCGACGGAGTTACCCGCCTACCTGCAGGTCAAAGCGCGTCGTTTGCGTCGGCTGTTCGAGGCTATCAAGCCGCGCCGGCAGTGGCTGAACGGGCAAGCTGACGGCAGTGAACTGGATATCAGCGCATTGATTGATCACAGCACCGACCGTCTTCGCGGTGTGCGTCAGGCCGATGCCAGGTTGTATCGTAATTTTCGCCATACCGAGCGCGATATGTCCTGCCTGTTGCTGGCTGACCTGTCGTTGTCGACCGACGCTTATGTCAACGATGAACAGCGCGTTATCGATGTGGTTCGCGACAGCCTGTTCCTGTTTTCCGAGGCGCTGCAGGCGACTGGCGACCGCTTTTCCATGTACGGTTTTTCCTCCCGCCGGCGTAATCACGTGCGCTTCCATACATTAAAAACATTCGATGAAGCCTGTAACAATGAGGTAAGAGGGCGCATACAGGCAATACGACCGGGTTACTACACGCGTATGGGTGCAGCAATCAGGCAGGCAACAGCGCTGTTGGAAAAAGAATACTCCAGCCAGAAGTTGTTGCTGATACTGACTGATGGCAAGCCGAATGATCTCGATAAATACGAAGGTCGCTATGGTATAGAGGATACACGTAAGGCGATACATGAAGCGCTTGAACGCGGACTGCACCCGTTCTGCGTCACCATCGATGAAAAGGCGGGCGACTATCTACCCTACCTGTTTGGCAGCTCATCCTATGTGCTGGTCAGAAATGCCGGGGAGTTGCCCGCGAAGCTGCCTTTGCTGTATGCACAGCTGACAGCTGCCTGAATGCAGCTACAACGAACCGCCGTGTAAATAATTGCGGAGTTGCCCGATATCTTTAAGCATCACACTATGCTCGCTGAGATCTATCATGCCGTCACGGCAGAGTTTCGAGAGTGTGCGTGACAGCGTTTCCGGCGTTATGGAAAGTCGTGAGGCGATGACGTGTTTGGCGGTATTCAATTTAACTTCAGAAGTGCCCAGATCGGTGCTGGGGACCTGATCGATCAGGTAGGCGACGACCCGGAAGGTGGCATTGTGCAGCGTCAGCCTGTCGAGCTCGGCGATATACCAGTGCAGTCGGCGGCTCATCTGCGCCATGACGCCGAAACAGGCTTCGGTCGACATGCTCAGGATGTTGGCGTAGGTGGAGGTGTCGAAGCACAGTAATTCACTGTTACACAGCGCGGTAGCCGTCACCGGGTAGACGTGCATGCCGGAAAACATGATGGCCTCGGCGAAGGTGTTGCCGGGATCAATCAGATCGATCACTTTTTCATGGCCATCGGGCGACATGCGTGCCAGCTTGATCTGCCCGGATTCCAGCATGAAAATCTCTTTCGCGGGGCGCTGTTGTTCAAACAGCACCTGGCCTTCTTTCAGTGCGGTTGAGTGGGTCTTCCGCAATAGCGTGTCGATCTGGTCAGGTTCCAACTCACTGAATAGTACGGACTTGCGCATGAGTTCGCGCGCATTGCTGGCGGTTTGTTCGTTTAGAGGTGTACGTCTGGTCATCGTATAGCAAGTGTATGCCGCCACGAGCCCCTGCTTCAATGGTTCAGGCTCTAAAATGGTGCAATTCGGTCACGAAAACGAACTCATTGGACAATTGCACGCCTGTTTGGGGTACAGGCTGACAATCCGAGGCCTCCAGCTGTCGGCTATTGATCTACTGTCCGATCAACTACAATATAGCCCGGCTTCCAGCCTTGGGTGTCGGCAATACAACAATATAGGGACAGAGAGACAGGTGGAATGGCGGTAAAAAAATTCAGTTTTGTAAATTTTCTGGTTCGTTTTGTCATGGCGCTGATCCTGGTGTTCTGTAGTTACAACCCATCGGGGTATTCCTGGTACCACTGGGTTACACAGGTCGGGAACTGGCGGGCCCCGCTGCTGATTTTTGCCGGCGTCGTATTGGTGATTGGCTGGGTGATTTACCTGCGTGCCACACTGCGTTCCCTGGGCGAGATCGGTACCGTGCTGGCAGTGGCGTTCTTTGCGGCACTGACCTGGGTAATGGTCGATTACGGTCTGTTGTCGCTGGACAGCCCGACGATTTTCACCTGGGTTTTATTGACCATGCTGGCAGCCATTATGGCGACGGGCATGTCCTGGTCGCATATCCGCCGGCGCATGTCCGGACAGCTTGACGTGGATGATGTCGACGAAAACTGAGTACGGAGTGACGCTATGACGACCAGCCTGTCTACTGAAAATACCCCCGAGAGCAAACCCGGTCTCAGTCTGCCCAAGGTATTAATGATTGTTCTGGTGACGATCCTGGTTACGCTGGGAGGTAGTTACTGGTTTCTGAAAACCTATGTGTTCGCGCGTGACTTCAAGCCGGTTGAACTGAGTCTCAAGGAAGAAAGGGTACTGGATGCGAAGCTGCGTGCGCTGGGCTACCAGCCGGATACGTCGAGACCTGATCCCTCTTCGCCCAAACCTGAGGAGTTCGATGAGCGTGGCGTGCTTAAACCCGAGCCTTACAGCGAGACCGGTGCGAAGCGCGAAGTGACTTTCGATGAGCGGGAGTTAAATGCACTGCTGGCCAGGAACACCGATCTGGCTCGCAAGCTGGCGATCGACCTTTCGGACGACCTGGTCAGCGCCAAGTTACTGGTGCCTATGGAACCTGACTTCCCTGTGTTGGGCGGCAAAACCCTGCGTTTCAACGCCGGCGTGGAAATGGCCTATATCAACCAGCGGCCGGTAGTCATACTCAAAGGTGTCAGCGTAATGGGCGTGCCTATACCCAATGCCTGGCTGGGTGGTCTGAAGAATGTGGATCTGATTTCCGAGTTTGGGACCGATCCCGGCTTCTGGCAATCGTTCTCCGAGGGCGTTGAAGATGTCCGCGTCGAGGATGGCCGGATCAAGGTCAAGTTAAAGGAATAAGGAGTGTTTTGAAAATGAAGCGAACTGTTTTTTCCGTCGTCTGTGGCGTGTTAATAGTGCTGGGCCAGGCGCTGGCCAGCGAAGCGGTGACCACCAAAAATCCGGAAATATCGGTGGGCGAACTCGAACTTCGCCTCAGGCCATTGACCCGTGCAGAGCTCAAGACTGAAGCTGACGGCTGGCTCGGCGTGTTGCAGGAGAAGGTCGGGGAAGTCAGCAAGATCGAGATTGCCTCACAGTTCAAGAAAACCGGTTTGTCGCAGGCCGAAGAACTCAAAGATGCATTAAAAGATATTGAAGCGGCCAAACAGGCACTGGCCGCGAAGCCGGATGACAAGGATGCGAGTGAGAAACTGGCCGGGGCGAAACAGGTATTCCAGCAGGCGCTGGACGCAGCCAGGGCGCAGCTGGAAAAGTCCAGTGGCGACAAAGTAGTAAAGCAGGCCGCTGAGGAAGTTATCAAGGAGGCGGAAGAAGCCGAGAAAGCGGAAGAAGCCAAAGAAGAAGCCAAAGAAGCAGAGAACACAAAAGAAGCCGGGGAAGCCGGCAAGAAGATAGAAAAGTTGGAGGAAGAGGTTGTTAAAGCGCAGGCAGAGGAACCCGAACAGGACAAGGAAGTAGCCGCTCTGAAGAAAAAGATCGCCGATTTCGAGGCTCGGGAAGCCGATGAGCGAAGCTACTTGCTTAAAAAGCTGACTGAACTGCGTGCTCAACAGACCGCATTAATCGATCGTGCCAACATGGTCGTGAACGCCTACGAAAAAAAGGGCGGCGCTGCAGAAGAAATCGAGGAATACCGTCAATACATCGCAGCGGTATCGGGCATCAAGGTCGATGTGTCTGACATGGATGCCGTGTGGACAACCCTGACCGGCTGGATCATGTCTGAAGAAGGTGGTCTGCGCTGGGCCAGGAACATTACCTTGTTTATTGTCACCGTACTGGTTTTCGTAGTGATGTCGAACATGGTCGGAAAGGCGCTGCATAGAGTGTTGGCCAGTACCCGGCAGGCATCCAGATTGCTGAGCGAGTTTATGGTGGTAACGGTGCGCCGGTTAATACTGGCGATCGGTTTGATCGTTGGCCTGGCTGCAATGGAAGTGAATGTCGGTCCCTTGCTGGCGGTCATCGGCGCGGCGGGTTTTGTTATCGCCTTTGCGCTGCAAAACTCCCTGGGTAATTTTGCCAGTGGTATCCTGATCCTGGCGTTCAGACCTTTCGATGTAGGAGATGTGATCGAGGTGTCCGGTATACTGGGAACTGTTCAGTCGATGAACCTGCTTTCCATCCAGATCCGGACGCCGGACAACAAGCTGGTCATTATTGCCAATAACCAGGTATGGGGTGATGCGATCACCAACGTCACCGGCAGCGATACACGACGTGTCGATCTCGTGTTCGGTATTGCCTATGAGGATGATATTGAGCACGCGCAGCGCGTCTTGAACGATGTGGTCAGCCGGCACGAAAAGGTGTTGAAGACGCCCGAAACAGTCATCCGGGTCCACGAACTGGGTGATTCGTCAGTAAATTTTGTCTGCCGGCCATGGGTGAAAACCGCAGACTACTGGGATGTCTACTGGGATCTCACTGAACAGATCAAGCAGCGTTTTGACAAGGAAGGTATTTCCATACCTTTCCCGCAACGCGATGTACACATGATAGCGTCAACAGCGGAAGCCACTGCATGAGACGCATGTTCACCGGTATTGTCCTGGGGGGGCTGCTGGCTGCTTGTGCCAGTGCACCACCCAAGCCGGTGCTGTATCCCAACAGTCATATGCAGAGTGTCGGTCAGGTACAGGCTGACCAGGATATTGCAGCCTGCAAGCAGTTGGCGCACTCCAGTGGTGTTGCCGAAAACAAGGACGGCGAGGTGGGTAAAAAAGCCGTTGGTGGCGCGGCGGTTGGTGGTGCCGCGGCAGGTGCCTGGGGCCTGGTACGTGGTGATGCCGGTCAGAGTGCACTGGCCGGTGCTGCCGCCGGTGCCGCCGCCGGTACTGTGCGTGGTGGCATGCAGGCGACCGAGACATCACCGATATTCAAGAATTTCGTCAACCGTTGCCTGCGCGAGCGTGGCTATGAGGTGATCGGCTGGCAATAAACACACACATCACAGACAAGGGAGAGGGACACCGCATGGAACGCGCACGTCAGATACTCCGCTCGGTGTTCGGTTATGACGATTTTCGTCATCGCCAGAGCGACATTATTCAAACTCTGCTCGATGGCCAGGATGCCCTGGTTTTAATGCCCACCGGGGGCGGAAAATCACTCTGTTACCAGATTCCGGCACTGGTGCGTGACGGTGTGGGTGTCGTGGTTTCGCCGCTGATTGCCTTGATGCAGGACCAGGTCGATGCCTTGACCCAGGTGGGCGTGCGCGCGGCTTTCCTCAATTCAACGCAGGACACCGGGACCCAGCGAGCTGTCGAACAGGCGTTGCTCAACGGCGAGCTTGACCTGTTGTACGTCGCGCCGGAGCGACTGCTGATGGTCCGCATGCTTGATCTGCTGGACAGGAGCCAGGTAGCGCTGTTCGCTATCGACGAGGCGCACTGTGTCTCTCAGTGGGGCCACGATTTCCGGCGCGAGTATCAGCAACTCAAGGTGTTGCACGAACGTTTTCCCGGCATACCGCGAATTGCACTGACCGCCACCGCGGATCAGCGAACCCGGGAAGAAATTGTCGCCCAGCTCGACCTGGACATGGCTGCGCGCTTTGTACACAGTTTCGACCGGCCCAATATTCGTTACACTATCAGTGAAGGTAACAGTCCACGAGATCGTCTCTGGCGTTTTATTGATCGCGAACATGCGGGCGCTGCCGGGATTGTTTACTGCCTGTCTCGTAACAAGGTTGAGCAGGTCGCTGACTGGCTGTGTGGCAAGGGGCGAGTGGCCCTGCCATACCACGCCGGATTGCCGGAGCACGTGCGGCGTGAAAACCAGGCGCGTTTCCTGCGCGAAGAGGGCGTGATCATTGTTGCCACCATTGCCTTCGGCATGGGCATCGACAAGCCGGATGTGCGCTTTGTCGCGCACCTCAATGTGCCCAAGAGCCTCGAAGCCTATTACCAGGAAACCGGCCGTGCCGGGCGTGATGGCCAGCCGGCCCACGCCTGGATGGCTTACAACCTGCAGGATGTCATCAGCCTGCGGCGCATGATGAGTGAGAGTGACGCCGACGAGCAGTTCAAGCGTATCGCTTACCACAAGCTGGACACCATGCTGGGGTTATGTGAGCTGACAACCTGTCGCCGACAGACGCTGTTGTCTTATTTCGGAGAAACGCGGGATGAGCCCTGCGGGAATTGCGACATCTGTCTGCACCCACCGGTTACCTGGGACGGGACTGAAGCTGCACAGAAAGCGTTATCCTGCGTGTACCGCACCGGCCAGCGTTTTGGCGTCAACTATGTGGTCGACGTGTTGACCGGTAAAGAAGATGCGCGCATTCAATCCAATCACCATGACCGGCTAAGCACTTTTGGTATCGGTGCCGAATTCAAGGCGACCCAGTGGCGTAATATTGTTCGGCAATTGATTGCACAGGGCTATCTTGATGTTGACGTCGATGGCCACGGCTCCATGCATCTGACGCAGGCTGCCCGACCTCTGCTGAGGGGCGAGACCAGCGTGCAGCTGCGCGAACTGCCAGCGCGGGAAAAGAAATCAAAAAGCAGGCTGCCGCGCCAGCCAGTGAGCGATTTAAACCCGGCAGACCGGGAGTTGTTCGAGGCACTGCGTCTGCGCCGCCTGGAGCTGGCGCGTGAACAGTCGGTGCCTCCCTATGTGATTTTTCACGACAGTACTCTGCGAGAAATGGCATGTAGCAGACCGCTCAATGAAAATGCCATGGGCGCTATTGCCGGTATCGGCGAGAAAAAACTCGAGCGCTTCGGCAAGGAATTCATCGCGGTGATACAGGCGCAGAGCTAGTCGCTTATCATTATGGGCGTATTGCATTAAGATAGTGGTCAACTACCTGATCGTGAACGTCGGCAGTCTCAAGCTTCTGTCAGGAAGTCAAAAGGATATCGCGTGGCTGAGGAAAAATTATATATTTGCCTCCTGAGCGTCCACGGCCTGGTTCGCAGTCGGGATCTTGAGCTGGGTCGGGATGCGGATACAGGGGGGCAGACCAAGTACGTCGTCGAACTGGCTTCCGCGCTGGCGCAGCTGCCAGCTGTGGGCAAGGTTGAACTCCTGACCCGGTTTATCGATGATCCCCTGGTTGATGACGAATACCGCCTTCCCATCGAGAAGATCGCCGATACCGCGCAAATTGTACGCATAGAAGCAGGCCCCCCGAATTACCTTCCGAAAGAGCAGCTCTGGGATTACCTGGACAGCTTTGTCGATAATGCACTGGAATATCTCAAGAGCCGCGGTCGGCTGCCACATCTGCTGCACAGCCACTATGCAGATGCGGGCTACGTTGGTAGCCGATTGTCCCATATTCTTGGTATACCCCTGATACATACGGGACATTCGCTTGGGCGGGTGAAGCGCAGACGGTTGCTGGCGGCCGGGCTCGACGCTCAGGATATCGAGGAACGCTACAGCATGGCGCGCCGCATCGAGGCCGAGGAACTGACGCTGGCCACTGCCGAACGCGTCATTGCCAGTACTAGTCAGGAAATCGAACAACAGTACGGACTTTATGACCACTACCAGCCCGAACAGATGCGGGTTGTGCCTCCTGGCACCAATCTGACGCGCTTCCATCCCCCCGATGGCGATGAGTGGCAGCACCCTGTTGCCGAGGAATTGCGGCGTTTCCTGCGTGAGCCGGAAAAACCCGTGATCCTGGCGTTGTCGCGCCCGGATACCCGCAAGAACATCGGTGCACTGATTACTGCCTTCGGGCAGTCGAATGAGCTCAGGGCTTTAGCCAATCTGGTGATTATTGCCGGCAATCGTGAGGACATCCGGGATCTCGATGAAGGGGCGCAGGAAGTCTGGAGCGAACTGTTGGGGCTCATCGACCTCTATGATCTTTACGGCAAGGTGGCCTATCCCAAGCACCATACGTCGCAACAGGTGGCACATTTCTACCGGCTTGCAGCAGCCTCCGGTGGTGTGTTCGTCAACCCGGCCCTGACGGAACCATTTGGTCTTACGCTGATCGAGGCGGCTGCCAGCGGGCTGCCTATCGTTGCAACGGAAGACGGGGGCCCCGGTGACATCATTGGCAACTGCGAGAATGGCATTCTCGTCAACCCGCTGGAAACCGAACAGATCTCTGACGCGATCCTCCAGATCCTGTCCAACTGGGAGGATTGGCAAAGGCGTTCGGCCAACGGTTTGAAAGGCGTACGGGAGAATTATTCCTGGGTGGCGCACGCCAGGCGTTACCTGGATATTGTGTTGCCCATCATCGACAAGACGGAGATTCGCGTGCGCCCCCCCAGCTCGCGACGACCCATGCTGTACCATGATCGGGCAATCTTTACCGACCTCGATCAAAACCTGCTGGGCGATCCACGGTCACTGTCCACGCTGGTGTCTTTACTGCGCGAAAATCGCAAGTGTGCCACGTTTGGTATCGCCACTGGCCGCCGTCTTGATTCGGCACTTAAAGTGATGAAGCAGCACGGTATCCCGGAGCCGGATGTGCTCATTACCAGCGGCGGTACCCAGATTCACTATGCACCCAAACTTACGGCAGACACTGGTTGGGCACAGCACATTGATCACCATTGGACGCCGGGTGCTGTGCAGCGAATACTTGGCTCACTGCCCGGACTGAAATTACAGCAGAAATCTGAACAGTCGCGTTTCAAGATCAGCTATTACATTGATCCCAGAAAGGCGCCAAGTATCGAGGAGATCACCAAGCTGCTGCACCAGGAAGAGCAGTCCGTGAACGTCAACCTGTCATTTGGCCAGTTTCTCGATGTAATGCCGATCCGTGCTTCCAAGGGCCTGGCGTTGCGTTACTTTGCCGCGCGCTGGGGTATACCGCTCGACCAGATTCTGGTCGCCGGTGGCTCCGGAGCCGACGAGGATATGATGCGGGGAAATACCCTTGCAGTGGTGGTAGCTAACCGTCACCACGAGGAATTGTCACAACTGGTCGATGTGGAACACATCTATTTCGCCAGCCAGCCTTATGCCAAGGGCATTATGGAAGCGATCGATCACTTTGATTTCTTCAGTAGCTGTACAGTGCCCGAATCGGAGCTCAGCGGATAATGACTGCGCGCTTGTTGCTCTGTACTGACCTGGACAGGACGTTGCTGCCAAATGGTACCCAGCCGGAATCACCACTGGCCAGAAAATTGTTCTCACGCTTTGTTGCGCAACCGCATGTATCGCTGGTTTATGTGACCGGGCGACACAGGTTGCTGGTTGAAAAGGCCATTAAAAACTACGAGCTTCCGGTACCGGATGCGGTGATCAGTGATGTGGGCACGCGAATATACAGCGTGCATGCCGGTGACTGGCAGGAGCGGCATGATTGGCAAGCTGAAATTGCTACCGACTGGCGTGGTATGTCACATGCGGAACTACAGGCCTTGTTCGGTGACATCAAAGTATTGCAGAAGCAGGAAATCGAGAAGCAGAATACCTACAAACTCAGCTATTACGTGCCACTATTCGTTGACCAGGAGGAGCTGCTGGTTGAAATGCAGCAGTACCTGGATAGCCGCGAAGTGGATGCCAGCCTGGTATGGAGCATTGATGAACCAGCTGGGATCGGGTTACTCGACGTCCTGCCAAAACATGCCACCAAGCTGCATGCCATCGAGTTTCTTAAAGAACATATGGGGTACAGTGACGGAGAAACAGTTTTTTGTGGTGACAGTGGCAATGACCTTGCGGTTCTGAGCAGCACTTTACCCGCAGTGCTGGTTGCGAATGCTGCACAAGAGGTGAGGGATACAGCGCTGGCCGAAGCAGCGGCCGCGGGTAACCGCGAGGCGCTGTATTGCGCGCTCGGGAATTTCGCCAATATGAATGGTAATTACAGTGCCGGTATTCTGGAGGGCGTTGTTCATTACCATCCTGAATTCCGTGCTGGAATCCTCGCTGATGAGGAGGCCTTGTTGTGCCAGTCATAGGCGCCGGGCAACCGGTCGTATTCGGAGAAGTCCTGTTCGACACCTTTCCTGACGGTAGCCGCGTGCTCGGGGGTGCGCCATTCAATGTGGCCTGGCACCTGCAGGCCTTTGGTTGCGCTCCCCTGTTCGTAAGCCGCATTGGTGATGACGAACCGGGCAGGCAGGTTCGTGCGGCCATGCAAAACTGGGGGATGTCAACATCGGGTTTGCAGGAGGATTCGCTACATCCCACAGGGGAAGTACGCGTCAGCATTGAGCATGGTGAACCCGCCTACGAGATCGTTGCCGACCAGGCCTATGATTATATCGATGGCGCCAGCCTGCCTGACGCCGGGTCGGCTTCACTGGCTTATCAAGGTACGCTGGCACTGAGAAACCACCAGTCTGCGAATGCGCTCGATACTTTGCTGGCTCGCTTTCATCCCCCGGTGTTTCTGGATATCAATCTGCGACCACCCTGGTGGAACAGGGTAGCTGCCGAACGCATGCTCGGCAAAGCAAACTGGCTGAAGCTTAATGAGCATGAACTTGCTGAACTGCTGGGTCCGGATATCGATGTGCAGGCCGGCGCGGCTGCGTTGATTCAGCAATATGATCTATCATTAATAATTATCACCCGGGGTGAGAAGGGCGCCGGCTGTTTCTCTGCATCTGGAGAAACCTTTAACGTGGAGCCCGAAAGTGCAAGCCGGGTAGTTGATACTGTGGGTGCCGGAGACGCATTTACCAGCGTGTGTCTTCTGGGGCTGATACAGGCATGGGACATGCAGAAAATACTGCATCGTGCACAGCAATTTGCGTCAGCGGTAGTGGGTGTGCGTGGCGCAACAATCGAGGACCGGGGTTTTTACGAACCTTTCATCAGTGAGTGGCAGAAATAAAGCTATGTACGAACAAGTCTCACATTCTTTACTAAACGAGATTCTCGATGAGCTGAAACCCGAGCTCAGGCGTCAGGACTTGCGTCATTTCTATACTCGTCTTGGTGCCAATTTTTATGCCATTCACACGCTCTTTAATCACCTTTACGGTCAGCGCGAGGACTTCAAACAACAGATGATCCGGCTGGTTGAGGTTATGGCCAACCAGTACATTAACCGGTCCGGCAGGCTTGAACGGAGCGATATGCAGCGTGAGAAAGACCTTAACTGGTTCCTGAGCCAGGAGTGGGTAGGTATGGCGCTGTATACGGAAGGCTTCGGTGATAATGTCCAGGGTGTAAGGAAGCACCTGCCTTATCTTCAGGAGCTTGGTGTCAATATGGTGCATGTGATGCCGATGATGCAGTGCCCAGAAGGCGCGAGTGACGGTGGCTATGCGGTCAGTGATTTTAAACAAATCGATGCGCGGGTAGGTACGCTTGAAGATGTCAGTTCGCTGGCCGAGGCATTACACAATCGCGACATGCTGCTGGTACTGGATGTGGTTGTGAACCATACTTCTGATGAACACGAATGGGCACGGCGTTCGCGCAACGGTGAACGCCAGTACCAGGATTACTACTACATCTTCGACAATCGCGATCTGCCCGATATGTTTGAGGAAACCCTGCCGGAAATATTTCCCGAAACCTCGCCAGGTAACTTTACCTGGGACGAGACCATGGAAAAGTGGGTGATGACGGTTTTCCATCAATACCAGTGGGATCTGAATTACAGCAATCCGGCTGTGCTTATTGAAATGATTGATATCATTCTTTTCTGGGCCAACCAGGGTGCCGATGTCGTGCGGCTTGATGCGGTTGCATTCCTGTGGAAGAAGATTGGCACCACATCCCAGAATGAACGAGAAGCACACCTGCTACTTCAGTTGATGAAGGATTGTTGCCAGGTGACTGCCCCCGGTGTGTTGTTTATTGCCGAGGCAATCGTAGCGCCCGTGGAAATTACCAAATACTTTGGTGAAGACGCTATCATTGCCAAGGAGTGTGAAATTGCCTACAACGCGACCTTCATGGCGCTGTTATGGGATGCCTCCTGTACGCAGAACGCAAATCTGCTGAATCGTGGAATCAAAAGTCTGCCGGACAAGCTGGATCGTGCTACCTGGCTGAATTACGTTCGCAGTCACGATGACATCGGATTGGGGTTCGACGACAGGGATATTGTAGCTGCAGGATACAGCCCGTCCGCGCACAGGCAGTTCCTGGTCGAATATCTGACCGGTGTTTATGACGATTCGGATGCAAGAGGGCAGCCGTTCGGTCAGAATCTGAAAACCGGTGATGCGCGGATATCCGGTTCGCTGGCTTCGTTGATCGGTCTCGAGGTGGCCATCGAGCAGAACGATGAAGTCAAGATAGACAAGGCGATCGGAAGAATTCTGCTGATGTACGGTATGGTGCTTTCGTTTGGTGGAATTCCGCTGCTTTATTACGGGGACGAGATCGGCACCCTGAATGATTGTGGCTACCTGCAGGACAAAAACAAGTCGGGCGACAACCGCTGGGTGCATCGACCGCATATCGACTGGAAGAAGGCGGAAAAAAGACGCGATCAGGGTAGTGTTGAACAGAGAATATTTGATGGCCTGAAAAAAATGATCGCGGTGCGCAAAACCATCCGCGCCTTTGCAGATTTCAATAACAGGGAGCTCATCGAGCTCGATAACCCGCACCTGTTTGCTTTCTGGCGCACCGATCCTTTCGCTGCGGGTTCGCCCGTACTGGTGGTGGCAAATTTTGACGATGCACCGCAGTACCTTGATTTGTCGTCACTTGGCAACCGGGGCCTGTTTCAGTTCAGCGGCCTGATGGACCTGTATTCCGGAGAGTCACCTGCCTTGTTCAAGGATCAGCTGGTTGTGCCACCTTTCCATTTTTACTGGCTGACCGATGAGCGTCCGGACATGCTCATGTGATTCCGGGTGCCAGGGCCGGGATGTCCAGCGATGGCGTTATTTCTCCCCGACTACAGCCGAGGGGTCTACGGTACGCATATCCGGTAACTGATGAGCGATGCCTTTATGGCAATCGATACAGGTTTTTCCCTCGTTCAGTCCGTGGGAGTGCTGGTTAACTGCGCGACGACCCTGCTCGGTAAAGTCCATATACTCGTAGTTGTGGCAGTTGCGGCATTCCCGTGAGTCCGTCTCCTTCATGACACTCCAGACATGCTGCGCGAGTTGCAAACGCTTGGCTTCAAATTTTTCCGGTGTATCGATGCTTCCCAGCGCCTTGTGTAGTAACTCATTACTGGCCTGGATCTTTCTCACCACTTTGTGATGCCACTCTTTCGGTACGTGACAATCGGGACAGGTCGCGCGTACTCCGGTTCTGTTGGTGTAATGCACGGTGTTCTTATATTCCCTGTATACGTTTTCTTCCATTTCATGGCAGGAAATACAGAAGGTTTCGGTATTGCTTAATTCCATCGCCGTATTGAAGCCGCCCCAGAAAATGATGCCGGCTACAAAGCCAACAATCAGCAGGGTCCCAAGTGAATACCTGACCGATGGCCGCCAGAGGGTGCGCCACAGTTTACAAACAAGTCCACAGTTATTTTCGTCAGTCATAGCGGTTCCTTCTTTCCTGACTTACTCGTCTGATATAGCGGTTATAGGCTGAAAGGTATTGTCTACCAGTGGTTTGGCATTAACCTGTGGCACATGACACTGGGTGCAGAAATATCGCCGCGCAGACACATTTGCCAGCACATTGGATTCTCGATCTTCGAAGTGCGTCTGGCTGATCTTGGTCGCGCCCGCTTCACGGTAGTGTTTCCAGCTATGGCAACTCAGGCATTTATTGGATTTCAGGTTCACCTGGTAGTTATCTATCTTGTGCGGGATTAACGGTGGTTGTTGTACGTAGTCACGTGAAATCGGCTCGCCATCCTTGTTGTATATCTTTTGTTCCGGTACCGCTGAGTCCTCGTTCAGTTCGGTTGCCCCACGCAAAGAGGTGACTTCAGCACTTGTCACTGGCAATGCCAGGCTGGTAGCCGCAAGTAATAACAATGTAGATATAGTTTTTCTGATCATCGCAAGACCTCCACTCCAGGAGTATGACTGGTTTGTTTATGAATCGAAATATTGTTGAAACGTGTTCCGAAGTTAAATACCTGTTGTGCACAGACATCGATGCAGCGTCCACAATTAGTGCAATTCGGGGACGTGATGACTGGGCCAATACCGTTGTTTTCACTTTTAAGTGCGGGGCGAATAACCTGTGGTTCGGGGCACACCGCGAAGCAATCCATGCAATCATCACACTGATCACGTGCGTCTGCGCGTACCCGTAAAGGGCTGCGCACGGCCAGCAAGCTGTAAAACGCGCCTACCGGGCAAAGGTGTCCGCACCAGGCGCGTTTGCTTACCAGAAAATCCAGCAGGAATACGCCCAGCAGGATGAGCCAGGCCAGGCCTGCACCAAAAATCAAACCCCGGTGGGCCATTGATACCGGGTTGATCCATTCCCAGACAAGCAAACCGGTCGTAGCAGAAAGTACCAGGGACATTCCCATAATCCAGTAGCGGGTCGTGGCGGACAAGCGCGATGCGCTGCTGATGCCGAGACGTTCGCGGGCCCAGTGTGCGACATCGGTAATAATATTGACCGGACATACCCAGCTGCAATAAGCGCGTCCACCTACCAGAAAATAGAACACCAGTACAATCAAAGCGCCTGTAATTGCTATTGTCTCGGGCACGTTTCCGGTGAACATTGACTGCAACAGCACATAGGGATCTGTAAGCGGCAGTATGTCGAGCGTAAGGCTGGAGTTGAGATTTCCCTTTACTATCCACAGGCCGAACCAGGGGCCGACAAGAAACAGGCCCAGTATTGTCAGCTGGCTTAAGCGGCGCAGCAGCAGCCACTTATGGGCACTCAACCAGCCCCTGGCAGCTATGGCGTTAACACCCGGGCGAGACTGTGTCTTCAATGCTGGTCACCCAAGCCGTGATTAAGGGTGCGTAAAGGATCGTCATTAAACGGTATATCGCCGGCTTCTTCGACGACCAGGCCTTCACCGGCATAATCGTAAGACTGGCCCTGCGGCAGGTTGTACCTGTGGGGCTGATC
>Ga0316189_10001051_pt1 | contig 27470 bp, 27 predicted proteins | sample LowCovwburrow_MG_FD_204930 | JGI IMG/M metagenome (GOLD analysis project Ga0316189, IMG submission 204930) | Coastal sediment microbial communities from Maine, United States - Lowes Cove worm burrow | ecosystem: Environmental > Aquatic > Marine > Coastal > Sediment | place: USA: Maine...
TCTTTTTCCAAATCAAAATAAGTGGCTCCCTCAATCAAGGTTTTCTCTGCTTTTGCGTAAATAGACAACGGATTGTCACTCCATAACACCAAATCGGCATCCTTCCCTTCTTTAATGCTGCCCACGCGTTCATCTATGTGTAGAAGTTTGGCGGGGTTAATGGTCACCATTTTCCAGGCATCCAATTCGGAAACACCACCATACTTAATGGTTTTGGCGGCTTCTTGATTTAATCTTCGCGACATTTCGGCATCATCACTGTTAATGGCTACTGTAATACCCTGGCTATGCATTATGGCCGCGTTATAGGGTATGGCGTCTTTTACCTCGTACTTATAGGCCCACCAGTCGCTGAATGTTGAACCACCTACGCCATGCTCGGCCATTTTATCAGCTACTTTATAACCTTCCAAAATGTGGGTGAAGGTATTCACTCTAAAACCGAATTTATCGGCCACTTTCATCAACATATTAATTTCGCTCTGCACATAGGAATGACAACTTATAAAACGCTCCCCGTTGAGTATTTCGACCAAGGTCTCCATTTCCTCATCATGGCGATAGGGCTGACCGCTTTTCTTTTTGACCTCGTATTCCTTGGCCCGTTGAAAGTAGTTCATAAACACTTGTTCAACACCCATGCGTGTTTGTGGAAAACGGCTAAAGCTCTGCCAGTTGCTTTGCTTTACATTTTCACCCAAAGCGAATTTGATGAACTTGGGCGAATTACTATAGATCATATTCTGGGCACTTTCTCCCCATTTCAGCTTCAATATCGCAGAACGCCCACCAATGGGGTTCGCAGAACCGTGAAGCAATTGCAAAGAAGTAACTCCCCCTGCCAAATTTCGGTAAATATCAATATCTTCAGGGTCAACCACATCTTCCATTTTAACTTCGGCAGAAGAATTATGGCCTGCCTCATTAATGGCCAAGGCTGCCAAATGGCTATGCTCATCGATTACGCCTGCAGTAAGATGCTTTCCTGAAGCATCGATTACTTTGGCACGACCTGCATTCAGGTTTTGTCCGATTTTTGAGATTTTACCGTCCTTGACCAAGACATCTGTATTTTCTAGAATTCCCGCAGCTTCGCTCGTCCATACCGTGGCATTTTTGAACAAAATATCCTCCGATTTAGGAATGGCGGAATACCCATAGCCCAAATTGGGATAGGTAACGGCCACTACTTCTGGTTTATCGGCTTCTTTTTTCTCTTTCTCTTTTTCAGCGAAGGCTTTGGTCTGCGTTGCCTTAAAAGTAGATTCCTTCCCTAAGGGTCCAATCAATCTTCCTTTGATCATATTGTTGTTGCCTTTGATCAACCCCGCCATACGATATAGCTTTTCGTCTTGGGTAAAAGAAAGGTCCATCCAACCATCTTTATAGGCTATCTTGGATTTTAATTTATTCGTATCCTTTTTTACTTCAGCTTTAGGCTTACTGGGTTCACCGGTAATTGAAAGTTTAAAGGACTCATTCCCTGCCATAAGATCATAATCCCCTCGAATATCTTTTTGGTCCTTATCGTTGATGACATTCTTGGTACCCTGTACCCAGTTCTCATAGAGGGTGGTACTCTTATCAAAAATAGCGCCTGAAGTAATCAAGAAGTTGGCATAGCGACCTTGTTGCAAGGTCCCAATTTTATTTGATTTGCCTAAAATCTGCGCAGGAATCGTTGTCAAGGCCTCCAATGCCTTGGTTTCTGAAAGTCCGTAGGTAATGGCCTTTTGTAATTTTTCCTTGAGTTTCGCTGGGGATTTTAATCCGTTTAACGTAAAAGAAAAAGTAACTCCATTCTCCGCCAATATTTTCGGATTTGCCGGGGCTTGGTTCCAGTGACGCATATCTTCCAAAGAAACATACAATGCCTGGTACGGATTGCTCACATCATAGGCATCCGGGAAGTTCAGCGGCAAAATAAGTTTTGCGTTGGTGTTTTTAATGTCGGCAATAGTTTCATATTCATCACCACCGCCTAAAATCGTGTATTGAATCCCGTTTTTATCGCCAATACCATCGGCTCTCAAAACATTGCCCTTATCACCAGCTGCAAAAATCTGTGCCATTCCTTTATTCGCATTCAATGCCTCCAAGGAACGGTCTTTGGTATCTACATTGCCTTTGGCATACCAATCGGCATCTGTATACATTTGTCGAATTAAAGCCATGGCACCCATTAATGAAGTCGGGTAGCTTTGTCTTGAAGCCACACTCTTTGAAAATGAGAAATAGTGGCCCGATTTATCATCAATTACCCTTTTTGAATCATCCGCTTGTCCGTTTAAAGCTATTAGAACACCGGTTCCACGGGCAATACCGTCTTGAATGTGCGAATTGACAACACCAAAACCGGCATCACGCAATTCTTTGGCCTTTTTGTCATTATATTTGAATTTGCTGATAGCATTGTTCTCAGGCATAATATGGTCGTTCCAGTAGAAACCCTCACGAGTGGCATCATATTGTGGAGAACGCCCATTACCTTCGGCACGTTTTGGTTTGCTTACCCCAAAATCTGAATAGATATCGATAAAAGAGGGATAGATTGATTTTCCATCCAAATCAATAGTCACTGTGTTTTTTGGTAGCGTAACCGATTTGCCTACCTGTACCACTTTCCCGTTTTGAATAAGCAAGGTACCTTGCTCAACAACCTGGGTAGGTGTAATAAAGATCTTGGCGTTCGTAAATGCCGTGAAATTGTTGTTTTTTGATTTTACCCCATCATTTTCCGGAAAGTAATCCTGGGCAAATAAAGTTGCACCACACCATAGAATGGCGAGCGCGAGAAGTCTTATTTTCATATTAAAGGTTTAGTTAATTAGTCTCTCTAAAGATATAGGATGTGCTGTAAATAATCAGCTATGTTAACTTTTTTTAACGTTTTACCGGATGCTCCTTATGATAAGTGACCAATAGGGAAACCACGGCACTATAACTCTTGATGCCTTTGGCTTGGTTATTGGCCTTTAAGAAGGTATCGAAAATGGACTTAAAAACAGGTTCCAATGGATTTTCGAAAGACTGCCAAAAATCGGCCATTTCCTGAAAGTTTTTTTGAATACCAGGGTTCAATCTGGCATATAGTTCTTTGAATTTTTCTTCATCATGCCGACGAATATCACTGAGCGTGTAACCCAAGGCATATGCATAGGCCGAATATTGAAAATAGATATCAGGATTATAAATGGTAGCCAAATACCCTATGAAATTGGTCTCATTTTCAGCGGAGTACCCCACTTGATGCCCAATTTCGTGCCCACTTACCACGGGAAACCTAAAGTTGGGGAGTCGGCCGTTTACCTGAGCCTCATGGGTAAATGGGTTCAAATACCCCCCATAACCCATATACGCCAAAGCCGTACTAAAGATTGATTTTTTAATGCTTGGCTTTTTATATGAAATAAACGGATAGGCCTTTTCCAAGTTGTCATAACCAATCAAAGTTTTATCAAAAATCTCTTTTTTGGAATACGGAATTTCAACCGCAAGTGCCGTGTCTTTGGTTATACTGAATTGAAGTTCGTTGGCCTTTAAAATCAGGGTTTCTACAAGATCTAATAGTTCATCATCGGTATGTTCCTCATTCAAAGCGAACTTTTCGGCCAAAGGTTGACGGTAATAATTCATTCCCCAGAGCAGATGAAAGGTGAAGTAAGCGATGGATAATATGAAAAGCACATTACGTAAAAATCGGAATGGATAGGTGCGAATTTCCAACCAATGCCTTATCACAAACCGTATCGCCAAAACAGACAGCATAAAATAGAAAATATCACCTACAGAGAAAGGAATCCATCCGTATAAAATCCTGAAGAATTTTGATATCCAGGGATATATGCCCTCACTGTAATATTTCTCGACCGCACCTGGATAGTTTGCCAACCATTTTACAATAACAATCTGCGGAATTATCGATAGGGCAACCCAATTTTTAATTTTGTAAGCCATTGAATCAAAAATAGGCATTAATGGGTTAAAGTTAATTCGCAAACCGTATTTTTGAAACACAAAATCAAAGTTATGAGCAAAGAAGTACGAGAACTCGAGCCAAAGGTGATCTGGAATAAATTTTCCGATTTAAATGAAGTGCCAAGACCTTCTAAAAAGGAGGAAAGGGTGATACAATTTATGTTGGATTTTGGTAAATCACTTGGTCTTGAGACCTTTTCAGATGCCGTTGGTAATGTGATTATAAGAAAATCGGCAACGACCGGAATGGAAGACAGGAAAAAGATAACCCTGCAATCCCATTTGGATATGGTGCACCAGAAGAATGCAGATACCGATTTTGATTTTGATGTTGAGGGCATTAAGATGTTCGTTGATGGCGATTGGGTAAGGGCTAAGGGAACAACCTTGGGCGCTGATAATGGTTTGGGTGTGGCTACCATTATGGCCTTGTTGGAAAGTACTGACATTCCCCATCCTTTTTTGGAAGCCTTGTTTACCATAGATGAAGAAACAGGAATGACTGGGGCCATGGGTCTTGAAGGAAGTGTTTTACAGGGAGAAATCTTATTGAATTTAGATACTGAGGAAGATGATGAGCTGGATATTGGATGCGCTGGAGGTATTGATGTTACGGCAACAAGAAAGTATACTCAAGAAAATGTGGCTATTGATTCTGTGGGTTGTTTGATAAGCGTCAAGGATTTACAAGGAGGCCATAGCGGTATGGATATTCATAAAGGATTGGGTAATGCCAATAAGATTATGAATCGTTTGCTCTTTAATGGCTTGGAAAAGTTTGCTCTGCAAGTTGCTGAAATTGATGGGGGAAGTTTACGAAATGCCATCCCTCGTGAGAGTTTTGCCCAAGTAGCTGTAAAAAGCTCCAAGAAATCAGCTTTTGAGACTGAGTTTGCCCAATGGGGTGAACAAATTAAATCTGAACTTTCAGTGAACGAACCAGATCTGACCATTTCTTTGGAATGGAAAGAAGCGCCTGCTAAAGTAATGCAGAAAGAAACCCAAGAAAAGTTGATAAGGGCCATTTATGCTGCCCATAACGGAGTGTATGCAATGAGTGCTGCCATTGCTAATCTGGTGGAAACTTCCAATAATGTCGCTAGGGTAGCTGTAAGAAGTGGTGAAATAAAAATAGGCTGTTTAACACGTTCTTCTGTTAATTCCGCTAAAATGGATCTTGCAAACGCCTTGAAATCCGCTTTTGAATTGGCCGGTTGTGAAGTGAAAATGGACGGGGAATACCCAGGTTGGAACCCCAATCCGGATTCTGCCATTTTAAGGGTGTTGGAAAGTAAATATGAGACCCTATTTGGTGCAAAACCAGATGTGGTAGCTTGTCATGCGGGATTGGAATGTGGTATTTTGGGGCAGAATTATCCTAAAATGGATATGATAAGTTTTGGTCCAACAATCAAAGGGGCACATTCCCCAGATGAACGGGTAAGCATATCATCAGTGCAAAAATTCTGGGATTTTGTACAGGAAATTTTAAAGGATATCCCGAAGAACTAAACTTAAACCCATGTGGTTTTGGGGTGAATTAACACAGTATTATAAGGCAACTAATTAAAATTTAGTAACTTTAAGTAATTGCTAAATAGATCATTATGGGTATTAAAAGTTTTCAAGGTGCGAGAAAGAACCAACAGTCAACCGAGGATATTCCCTTTAAAGTAAGTGATTTCATGACTAAGAATTTGATCACTTTTAGACCTGAGCAATCAGTTGAAGAGGTCATAGATTCTTTGATAAACAATAAAATATCGGGCGGTCCTGTGGTCAATGATAAGAACGAGTTGGTTGGTATTATCTCTGAAGGGGATTGTATTAAACACATAAGTGAGAGTAGGTATTATAACATGCCTCCGGAAGATGATAAAATTGAGAACCGAATGGTCAAAAATGTCGAGACCATTGATGGCGATATGAATATTTTTGATGCTGCGAATAAATTCCTGAGTGACAAACGACGACGCTTTCCTATTGTTGAGGATGGTAAATTGGTGGGTCAGATTTCGCAAAAGGATATTCTGAAAGCGACCATAATGATGAAGTCGCAGAATTGGAAAAAATAACCCAGTACAAATCAAGAAAAAGCCCTGACGTTTTTCGTCAGGGCTTTTTTTTATGCTGAAAATTACCTTACTCTGCAATACCGGTAACTTCTATATCAAATATTAAGTTGGAATTTGGCGGGATTGGACCACCACCTTGTTCACCTAACCCTAGATGTGGTGGCATAAACACACGTATCTTATCGCCTATTTTCATTGTTAAAAGGCCTTCCTTAAATCCAGGGAATAATCTTGCCTCTGGACTATATAACATGGGCGTTGCCTCGTAACCACGACCTTGTTTTCTTCGTTCGTCATAGGTATTGAACTTTTTGGCAATTTCTTCCATATTGCTATCGAATAAGGTGCCATTCTCCAAATAGCCAGCATATAATACTTTTACTTGTTGTCCAATTTTAGGTCGCTCCCCAGTTCCTTCAACTAGGCTATGAATTTGAAGTCCTGAAGGCAAGGCTTTTGCTTTTTTCTTCATTTCTGCCAATTCAGTTACAAAAGCAGGAAGCATTTTTTCATAAGCTTCCATTCTAGCTTGATTTTCTTTTTCCGCCTTAGCCAAACGCTCTTCCTCTTCAGCGAAATAATCCGTCATTATTTGTACCGCATCGAATTTTTTAGCGGCTTTACCATTTCTAATGATTTCAACGGTGTTCATAACCACATCAACCACAGGTTTGTCTTTTTGGGGAACTTGTGATGTCGCAACATTGGCAATGGTATCAAGAACATCCATACCTTTCATTACTTCGCCAAAAACGGTGTGTATACCATTTAACCATGGTGTAGGTTTGAGGGTGATAAAAAACTGACTTCCGTTTGTTGTTGGCCCGCCGTTGGCCATAGATAAGATTCCCTTCTTATCATGAACCAACGAATCATTGATCTCATCTTTGAATTTATAACCTGGATTACCAGTGCCTGTTGCTGTTGGGTCACCACCTTGTATCATAAAATCTTTCATTACCCTATGAAATGTAAGTCCATCATAATACTTCTTATCTTTATACTCCTCACTTACAAACGGACTGTTTCCTTCGGCCAAGGATACAAAATTAGCTATGGTTACGGGCGTTTTAGTGTGTTCCAATTTAACAACTATATCACCTTTGTTAGTTTGAATATCAGCAAATATCCCATCACCTAAATCGGCATGTTTACCCGTTTTGCAGCTCGTCAATGCCAAGGCAACTGTAAGAACCAATACATATGTTTTTCTCATTTTTCTCATTTTAATTTTGAATACTATCTTGTTGTTTTTCGATTTTTAATAAGGTTATTGTTGATTTTATCGGAACATTGATTCCAATTTTATTATCATCGCCATGGTAGCCATAAGCCAATGAAGACGGAAACAAAAAAGTGGCCGTTTCCATCTCTCTTAAAAGTTTAATGCTATTACGTAAACCGGGAAAAAGCTCTTGTTTATCTACTTTGTATTTTAAAATACCAATCTCTTCACCTGAATAAATGGTATCATTGTTAAAACCCACTACATTATAAGTCAGAGTTACCAAATCATTAGGTTGAGGTGTGTAAGCATCAGCTTCATTTTTTTGCTGGTAATAATACCAAGCACCAGCAGCACTATGCTTGTATTCCCGCAATGAATCTTTTTCCATAATGGCATTCATCATGCGTTCTTCCAAGGCCAAGAGTTTTTTGCTTCTTTCGACAGATGCATTAAAACTTCCACTTTTGACCTTAACTGGTCGTCGAGGCTCAGGGCTTCCGCAACTGGCCAAAGTAAAAACCAACAAAATTAGGAGAACTTGTTTCATGAATTTAATTGTTCTTTATAGGCTTGCAATAAGGAAACAAAATCAGAGACGGTTTCACTAAGGGGAACTTCACTTCGACCACCAGCTGCGTTGGTATGTCCGCCACCATTAAAATGTTTTCGTGCAAACTCGTTTACCGAGAAATCACCTTCAGAACGGAACGATATTTTTATAATTCCTTCTTCCTTGTTTTCAATAAATATTACTGCAAAACAAATACCGGATAGGGTAAGTCCGTAATTAACAAACCCTTCGGTGTTCCCTTTTTGATAGCCATAGGTATCAAGTTCGTCCTGACTCAGCGTGATGTAGGCCGTATTATAATCCTCTAAAATCACCATATTTTTTAAGGCACAACCTAAAAGATGCAATCTGCTTGGTGTATTGGTGTCATAGACCAAATTATGCGCTTTTGTATTTTCAGCTCCTTTTTCAATAAGTGCCGCAACCACTTTGTGGGTTCTACTGGTCGTAGATGAATATTTGAACGAACCGGTGTCGGTCATTATGCCTGTGTAAATACAATCAGCAATTTCAGGCGTAATTTTGTCGTCATCACCCAAGTATTCTATGAAATTATAGATCATTTCACAGGTTGAACTCATACTCACATCAGAATACATGATTTGGGCGTAATCAGATGGCGCTTGGTGGTGGTCGATCATTATGAAAGGCGCATTGGCTTCTTCAAGATAGGATTCCATTTGACCAATACGTCCCAAATGATTAAAGTCTAAAGTGAAAATCAGTGTAGCCTCTTCTATTTTTTCCTTGGCCTGTGAATTCTCTTTTTCAAAATTGAGAATATGTTCATGCCCGGGCATCCATTTTAAGAATTCAGGGTAATCGTTTGGGGCGATAACGGTGGCCTCTTGCCCTATGTTTTTTAAATAATGCCATAATGCCAAGGTTGAGCCAATAGCATCACCATCAGGGTTTTTATGGGGAACAATTACGATTTTCTGTGGTTTTGAAAGCAGTTTCTTAACCGCATTTATTTCCTCTAAATTCATGCGCGCAAAGATAGCAATATAGCATGGATTTTCATCATAAAAGACAAATTTTACCTAAGAAACCCAGCCTTTGGGAATGACGATAATCCGAACTGGAAAGTAAAATTGGTACTTGAAAATGGTTTTGGTTTGGTCTAAATCAGGCTTCAATCAAAAAAAGGGCTTTTTATACTGATGGGTGATAACAGCGAAATTCCAGGATAAAAAATGCACGCTTAATGCGCCTTGCCGATTCATGAATAAAACGTATTTTTGCCCAAAATTTTTACAAATGACTACAAACAGAACTTTTACAATGATCAAACCGGATGCGGTTGAAAATGGCCATATTGGTGCCATTTTAGAGAAAATAACTTCTGCAGGTTTTAAGATCGTGGCTTTAAAATATACTCAGTTGAGCAGAAGGGATGCTGAGAAATTTTATGAAATACATATGGAACGTCCATTTTTTGCGGATTTGGTTCAATTTATGACAAGAGGACCAATTGTTTCCGCAATTTTGGAAAAAGAAAATGCAGTTGATGATTTTAGAGCACTGATTGGGGCTACCAACCCTGCTGAAGCTGCTGAAGGTACTATACGTAAATTGTTCGCAACTGATATTGCAGAGAATGCTGTACATGGTTCAGATAGCGATGAAAATGCAGCTATAGAAGGTGCTTTTCATTTTTCAGGAAGAGAAATATACTAAGGCTATAATATATATTTAAAAAGCCACCCATTGGGTGGCTTTTTTTATCGTAAAACTATCTTTTTGACCAGGTTTTTACCGAGTTCCTCATTGAGCATGTCCAATATTTTGGACTTTCCATGACTTAATTCCTCCCTAAGTACCGATGAGGATAAGGAAACATATAATGTTTCATTGCGGAGCTCAATAGCCGTGGTATAATTGTTCACTCCGTTACCCATTAAATTTACCCAAGCTTCGCGAGCATTCACTTTATCAATACCATGTTGCAGCTTGTTTTTTTGAATAAAATTATTCAAGGCTTCACTCATAGGTACGCTATCGTTTTTTTGCTTTGCCATTATTTGTGCACATTAATGGGTTCAAATCGTTTGTAATAGTAGGTGATATTCTCAGTATTGGTGACTGAGAATGAATTCCCATCCAAGGATTCTAAGACCTCTACCCACTCACTAAGCTCGCTTTTATAGTGTATTTCAAATCTGTCTTGCTGCATAATGATTGTAAATTGCTCAGCATCATTCGATGTGTCAAAAGTGCCATCAAACTTTGGATAGACTTTTTTCCTATATCCGGACAATTCTGTTACCTCAATGTAATCTACGGCGGTATTCACATTGTATTCCTTTGTTTGTCCATTGGCCAATGTAACCTTTTCAATTTCCCAATAACCGTTTAAAAGAGTTAGTTCTTCTTGGGAGATTTTATTTTGGCATGCTACCAACATAAGAAAGATTCCGAAAGACACAATTTTATTCATTTTGCAATTTAAATATTTTATAGGATTGATGTATGTTTTTAACAATTTCTTCGGTACGATCGGCATGGGTATCACTAATAAAAATCTGTCCAAAATTTTCGTTATCCACCATACTCACGATTTGCGCCACCCGTTTTTCATCAAGCTTATCAAAAATATCATCCAATAGTAATATCGGCGTAGTTTTGGCCTGTTTCTTTATGAAGTGGAACTGAGCAAACTTTAGGGCAATCAAAAACGATTTTTGCTGCCCTTGACTACCGAATTTTTTAATGGGATGCCCTGTTATTTCAAAGATTAAATCATCTTTATGTATGCCCATGCTTGTATATTGCAAAATGCGGTCTTTCTCAACGTTTTTGGCTAGAAGACTTAACAAATCATCCTCAAGTAACTTACTGGCATAGCTCAAAGTTACTTTTTCTTTGCCTCCTGATATATTGGCATATTGTTCCTTAAAGATAGGGATAAATGCTTCTACAAACTCCAAGCGTTTTTTGAATATTTCAGAACCATAATTATGCAATTGTTCATCGTAAACCGATAGGGTGGAAGCATCAAAAGTATTATTTGCAACGAAATACTTCAAGAGCGAATTTCGCTGTACGAGTATCTTATTATATTTGATGAGCGTCTGTAAATAATTCTTGTCTGATTGGGAGATGACCCCATCTATGAACTTTCTTCTGGTATCACTCCCTTCAATAATTAAATCACGGTCCGCAGGGGAAATAATCACTAAAGGTATAAGGCCGATATGGTCAGACAAACGTTCGTAGGCCTTACCGTTTCTTTTAATGATTTTTTTCATGCCCGTTTTCAGGCTACAGACAATTTTTTCTTCCCGATCAAGTTTTTCAAAATCGCCGTCTATAACAAAAAAATCTTCCTCATGTTTTATGTTCTGAGTGGCAACAGGATTAAAATAACCTTTACCAAAAGACAAATGATAAATGGCATCCAAAGCATTGGTTTTCCCCACCCCGTTAGGTCCAACAAAGCAATTGATCTTGCTATCGAACTCAAAGGTTCGGGAGTCGAAATTCTTATAATTGATAAGGGATAATCTCTTAAGAAACATTCTGGGAACCTTCGGATTTTTATATTATAACATGGGTAACTTGCAAAATATCCAAAAATAACGAATAAATACCGCTCCGGATTTCAATAAAACCTTTATTTTTGCGCGATTAATAAAAATACTGATGGCAACTTATAAAAAACGTGGTTTTAAACCGAAAAACAAGGCTGAAGAGCAAAAACTCAATGAGCAGGAAAGTACAACCGCTGAGGTATTTAGCACCTTGGATGAGAGTGCTTCGAAGACCGAGGAATGGGTTTCCAAAAACCAGAATTATATCCTGGGGGTCATTGGGGTCATTGCAGTAGCGGTTTTAGGTTATTTGGCTTATAGTCAGTTTATTCAGAAGCCAAAGGATGCAGAAGCAACAAATGAACTTTTATATCCACAGCAATATTTTGAGCAAGCTTTAACAAATACAGCAGCCAAAGATTCGCTATACAATTTGGCATTGAACGGTGCTGAGGGTAAGTACGGGTTCTTGGACATTATTGATGAGTACCAAGGAACAAAAGCGGCCAATTTAGCCAGTTATTCAGCTGGGATGGCTTATTTGGATATGCAGAAATATGAGGATGCGATTTCGCATTTAGAGAATTTCTCTTCTGATGATGACATTTTAGGATCCCTTGCAAAGGGTGGTTTAGGTGATGCCTTTATGCAATTAGGTCAACCGGCAGATGCTTTAGGATATTACGAAAGTGCATTTGCCCATAGTGTAAATGACTATACTACTCCAAAATTCCTTTATAAATCAGGAGTTACGGCTTTAGAATTAAAGCAGAATGATAAAGCTTTGAAATATTTCCAGAGAATCAAAGATGAGTTCCCATCTTCTGATGAGGCCACTACAATTGATGCTTTTATAGGAATGGCTAAAAGTACCAACTAATGGCCACAGAAAATAAGAATTTGTCGGTTTACGATAAAGCTACAATCCCAAACGCGAAGAACTTTCGGTTTGGGATTGTTGTTTCTGAATGGAATCCTGAAATTACAGAAGGGCTTTATGAAGGAGCCTATGAAGCCTTGTTGGACTGTGGAGCGCTTGGAGAAAACATTATTCGTTGGAATGTTCCAGGTAGTTTTGAACTGACCTATGGTTCAAAAAAGATGATCAATTCGCAAAAAGTTGATGCTGTAATCGCTATTGGAAGTGTCATTCAGGGTGAAACCAAGCATTTTGATTTTGTTTGTAGTGCTACCGCACAGGGGATCAAAGACTTGAATGTATTGTTCGATACACCCGTAATCTTTTGTGTACTTACCGACAATAACATGCAACAGGCGAAAGAGCGTAGTGGAGGCAAGCATGGTAATAAGGGTGCCGAAGCTGCAATAGCTGCCATTAAAATGGCGACATTAGGAAAGTAAATTCAAGATTCCAAATACCAAAAATAACTTGCACCTAACTTCATGTAATGTGTTTTTTATTGTTGACTGCAAGTGCCAACTGCTTACTGAGGAATTCTGTTAACAAATTTTGGCAATAGGTTTACAGCATATTTTTTGATTTTAAGTAACTTTGGAAGCAATGGGTATGTTCAGCAAAATAACAAAAAGGGGAAAGAACAGAAAGTACGATTATAAACCTCGTTTCTATGACGATAAGGGAAAAGGCAACCCTTATAAAATGGAATCAAAATTTGATAAATACCGAAGCACGATTGATACCCCAAGAGGAATAAAGAGAAAATTTAATTCGGCCATGGATGATTTAAAGACCGAAGGGGACCGAAATTTAAAAATAAGAATGATTGTTATTCTGGCAGTATTGATTTTTATTTTCCTCTACATCATCGATTTTGACTTATCTATATTCTATACGGGCTAATGGCAGATATCATAAAACTTTTGCCAGACCATGTCGCAAATCAAATAGCTGCTGGGGAGGTAGTACAGCGACCTGCATCTGTAGTTAAAGAGCTATTGGAAAATGCTATTGATGCTGGGGCAACCTCGATAAAACTTATTATTAAGGATGGCGGAAAAGTTCTCATTCAAGTAATCGATGATGGTATGGGTATGAGTGCCACCGATGCTCGATTGAGTTTTGAGCGGCATGCAACCTCCAAAATCCAAAAGGCCGAGGATTTATTCAACTTGAACACAAAGGGGTTCCGTGGTGAGGCGTTGGCTTCTATTGCTGCTATTGCCCATGTTGAGATGCAGACAAAGCCTGAACAGGAAGAGATGGCTACCCATTTGAAGATAGAATGTAGCGAAATCAAGTTCCAAGAAGTATGTGTAGCACCAAAAGGAACTTCGCTATCAGTTAAAAATCTTTTTTTCAATATTCCTGCAAGACGTAATTTTTTAAAATCGAATCAGGTGGAGCTTCGTCATATTATAGACGAATTTCATAGGGTGGCTTTGGCTCACCCAAACATTTCCTTTAACTTTTATAATAATGGGAGCGAGCTGTTTAATTTGTCCCAAACAAACCAAAGGCAGCGCATCGTGCATATTTTTGGAAGTAAGACCAATGAAAAATTAGTTCCGGTTAATGAGGAAACCCAAGTAGTTCAGATTTCTGGATTCATCAATAAACCTGAGTTTGCCAAAAAGAGTAGGGGGGAGCAGTTTTTCTTTGTGAACAATCGTTTTATCAAAAGTCCGTATTTGCATCATGCCGTAATATCGGCATTCGAAGGTTTGATTAAATCCGATGCTTATCCTGGATATTTTTTGTATTTGACTGTTGACCCAGGTTCAATAGATATCAATATTCACCCAACGAAGACTGAAGTCAAATTTGATGATGAGCATACTTTGTATGCTATTTTACGATCAACGATCAAGCATAGCTTGGGCCAGTTTAATGTGGTCCCTGCACTGGATTTTGAACAAGATCAAAATCTTGAGACACCATATAATTATAGAGATAGAGGTGCTTTGCAGCCTAAAGTATCTGTTGATAGCGGGTTTAATCCTTTTCAAGATGGGCCCCAAAATTCCGCTGGTGCCAGAACGTATAAAAAACAGAGTACTGAAGGATGGGAGAATCTTTATGTGGGATTAGAGTCCAAAGTTGGGAAGGACAATGATTTTAGCAGTTTAAAATTCGAATCTGAAACGATTACTGGGTCCATTTTCGAGGGTCAACAAGATCGTTTGGAAACCATAGCTACCACTTTTCAATTACGCCGAAAGTATATTGTGACTACCATAAAATCGGGTATGATGGTCATTGATCAGAGTAGGGCACATCAACGGGTTCTGTATGAGCAGTTTTTAAAGAATATTACAGTAAATGAAGCTGTTAGCCAACAATTGTTATTTCCATTGAGTTTATCTTTCTCTAAGACAGATGTTGATGTGCTAAAAGAGATTAAAGAAAGTCTAACGACCATTGGTTTTGTGTTCTCAAAGGTTGATGGTGAGGAAGTAAAGGTTACAGGAGTGCCATTAATGGTTGCTGAAAGTGAAGTGGGTATTGTTTTGGATCAGTTGATTTCTGATTTTCAGTTGGAAATCACCGAAGATAGCTTTTCACAAACCGATGTATTGGCGAAGACCTTGGCAAAGACCTTGGCTGTTAAAACCGGAGAGGTTCTGAACAATAGTTCGCAACTTGCGCTGGTGAACGATTTATTTGCTTGTAAGGAAACAAGGGTGAGTCCGTTTAACAAACCAGTATTTGTGACCATAACCGAAAATGAAATTGATAAAAAATTTATTTAGATGGGGAGATTAACCGATGCTATTAAGCATTTACTGATTATTAATGTGCTATTATTTGTAGCGACCTTGTTATACGGAGACCAGATGTATGAATGGTTTTCATTATGGTTTCCAAAAAATGAGAATTTTGGGTTTTGGCAAATGGTCTCACATATGTTCATGCATGGTGGTTTGGCGCATATTGGCTTCAATATGTACGCTCTTTGGGCCTTTGGAACGCCACTTGAAAGAATGTGGGGAAGAAACAAGTTCTTGTTTTTTTACTTTTCGGCAGGACTGGGTGCAGCGCTGATTCATACTGGGGTGAATTATTACTATTTTAATGAGGGTATTGATGCTTTGGTTAATTCTGGTTTAGCGAAAAATGAGATAATAGAGATCATTTCTGGCGGCCAATATAGTCCAAGTTGGTATGATATTGCTCCAAAAAGCACCATCGACAGCTTTTTGGGTGCTTACAATACACCTGCAGTGGGTGCATCTGGAGCAATCTATGGAATTTTGGTAGCTTTCGGAATGTCATATCCGAATAGTGAACTCTTCTTGATATTCCTTCCCATCCCTATTAAGGCAAAAATATTCATCCCAGTTTTAATTGCTTTGGATTTGTTCTCGGGAGTAACAGGTTATGGTATTTTTGGACAAGGTATAGCGCATTTTGCCCATGTGGGCGGGGCGATTGCTGGTTTTATAATGATGTGGTATTGGAAGAAAAATCAATTCAACAATAAACGTTGGAATTAATAATGGCGACAGGAAATTTAAAATATCATTATGCAAGATTATCGGTAGCTGAGAAACTCATTGCTATCAATGTGCTCATATTCATTGTTAATGGGTTATTTACACTGTTGTTGGGTATGAATGGGGACGCAATTGTTCAGTGGTTTCAATTGCCGAAGGACTTTTTTGATTTTTTATCACAACCTTGGTCTATTGTCACCTATTCATTTTTTCATGCGGGATTAGGGCATATCTTCTGGAACATGCTCGTTCTTTTTTATGTAGGTCGCATATTTCTGAATTTGTTCAACGGCAGGCGATTTTTGAATGTCTATTTTTTAGGAGTGATTCTAGGTGGCTTGTTCTTTATGGTGAGTTATAATATATTCCCGGCATTTTTTAAAGTTAATGCAGCACTTATAGGCGCATCTGCAGGAGTTAGGGCCATATTGATATTCATTTGTGCCTATATTCCCAATCAGGAGGTTCGATTGATTTTCTTTAATATTAAGTTATGGTATATTGGGGCGTTTATTGTTTTGACTGATTTGGTTCAATTGTCAATGGGTGTCAACCCGGGAGGGCAATTTGCGCATTTAGGCGGTGCGCTTTTGGGATACATTTATGCGCGACAATTATTGAAGGGAAAGGATATTGGAGAAGGATTCTCAAAATTAGTCGATGGTATTGCCAACCTCTTTAAAAAGACCGAAAAAAAGGCACCTATGAAAACAGTTTATCGCAAAGAAAAAAAGACCGCCACAACTACCATAAACTATAAAAAAGAAAGCCATCAACGCAAAATAGATAGCATTTTGGATAAGATCAGTAAATCTGGTTACGAAAGCCTTTCCAAAGCTGAAAAAGATTTTTTATTCAAAGCAGGTAAAGAAGATTGATTAAGTGAAGGGTCTTAGCATATTCAAAAAGTTGTTATACATACTAAATGCACTATTTGTATTTATGCTGTTACTTGCCTGTATTGCTCCTTACGTGACTTGGGGGCTATTTTCTTTTTTGTCTTTCTTGAGTTTGATTGTTCCATATTTGATATTGGCCAATATGCTGTTCGTGCTGTATTGGTTATACAAAAAGAAGAAACAGCTCTTAATGTCGCTTTCTGTGCTGCTCTTAGGGTATTTAACCCAAGGGACTTTTATGAAAGTATTTAATTTAAATGACAACATCAAAGATGGGGACATTAGCTTGTTGACATTTAATGCAAACGGGTTTGGTGGTCTAAAATGGACAAAAAACCCAGTTTCGAGTCAAGAAATTGTAGCATTTATTAAGGCTCAAGATGCCGATATTGTTTGTTTACAGGAAGCAGGTAGAAGTATAACCCGACAGTTTGAAAACTATCCTTATAAATATCAAACTCCATTTAATAGCACAAGAAGTAGTCAAGCGATTTTATCCAAGTACCCCATAATTTCCAATGGATCTCTTGAACTCCCAGATACAGCGAACAATGTTATTTATGTTGATGTTTTGTATAAAAAAGATACTTTAAGGGTTTATAATCTTCATTTACAATCATTCAAGGTAAGAGCTAGTTCTTTTAAAAGGGAACAACCACAGCGTTTGTTCAACCGAATGAACAAGTCTTTTCTAAAACAACAAAAGCAGGCCAAATTAGTAAGAGAGCATGTTGGGCAAGTCGATTATATAAAAATTATATGTGGCGATTTTAATAACACCCAATTTTCAAGTTTATATAATACAATAAAGGGCGAGATGAACGACACCTTTCTGGAAAAGGGTTCTGGTTTTGGGAGTACTTATAATTTTAAGTTTTTACCCTATCGTATTGATTTTATCCTAGCAGACCCAGAATTCGACATAAAATCCCACAAAAATTTTGATGTTCGATTGTCTGACCACACCCCTGTCATGGCCTCATTTCGATTGAAGGAATAACATTCCACAATCCACAACGTCTGCTAAAATGTGAATCAAGAGTGCAATCCCAAGAATTCGGGTTTTCTTATAAAACAAAAATAAGATGTAAATAATAATCGCCCAGTAACTATGCAATGGATGAAAATTTATGCTACATCGGTTGGGGTCAAAAATAGGGTTGGCCAAAAGATGGTCAACATCAATCAAAATTCCTAAAAGCAATAGGATGGCTATTTTAACGCTTTGCTCTTTGAAAAAGTAAAAGGCAATGAATATGGGAACTATGAAATGGATACCATAATGTAGGAAGACCCTAAGCATTTGTAAAACTTGGATTAATACTTTTTAAATAGGAGAGAGCATTGGTACCTTCATTGAACAAAAGGTCCAAAATACTTGTGTTCTGTATAAACCCGTGTCTATCTCCAAATACCTGAACATACTCCTCCTGCTTGAATTCTTGCTCGTTTTTACAGCTGACCAAAAACCGAGCATCCAGAATATTTCGAGGTAAATGAACTTGAAAGCTTTGCGTCCTTTCCGTGGGCATTTCAATTTGAAGACAATCGTAGATAACTTCGATAGTTTTGAAGTTAAAGTCCATTAGAAAATCGTACTTTTTTTCAAATAGTGGGACAATTTCATCTTCATAATACTCAAAGAAGGGAGATGTTCTATAAGCGGTTTCCAAAGTACGCCAATGTTGTCGCTGCCATTGATAATCGTTCTCTAGCTTAACATCCTTATATTTTTGTCTTCCCTGATCTCCGCCAACGTGTTTTATGGGAATACTGAGTAAATGTTTACCTTGATCAGTACATATATAGCACCGGTTTCGATAGGTCTGTTTTTGATAATTATCCGCTACCTCCCAAATGATTTCATTCTGAACCAAACTCGCCATAGTTGCAAGGTTGGGAAAATATGTTGGATGGAGCAGAAGTTTCACTTCAGTCTTAGGATTTCATGATTGATACTTTTCGACTACTTTGAACTTTCTGTCTTTTTCTTCTTTCTTCTAAAAAAGTCAAAAACGAACCAGCCCGCTAAGGCAATAAGAAAGTATTTGAAGTATGAAATAGGTTCACCATTGCCATGCACAGTTGTGAATACACGTTCCCATCTAATTTTCCAGTTACGCCATCCATCTCTAAAGTTATCTATACTCATCCAAATAAAAATTGGAGTGCCCACAATATGGTTTTCAGGTACAAAGCCCCATGTTCTGCTATCTTCAGAATGATCACGGTTGTCACCCATCATCCAATAGTAATCCTGTTTAAAAGTATAGGTGTCTGTTAATTTGCCATTAATACTTATTTGATTGCCATTGACTGAAATCGAATTACCTTCGTAATCCTTTATTATTTTTTTGTAGACAGGTAACACCTCCATATTTAAGGCCACAGTCTTACCTTTTTCAGGAAGGTAAATAGGACCAAAATTATCGTTATTCCATGTATAGGAGTTATCCTGTGGAAATATATTGTACCCTTTTGCATTCTTTGGTTCGATGGTCTTTACCACTGAATCAATAGCTGCATTATTATTCAATTTTTCAGCTAATTCATCAGTTATTGTCAACAATCGCTGTCTATCGGTTTGTTCTTTTAAGGATAGCCCTGCACTTCTGATGGCTTTTGTAGGTATTCCCAAATGATTGGTAATAAGTTCAATATTTCCTGAGTTTCCTCTTCGGCTACCTAGTAGATACTTGCCTATCTGGTCAAATTGATTTTGGTTCAATTGAGACGTGACATAGATTCTATTAAAATCAGTAACGCCCAATTCTTTAAGCAATTTTGAGGAAACGCCTTTTTGGGAATAAGCCATATAATCATATTGGGGCATGGCCCTATCGGGAAGTACCGTTTGTTGCCCATTTATGTGCACGTAACCATTAATCACAGCTAATGAATCACCAGGGACCCCGACACAGCGTTTCACATAATTAGATTTTTTGTCAATTGGTTTTTTAACACCCTTTTCTTTTTTGAAGAAAATACGAACGGTATCGGCAGGCCAACTAAAAACCACAATTTCATTCCTTTTTACTTTTTTGAAGCCCGGTAATCTGAAATAGGGCAATTGGGGATTATTTAAATATGATCGTATTCCCAGTCCAGGAATGGTATCATGTACCATTGGGGCAGCTACCGTTGTCATTGGTGTCCGCGCTCCATAATGGAATTTGCTCACAAATAGAAAATCACCAATGCGCAACGTTTTTTCCAATGATCCCGTAGGGATAACATAGGGTTGAATAAAATAGGTATGTACCAAAGTTGCAGCTACAACAGCAAACACAATAGAACTTACCCATTCACCCAATGCGGTTTTCGGATGCAAACTACGTTCTTCAATGTATTTTACATTCAAGGCATAATTCACATAATAAATATAGAAGCCCAAGGTCAATACGACCAACCAAGACTCCACCAGACTATTTCTACCAAAACTTCGAATTGTCTCGACCCAAATGACCGGGAACATTAATAAATTGATGATCGGAATAAACAGTAAAATCACCCACCATTTTGGCCGATTGATGATTTGCATAAGAACAATTGCGTTATAAATGGGTATTGCCGCTTCCCATGCTTTTCTTCCTGCTTTTACGTATAATTTCCAAGTCCCTAAAAAATGAATGACTTGAACAATCAAAATAAAAATAATCCACTGGGTACCGTTCATGTATGCTTATAATTAAGTTCGGATTATCCGATATTTTTTAAATCAAGTTCAATTGCTATGCAATTAAGTGCTTTTATGTCTTATTTATTGTATTCGTTAACCAAGGTTTAACACATCGCGCATTGAGAAAACCCCTGTTTTACCGGTAATCCATTCCGCAGCAATCACTGCACCAAGGGCAAACCCTTCACGATTATGTGCTGTATGTTTGATTTCTATACTATCAACCTTGCTTTCGTAATCAACAATATGTATTCCTGGAACAGCATCCAACCTTTTTGACTCAATGTTTATTTCATTTTCGTTACCTTGACCAAGGCTCCAATTTTTATATTCTGAATTTGCCATAATACCTTCTGCCAAAGTAATGGCCGTTCCACTTGGGGCATCCAATTTTTGGGTATGGTGTATTTCTTCCATTCTCACTTTATATTGCTCCAAATTTTTCATCATCTTGGCTAGATATTCATTCAGTTCAAAAAAGATGTTCACCCCCAAGCTGTAATTGGATGCATAGATAAAAGCGCCTTCATGATCATTGCAATATGTTACCGCTTTGTCATAATCATCAAGCCAACCCGTTGTCCCTGATATGATCGGAACGCTATTTTTAATACATTGTTTAATATTATTGTAAGCAGCTGTAGGCATGCTGAAATCAATGGCAACATCCATATCTGAAAAATCAATTTCTGTGGTATCCACATCTATTTTAGCCACTATTTGGTGGCCTCTTTCCAAGGCAACTTGTTCAATCATTTTACCCATTTTACCATATCCGAACAAGGCTATATTCATTCTGCTAAAATTTAATGGTAAATGCAATCCCGTAATTAGGATCATTGGTTATTGGATTTAGATTTAAATAGGGCCGAAAATCCATACTTAAATCCTCATCTATATTGAATTGCTTCAAATGTGCATCAACATTGGCATCAATAATATTAAGGGCATACATGGCTATTGTAATAACCAACGCTAAATCTCGATCTCGCTGATAGTTTTCCTGTTGACGCTCTAAATCATCCAAATCCAAATCCGGAGCGGCACCTGCGGGATTATTCGCATCAATATCATAAAACTCATCATCTGTAAACCCGGCCTGCCTTCTTTTGAAAGCCGTCCTGAAACGATCGTACAGATCATCATTTAAGGTGTAAGTGTAAACTCCGGTACCAATCACGGCGTAGACAATGGGCACTTTCCAGTAACGTTTATTGTAAATCTGTCCAAGGCCTGGTAAAACCGCTGAATAAAAGGCCGCTTTGCTCGGTGCCAACGCATTTATGGGTTTTCTTTTTTCAAAAATGGAATCTTGTATAACAATACCTTCCTGTTTCAAATCGGTTTTTAAAGAATCCTTTGCGGTTTGTTTTGGTTGTTTCTCCTGGGCCGAAGAAATCCAAATAAAAAGAATGGAAAAAACGAACGCTGTGAGGGACTTATTCACCTACGATTATTTTTTTAATAAGATTTAATTCTTCCTCGGAATTGAACGGAATTGTAATTTTACCTTTACCACTATCGGAGGCATTTACAGCCACTTTCGCAGCTAGATGATCTGTTAGTTCCTTGGAAGCTATTTTAGCAAAGACAGGAGAAGTTTTACTTTTCTTTGCTCCTTGAGAAATTGCACTTCCTTCGTGATAGGCCTTAACAGCACGTTCAGTTTCACGAACGGAGAGGTTTTCACCAATAATTTTCTCGTAGAGTGAAATCTGGTCTTCTTTCTTTTCAATATTCACCAATGTTCTCCCGTGCCCCATACTAATAAAACCATCGCGAATGCCTGTTTGGATTATGGGGTCCAATCGCAATAAACGCATATAATTGGTTATGGTCGACCTTTTCTTGCCTACGCGCTCACTTAGCTTTTCTTGGGTGAGTTGAATTTCATCAATCAATCTTTGATATGATAGTGCAATCTCTATAGGGTCAAGGTCTTGGCGCTGAATATTCTCTACCAATGCCATTTCCAAAGATTCTTGGTCATTGGCTATACGTATGTATGCGGGGATTGCCTCAAGCCCTATTAGTTTGGAAGCCCTAAAACGCCTTTCACCTGAAACGAGTTGGTATTTATTGAAATCTAATTTGCGAACTGTAATGGGTTGGATAACACCAAGTTCTCGAATTGATGAGGCAAGTTCCTGTAAAGCTTCATCATTGAAATTGGAACGTGGTTGAAATGGATTGACTTCAATAGTATCAACATCCAACTCCACTATATTGCCAACAACCTTATCGGCATTTTTATCCGATACCGATTTAATATCATTTTCTGGATCTTTCAATAAGGCAGAAAGACCTCGACCCAATGCCTGTTTTTTAGTTGCTTTCGCCATTTAAACGGTTTCCTTGTTTTTTTTCAGTAATTCATTCGCCATATTCAGATAATTGGCCGCTCCCTTGCTGCTAGCATCGTATTTGATTATACTTTCACCATAACTTGGAGCTTCACTCAATCGTACATTTCGTTGAATAATGGTATCGAATACCATATCTGAAAAATGTTTGCGTACTTCTTCGACCACTTGGTTAGAAAGTCGCAATCTTGAATCGAACATTGTCAATAAAAGCCCTTCAATATCCAAATCTGGATTATGGATTTTTTGTACGCTCTTTATGGTATTCAAAAGTTTACCCAATCCTTCTAAAGCGAAATACTCGCATTGAATCGGGATAATGACCGAATCTGCCGCGGTTAAAGCATTTAAGGTCAACAATCCCAATGAGGGGGCACAATCTATAAGAATATAATCATATTCGCTTTTAAGTGCTGTAATAGCCTTTTTCATCATATACTCCCGCTCATCCTTGTCAACCAATTCAATCTCAATGGCCACGAGATCAATGTGCGATGGAATCAAATCCAAATTTGGGGAATCCGTCGGTATAATGGTTTCTTTCGCGGTTTTGGTATGCTCTAATAATTGGTAGGTTCCTATTTCAACAGAATCAACGTCGATTCCCAATCCCGAAGTCGCATTGGCCTGGGGGTCGGCATCAATAAGAAGCACCTTTTTTTCCAGAACACCTAGCGAGGCAGCTAGGTTTACAGTTGTTGTGGTTTTACCCACCCCACCTTTCTGATTTGCAATAGCAATTATCTTGCCCATAATCAAAGTAAGTTAGGGGTTAAAAATACGATTATTTATGGCGTTAAAAAATGTATTTTGTTAACACAAAGTGAATAACTATAGTACCAAGCGTTAAATTGAGTTAAAGTTTTATTGATTAATTATTTAGAGTTAATTTCCTTAATGAATACATGAAGTTAAACCTTTGGAATTGTAAGGATGGAATCTTAAAACTATTGATTTCCCCACAATACAATTTATTACTTAATATATGCACTCTAGACAATGGTTTTGATATGGTCTCCATAATATCATTCAAGTTGCAGCCTTTTCTTCTCCAATTCTTCGGCCAAGCGTTTGGTGACAATCGGTTCCAATAGGGTTTTTCTTGGTTTGGTTTTTAGGAAAGGATAAAGTTCCATATCACCCTTCATCCTATCCAATTCATTCATATACTTGTTGCTCCCAACCAATACTTTTTCGTTCTTATTGAATTGGTTTTGTTCTTTTAGGGCGCTTTCCCTAATTTTTTTCTGGATATTGTGTGCTTTCAATTGTTTTAAAAATCCACCACCAACTTCAATATTCTTGAACAATTTCAAGGCCTTATCCGCAATTTGCGCTGTTAAGCTTTCAATATAATAAGAACCATCTGCTGGATTGTTTACTTTTTTAAAATGGCTTTCCTCCTTTATAATCAGTAATTGATTACGGGCAATGCGCTCCGAAAATTCATTATCTTTATGAAAAACACCATCATAGGGTAAATTACAAATCGTATTGGCACCTCCCAAGATAGCAGACATACATTCAGTTGTAGTGCGTAGCATATTGACATGGTGGTCATAAAGTGTTTTGTTACGAAGGGTAGGAGTGGCTAAAATGTTACAATCCGTATCAATACCGTATTTCATGGCAAGGGTTTTCCAAAGTAATCGTAATGCCCTTAATTTGGCAATTTCAAAGAAATAGTTGGTATCCACCGCCACCTTAAATGTGACTTTACTGGTCGGTTTTATATTATTATCAATCATGAAGTTCAAGTATTCACTGGCATGGGCTAAGGCATAGGCCAATTGTTGTACTTGGTTTGCCCCAGCATTTTGGTACAATGAAACATCAATGCTCAAAGTATTTACTCCACTGGAAGTTAAGTCTCCTTCCAAGATTCGGGTAAGAATTTCATGGTCCTTATCCATATTTTGAAACCAATTGCCAGTCAGGGCTAAATTGCCTATGATATCAATGTTCAAATAAATGGTTGCATTTTTGTGGGCAACATAATCCCTGATTTGTTTAATATAATCATAGGACAAGAACTGCATTTCAAAGTAAATCGGCGACTTGGACAAATCAATATTTTGCAATAACGCATCAACTTTGATATCCTGGGACGGAATCGTGAAAATAAGACAATCGGCTCCCCGATTTAACACATCAAGGGCCTTTTCATTTGCTTTTTTACCACTGCTAGCAAAGATATTTTGGGCAATATACAATTTTGGGACTTGGTCTATTTTCGCAATGTTCCTACTTTCGAAATCATCGGCATGATAAAAGGGCTTTACTGATATGCCTTCAGGGGATTCCCAAACTAAATTTTTATTATAATCGGCCCCTTTTAAATCAAATTGTATTTGCTGTTTCCAAGCCTTCGCAGAAATAGTATTAAATTCTTCAAACAGGCCTTCCTTACTCATTTTTCTTGTTCTTTAAGCTGTCCTCATACTCTATTAAATAAATCTCTTCGTTTTTCTTTTTGAGGTAATATTGCTCCCGAGCGAATTTTTCCAGCTCATTGCTATCCGATAATTTCTTGATTATCTTTTTATCTTTTTGGATTTCATTTCGTAAAAAATCCTGGGTTTTTTCAAGGTTTTTTATCTCCTTTTTAAGCTCTCTGTGAATAAGCAGGGAATTAGTATCAAAAAAGAGCATCCACACAACAAAAGCGGTCAGTACCAAAACATAGATATTGGTCAATATTCCAAACCACTTCTTCTTTTTTAGATTTTTTATTCCCATAGTTGGTTATGCCAATTTTTCATTGATGATGGTACGTACAATATCAACAGCTACCGTATTGTATTTATTGTTTGGAATAATAATATCAGCAAATTCTTTAGTTGGTTCTATGAACTGATCATGCATCGGTTTTAAGATGGTTTGGTATTTTTTAAGTGTTTCATCAAGGTTCCAACCACGCTCATTCACATCTCTCTTCAATCGCCGTATTAACCGCTCATCGGAATCTGCATGTACATATATCTTAATATCGAACATATCACGGATTATTGGATTGGTCATAATTAAAATACCCTCAACAATCATAACCTTTCTTGCATGGGTTTCTACCGTATCCTTGGTTCTATTGCACTCAATAAAAGAATAGACAGGTTGTTGAATTGATTTTCCTGATTTTAATGCTTTCAAATGATTCTCCAACAATTTGAAATCAATGGATTTCGGATGATCAAAATTGGTTTCTTTCCTTTCAACAAGTGTTAAGTGCGATAAGTCGTTGTAATAAGAGTCTTGTGAAATAACACCGACTTCTTCAGCTGGTAGCTCATTGATTATTTGATTGACCACCGTGGTCTTTCCACAACCTGTTCCACCAGCAATCCCTATAATCAACATACTTTTTTATTTTGATTCAAAAATAATGATTTGGTATGAAACCAACCTTTATTGTACAATGTTCTTATTGGTAATTGTGCAACTTCTTGTTCGGTGATTGAATAAAAAGTATCTTCACAAGGCAACTTGAAATATGAATGTGAAAATACCACATTTAAGACTCAAATTGTTATAATAACCAATTCCTTTTCTTTTTGGAATCATGAAATTTTGCCTTTAGTATAAGGGATATGTCAGACTATGACGATTGCGGTAACTTTCGACTTTATGAATAGTTGATTAATAGAGTGTGGGTGGATTCAATTTTATAAAATTTTATGACATCTGTCATAAATTCTATGTCCACTTCGCCATAATTTTGCCCTCTTAATTATAAGGAATACAGAATCTGAACCCAGTTTGGATATAAATGATAAATAATTTAAAAACTAAAAACCATGAACATTTCCCATATTGAACATATTGGTATAGCGGTAGATAATTTGGAAGAATCAATTAAGTACTATGAAGGGGTGCTGGGATTAAAATGCTACGCTATTGAAGAGGTTGTTGACCAAAAAGTTAAAACAGCCTTTTTTTTGGTGGGATCCACAAAAATAGAGTTGTTGGAAAGTACATCTCCTGATGGCCCCATAGGCAAATTTATTGCAAGAAAAGGACCGGGAATGCACCACATGGCATTTGCGGTCAAAGACACTGATGAGGCATTGAAGACCGCGGAAGACCGCGGTGTAAGGCTTATTGATAAGGTATCGCGGAAAGGTGCGGAAGGATTGAATATTGGTTTCCTTCACCCTAAATCCACCAATGGTGTTCTTACCGAATTATGCTCAAAAAAGGCTTAAAAAAATAAGAAATAGTAATCTAAAATAGGATAACCATATATAACAATGGCAAATCAAGATAAAATCAATGAGCTCATTGAGAAAAGGGCCAAGGCAAAATTGGGTGGTGGCGAAAGACGTATTGACTCGCAACATGCAAAAGGAAAGTTAACAGCTCGTGAAAGGATAGATCTGTTGTTGGATGATGACAGTTTTGAGGAGTTTGATATGTTTGTTACCCATAGGTCAAAATCATTTGGTTTAGATAAACAAGTTTATCTCTCAGATGGCGTTATTACGGGGCATGGCACCATAGACGGGAGAATTGTTTACGTGTTTTCCCAAGATTTCACGGTGTTTGGAGGTTCTTTATCTGAGACCTATGCCTTGAAGATTTGTAAGATCATGGATATGGCGATGAAAATTGGTGTACCTGTAATTGGACTTAATGATAGTGGTGGGGCTCGTATTCAAGAAGGTGTGCGATCCTTGGCAGGTTATGCTGAAATTTTCCAAAGGAATATTATGGCATCAGGGGTTATTCCCCAAA
>Ga0316189_10001052_pt1 | contig 27467 bp, 31 predicted proteins | sample LowCovwburrow_MG_FD_204930 | JGI IMG/M metagenome (GOLD analysis project Ga0316189, IMG submission 204930) | Coastal sediment microbial communities from Maine, United States - Lowes Cove worm burrow | ecosystem: Environmental > Aquatic > Marine > Coastal > Sediment | place: USA: Maine...
TCACTGTGCGCACTGGCACATTTTGATTTCAACATGGCGGGTGCGTACAGCTATGAACAGGCGCTGCTGGTGATTCGGCAACTCGGTCTGCCAATGCAGGCAATCGAAGAGCAGTTTCGCCGCATGGCGTTTAATGTCGTCTCACGTAATCAGGACGACCATGTCAAAAACATCGCCTTCCTGATGGATAAATCCGGGGCATGGTCGCTTTCGCCTGCCTTTGACATGACATACAGTTTTAACCCTGCCGGTAGCTGGACAGCCAGCCACCAGATGACCCTGAACGGGAAACGGGATGATTTCATCATGGATGATTTCAAGGCCTGTGCAAAGACGGCTTCGATGAAACGCGGGCGTGCCGAGGCCATCGTCAGAGAGGTGCAGGAAGTACTGTCACGATGGGAAGAGTATGCCGAAAAAGCCGGTGTTCCTGTTTCGATGCGTGATCAGATCGGGCGCAGCCTCAGGTTGAAGGGCTTCTAGTCACACCATAAAAAAGGGGCTCATTGAGCCCCTTTTTACCTGCAATATAGCCAGGTATCTTACTTGGCCGGTGCGGCCGGTGCAGCCTGTGCTGCAGGAGCCGCCGGGGCGCCATATGGAGGTGCGCCATAAGGTGCGCCATAAGGTGCGCCGTAGCCGTAGGGTGCGCCATAGCCAGGGCCATAGCCGCCATAAGGATAGCCATAACCGCCATAACCACGATTGTAATAGTCGTTATAACCACGGCCATAACCACGGCCATAACCACGACCACTTCCACGACCGCTCATGCCGAAGTTGAAGCTTCCGTCCATATCGCCGGAACCGTCACCCCAGCCGTCACCATAACCGCTACCATAGCCACGGTCATAACCGCGGTTACCCCAGCCGTCATTACCCCACCATGCCTGTGCAGACGTGACAGTCAGTGCAGTAGCGCCAGCCAGCATTGCTGCTAAAACAGTTTTGTTGAATTTCATCATCTCTCTCCGATCTGGTTTTATATGTGGAACAACATACTCGCTTAAAGCGTGAGTAATAGTCTTTCCCTATACAAGTATAGACGCAACATATTTCTACTGTTCTTCAAATGTCAGGAATACCTATTCCAATCCTGCATAAAGCTGTCTTATCCCGTTGTTTATCTAAATTATTATTCGCCTGTTGAATCGATTACCCTATAGATGCAGCGTTTATGGCATAAAAAAAGTTAGGAGATATTTGACCCAGATCAAGCGAGTTTTCTGTGCAGGCTTACATTGGCCGACAGGGCGGCGGGTAATATTACACCGCTGTCACCGGCGATTGTGTTTGCCGGGATATCTCAATTCCCGCAACGGAACCATATGGCCATCCACAGGCTATACTTAGCTGTGTGGCATAAAGACACCGTTGCGATCAAATAACATTGACCGAGAGGGCAGGGACTATGCAGCAGAGCACCCGATTGTTGTTTGCAGGCGTCTTTTTAGCAGCTTTGTTACCCGTGACTGTATGGGGCTATGGCTCTTATGATTACCAGGGTGATAGAAGCCATTATCCTTACGCAGTTTCAGCGGGAAGCAATAACTACTCGGGCTCCTTGCGGTTACAAACAGGTGAGACCGAGGACGGCTATTACCTCCGCGCCTATCTTGAAGGATTAACTCCCGAAGACGTCCATGTCTATGTCCGGCGTAACCGGCTGGTACTGCGAGTCGCGCAAGGTGACCGGCGTGGATCGCATACAGCCGATGTTCGCAGATCCTCGCAATGGCGAATGAATTTCACGCGGAAGTTGCGGCTCCCATACGATGCCGACTGGACGCAAATGAGCACAACAACGAAGAATGGCATCATGGAAATCTATATGCCACGAAGGAGTCGATACGCACCGGCCGATCCGTCATTCAATTGAAAAGGAGGCGTTGTTTATGCCAAAGATACGATTTCAAATTGCTCCGGATATAGAGTTCAAGATGGACCTGGAGGTTGAAGATATTGATTCGGGAAGTCGGGACTATGACGTCCAGCAACATAAAGCAGAAGTTTACCAGGAACTTGAGCGGCGCCTGAAAAAAGCATTTCCTGAGGGAATTAAAATCGACAGGGTGGAATTCGGACTGAGCCACGAGAATAGTGGCTGAGCAACGGGTTTGGAAAAGAACAATCTGACAGGTTTTGATGGTTATGAAACGTCTCTACTTTATGCTGCCGGACACGGAATCCTGCAAAAAGGTTGTGACTGAACTCGAAAGTGCCGGTATCCCCGAACGGCACCTGCATGTGGTCGCCAGTCTGGCCGTTCCTCTCGAAGACCTGCCAGAGGCTACACTGCTGCAGAAAACCGAACTCACGCATGGGGTCGAAAAAGGAATTGCCCTGGGTGGCGTCGCGGGACTGCTTGGCGGGATGCTGGTTGTGACATTTCCGGTCACCGGGCTGGTTCTGGGTGGCGCGGCATTGCTGACGGCGGTTACTGCGGGAGGCGCGGGTTTTGGGGCGCTGGCCATGGGCCTGATTTCCAAAGACATCCACAGCAATCGGCTTGCAGCCTTCGAAAGGGATATTGACCGCGGGCACATCCTGCTTATTGTTGATGTTCCGAAAAAGGACATCGAACAGTGGAAAAAGCTTATCATCGAGCATCACCCGGAAGCAGAAATCGGCGTCACCTCGGCACCCGCAACCTGAACGAACCTGCAGTGGCGACCTTCAGTACATCATTTTTGTTTCAGGCCGAATGTTCGGGTTTGGCGGCCGACCCTGATGCAGAAGAGCGTTGGACTGGACTTAATCTGACATCGAGAGTCGGATTAAGCCCAGTCCAATATCCCTTGTCCATGCTGGAGCTTACTTGCCAAACAGCTTCTTCAGACTTTCAGCGCCTTCTTTTGTTTTCTCTTCGAGCGCGCCACCGACCTGATCCCCAACGTTCTCGTTCAGCAGTGACTTTGCCTCATCCAGACTTTTGCCGACGTATTTTTCCAGACCCAGTGTTGCAATCGCCGGCCCGACTTCGGCAATAATTGCATTGGTGACCTGTTTGGCAATCTCGGCACCGGTCGCGCCACCTGATTTTTCACCGATGTTGTTCAGCTGGATACGCGGTAGTTTGGCAGAGTGAGGTTTGTCACCCAGTGCAGCCACTGTGGCATCAATTTTGCCACCCTCAATAACCAGCTTGCGAATCACCACCTTCGGACCGCTGGACTCTGCCGTATCGGCTGCGGCTTTACCACCACCCCCGGTTGATTGTGCAATATTTTTCTGCAGTACCTTGATATTGGATTCCCCTGCCTTGTTGATCTCGTAGAATACGTCTGGCTTGTCGATGAGGATTTCCTCGATAACAATGGGATCGTTTCTGACGCTGGAGACGTCGAGCTTTGTGCTGATACCGCCGAGGGTAAATATGTCGGGTGCTGAGAAACCGTCCGGGTTGCCGACCGACAGCTGTTTGATACCAGCTGTGCCGGATTGTAAATCAATACTCAGCGAAGAGACTTTTACCGGTGTCTGCGTTACCTGGGAGCCGTATTTCTGTATTGCGCCAGCGACGATGGTGTCCAGCGAAGACACGATATAAATCACTGCGGCTACGACAATGACTACCAAAACCGACACGGCGATGCCAATACTTCGGCCTGCTTTCATGATTTCTCTCCTTCCTGTTGGTTGTAGTTGTTGCAAGTCTATCTGTAAAAATCCCGGCTTATAAGCCTCCGGTATTTTCCGATTATCCCAGGTAGCGCCGGGCTTCGCTGAGAAAATCGGGTTGTTCCGGCAACTCCTGCGTCGGGAAACGGCCGAGAAGAATTATTCTGCGTTCGCCTGACTTCGCCGATGCTTCAGTTAATTGCAGATGGCTGGTGCGTTCATCGGAGGAAGATTCGCTTTTCTTTATCATCATGGGATCAAGGTACATATGTATTTCGTGTATCGAAAGCAAATCTGATGCGCGGCCCAGGATATTGTTAATGTGTTCGATATTATTTTCCAGATCAGCAGGGCGGCTACCCAATCGCAGCAGTTCACTGTCAACTTCATTGATCTCTTTTTCCAGCGATGCGTAATCAGGGTTTGAATTCACCTGTCCAGCTTCAGCAAGCATCGGTTCCAGGCCCCAGTTACCAGCCCGCATGGCATCGAGTTTTCGTTGCAGCAGCCGGTGCTGCTGCTCCAGTTCGCTGCGGGTACTTCGAACAGCGACGATGCGCTCCAGAACTTTCTCGATCAGGAAGTCAAAGCCGCGTTTTTCCAGCTCGTGACGTGATTGCTCCTCACTGCCACTGGGACCCAAATAACGGTGATCGGAGAAATTAACCACGACCTGTTGTACATCGCGGCGGACGATGTCTCCGCCGAGCTCCATGCCGAGTACATTTTTTTCAGAATAGTCCATCGACAGGGTGCCGAATATCTCATCGGGCAGGGGAGCCTGTAATTTCCTGACATAGTCCTTGACTGCTGTGAAATCTCCGATCACTTCCTGCATGTGGCTGGCCGAGACAAAGAAGGCGCGTAAACGCGGGTCATGTTTGTAGCTATTACTGCTGAGTTCTATCGCCTCGGGTAATATGCCGACAATGCTCTGTATATGAATCACAGCATGCTCAATGGCCGGGCACAGGCGCTTGCGGTAATTGCCAAAGCCGCGCAGACGGCTATCGGTTGCGTCCACCACGCGATCGGTTGCCTTCGCGATCAGATTCTTGTCCGGTTTTCCGGCTGCCTGGTCGGCGGATGAAAAAAGTGAACTTATAAAGTGCAGCATAATGTTTTGATCCGTAAACTCCCGTCCTTCTGAAGTGAATGCTAAATGTGCCTATAGTTCGCTAACGGCGCTGAATTTTCTCGCCATATATTCAATAATGTCACGTGATGAGGCGATACCTGTTGGCTTTCCGGATTCATTGACGAGGGGCAGGTAACGCAGATCGTAGACAACCATACGCTGCATTGCGTAACCCAGCGGGTGATCGGCTCTGACGGTTTCCGGCACCTCTGTCATGAAGTCCTGCACAACACACTGGTCAAGGTCGAGTCCGTGACCGGCAACTTTCTGTAACAGGTCACGTTCTGTCAGGATGCCCGCAAGACTGCCATCCGCTGCAGTAACGAGCACACAACCGATATGGTGATTACGCATCAATTGTATAGTTTCTGTCAATGATGTTGAAAGCTCTACCGTTAGTGGTCTGATTGGATTCAGGCACTCGACCGGGTCTTCCATCAGGCTACGCTCCACTTCGGTCCCGGCCTGTGGAACATCGTCACGTGTCAGGCTGTTTCCGCAGTTCTCGCAGTCATCAGCCCCGGGCAGGTTTTCATAACCGCAGCTTGGGCATTTCATTGATTATCTCCGTCTGGCGATCCGGGTACATCCCATGTTTCGCCCTGGCGAAACAGAGCATCCAGATCAGCGGTCTTTGCAGCCTGTGCACTGCGCACCTGCTCCATGAGAAGTTGGCTGTAAACCGGCTTTTTAATGGCACGAAACACACCTACCGGCGTTGGAAATTCCGGTGGCCCCATGCGCGAAAGCAAATACGCCAGGGTTGGTTCGCTGGCCTGCTCGTCGTGGATCAGCAGGTTCTCTTCGCCAACATCTTCAACCTTGACCACCTCGGGCCTGAGCCCGTTCAGGCGTATACCTTTCTCCCCCTGCTTACCGAAACGCATGGGCTTCCCGTGTTCCAGATACAGAACATGTTCAAGACGATTGTCCGGGTCGGTAATGTGCGCCCAGGTAGCGTCATTGAAGATGATGCAATTTTGCGCAATTTCGACCAGGGCCGCTCCGCTGTGTTCCGCAGAACGTCTCAGCACCTCGGACATATGTTTCTGGAACACATCTACAGTGCGCGCGATAAAACTGGCTTCGGAGCCGATAGCAACACCAATGGGATTCACCGGGTTCTCAATTGAACCATCGGGGCTGGAACTGGTTTTTGCGCCGATCTCGGATGTCGGTGAATACTGCCCCTTGGTCAGACCGTAGATACGATTATTGAACAACACGATGTTGATATCGACATTGCGGCGCAGTGCGTGCGTAAAGTGGTTACCGCCAATAGCCAGGCTATCACCATCGCCGGTCATTACCCACACCTGCAGTTCGGGGCGTGCACACTTGAGTCCCATTGCCAGCGTCGGTGCGCGGCCATGGATGGAGTGAATGCCATAGGTATTCATGTAATACGGGAAGCGGCTCGAACATCCTATCCCGGAAATAATGACAATATTCTCGCGAGGAATACCCAGTTCGGGAAGCGTCTTCTGTACCTGTGCAAGGATGGCATTGTTGCCGCAACCCGGACACCAGCGTACGTCCTGGCTGGCTGCGAAATCTTTGCGGGTGAGTTTGATGGTGTTTTCCTCGGGGCTCATTGCAAAAGCTCATTGATTCGTGTCTCGATTTCCACCACGGTAAAAGGCTGGCCCCTTAATTTTGGTAACGATATGGTGTCCAGGAGATATTTTGCACGTATTAGCAAGGACAGCTGCCCTGAGTTCAGTTCCGGGATCAGCACCTTTTCATAACGCGCAAGCAGTTCCCCCAGGTTGCGAGGGAAGGGGTTTAGATGGCGGAGATGGGCATGGGACACTGAAAGGCCTTGTTCCCGGGCACGCTGCACTGCAGTTAGCGCGGCACCACAGGTCCCACCCCACGTGAGTACCAGCAATGATGCATGCTGTGGGCCGTTCACCTCAAGCTCCGGAATGAAATCAGCAACACGCGCCACTTTTTCCGCCCGTAGTCGACACATTTCCTCGTGGTCTTCCGGAGCATAACTGACAGCGCCTGTTGGAGGGTGTTTTTCCAACCCGCCAATGCAGTGCTCCATTCCTGTGGTTCCGGGAATTACCCACGGCCGTGCCAGGGTAGCCGGGTCACGCGAGTAGGGTTGAAACCCGTTTGGATCATCGAGATGCCGGACGGTGATGGGTTGCATATCCTTTAGCGAAGGAATGCGCCAGGGCTCGCTGCCGTTTGCCAGGTATCCCTCGCTCATAATGAACACCGGTGTGCTGTGCCGTACCGCAATGCGAAATGCCTCAATAGCGGTTTCGAAACAGTCTCCCGGGCTTGCGGCTGCGAGGACGGGCAGGGGGCTTTCGCCATGACGCCCGAACATGGCCTGCAGCAGGTCCGCCTGCTCGGTTTTGGTAGGCAGTCCGGTGGAAGGCCCACCGCGCTGAACGTTCAGTATGACCAGCGGTAATTCCAGCATAATGGCGAGCCCGATTGCCTCACTCTTGAGGCAGATACCCGGTCCACTGGTTCCCGTCACCGAGAAAGCTCCACCGTAGGCTGCTCCGATAGCGGCGCCCATTGCGGCAATCTCGTCTTCAGTCTGGATAGTGCGCACATCCATATGTTTCCACCGCGATAGATGGTTAAGCACATCGGTGGCCGGCGTGATCGGGTAACTGCTGTACACAAGCGGTTTGTCAGCCAGCTGTGCTGCCGTGACAAATCCCAGGGCACTGGCCTCGTTGCCGTTGATGATGCGATAGGTGCCCGGTGTATTGCGGGCACCCGGAACCGTCCATTGAACAGCAAAGGCGTCGGACGTATCCCCATAGTTGAATCCGGCCTGCAGTGCCAGGCGGTTGGCCTCAGCTACCAGTGGCACCCGGGAAAACTTCTTGTCGATCCATTCCAGGCTCTGCTCCAGGGGGCGTTCATAGAGCCAGTACACCAATCCGAGAGTGAAGAAATTCTTGCAGCGTGTCTTCACGGTGCGCTTGAGGTCAAGGTCATTCAGGGCATTGAGCGTCAGCGTGGTAACGGGCACCGGGTGCAGCTGGTAACGGGAGCCCAGCTCAGGGTCATCAAGCGGGTTTTCTTCGTAACCCGCCTTGGCCAGGTTGCGCTCCGAGAAGGCGTCCTGGTCAATAATAAGGATCCCGTTGGGTAGTAACCGCGGCAAATTGGTCTTTAACGCCGCCGGATTCATCGCCACCAGGACGTCGGGATTATCACCAGGGGTGTGGATTTCCTGAGCGGAAAAATGCAGCTGAAAGCCGGAGACACCAGCCACGGAGCCTGCTGGTGCGCGAATTTCGGAGGGGTAATCCGGCAGCGTGCTAACATCGTTTCCGAGGGCGGCGGATGTCGTTGTCAGCTGGCTTCCGGTCAGCTGCATCCCGTCGCCGGAGTCACCGCTGAAGAGGATGGTGACCTGTTCAAGTGCCTCTTTTGTGTTGGCTGAAGCCGTCATCGGGCCTGATGCCATCTGCACGTCCGCATGGCGCTAACCACCTTCCGGTGTCCGTGCAATCTGCTCGGGGTCAGGTGGCAGGTTAAGCACGTGCGCAGCGAAATGATTGACCAGGTATTCAGCAATATCCTTGTGGCGCACACAGCCTGTTATCTGTCCGATGTCGTCTACAACCGGAATTTGGCGATAACCGCCCTGGTGCATCAGCAGCACCACCTGCCGGACCGGGTCCTTTGCACCAACGCAGACCGGGTCCGGAGTCATATGCTCGGAAACCGGCTGAGCCAGAACTGCATCATTCCCGAGAACGGAGAGGAATACGTCCCGTTCCGTGAAAATCCCGGTGAGACGACTTTTTTCCGTAACCAGTACGTAACCAAGACCATTGTTCTGCATCTTCCGGATCACGTCACCCACGGTGGTTACCGCGTCAACTACCAGAGGAGGCTGTAGTTCCAGGGCCAGTACCTCGACTTCCCGCAGACTTCTTTCGATTTTCATAATGTTATGACCGGGAATTTTCTTCTAAATGACGCTCTTCGACCCGGGGCCCGGTACGCCAATACCGGCAAGCCTGTGAGTATCGGACATTCGCTTACCCCTGGGAAGATATTCCATCCTTAATAAGACTAGTTGATACTGCGTACCAGTCCAGGGAAAAATGACCGGGATCAATTCCCGTATACTGTCAGGCGAGTATCTTACGGTACGGGTAACAACTGCTACTGTTTCTGTAGAAATGGATCAGGCAGATGGTAATCATAGACATGGAGAATACGGAGATGGCGGAAAAACTGACCATGAAGGTTTTGTCAGGTGAGCTGGAAGTACTGCGTAAGCGGCTGCGCGAATTTGAAACCGGTTTCGAGCGCAAGCTCGAGAACGCTATGGAAAAGGCAGCCGAAAAATTGAAGGCCCGGATTGAGGCCTCGGAAGGGGCAGGAATCAGGATCCAGGGGCATGGGGGCGCTGTTGATGTCGACACCAGGCGCAGGTTAATCGCCGAATGCGCCTATTTGCGTGCCGAACGCCGCGGATTCAGGTATGGCAATCCCGAGCAGGACTGGCTGGAAGCAGAAATGGAAATAGATCAACTGCTGCTGCAGGGATGGGTTAAGAATGAAACCCGGGAAATGACAAGCCAGGAAGTCCAGCCACAACAGGAAAGCCGGGCGTAACTCCGGGTCAACATTCTGAATGATTGTTCCCGGGACAGCCTGTCTTATTGGTAACGTTTGCCCTTGAATTCGATCCAGCCCCCGGGTGTCCGGCCGTCGGGATCGTGATGTGTCCAGTGCATGACGCCGCCGCGGTCATTGGTTTCGTAACGGCCGTGAAGTGACAGCTGGTCACCGGTCTTCAGCGGCACCCGATCGGCCAGGTCGATATTGTGGGCCACCAGCAGGGTTTTGCCACCGGGTACAGTCAGGATAAAGCGTTGGTGCCGGGAGCCTTCGTTATCATCTGCCAGTGTGCGCTTGACAGTGCCGCTGATGGTCTGCCATTGGCCTGACGACCAGGTGGCCGGGTTGCTCTTCTGCTGAACGGAGGCCGGCTGCTGTATCGATGGCGTGCCTTGCCCGGTATCCTGCTCCAGGTACTGGAATAAGGCGATAGCCACAATCGCGATGACTGCCAGTATGGACTGTTTACCGGACGGGCGCTTTCTCATAAACGGGGTGCATCTATTGTGTGCCTGGAATCTGTCTTTCGACAGACCGTTAGCCAGTGATTATCCGACAGGTAAAGAGCAACAGCAACGCGCGCTTCCGCTGAGCTGGATACGGGGTTCCCGTGACAGAGGAGGTAAAGGGAACTCTCGAGGCTCAGCTTGTTGCGTACACAGCACTTGAAGGCAAATATGCCGAGATGGAGCAGTGGTACCTGACGGCCTACCAGGAAAACCAGAAGCTAATAGAGGCAGCTGGTAGTAGCTGATCCAGTATCGCGACAAGCTGCGAGGTAGCCCGGGTTCCTGTAGCGGTGATCGCCTAAGATGAACCGGCAAACACTTTTTTGAGTAATTCGGTGCTCCGCGCTACCGGATCCTGTCGAATAAGTTTTTCCTCTTGCGCCAGTTTAAGGAACAGACCATCCAGGGTTTTCCGGGCAACGTAACGGTCCAGGTCAAGGTTGCTCTGGTCGCTGAATTGCGAAAGAAATCCAAGGCTGCCAGTCATTTTTTTATATGCCGACGTAACGCCCGCCTGCGCAGTGGTGTCCTCGACAATGGGGAGAATGGCGCTGGTCAGCTGTGCTTCGTTCTGTTTGCGGAAATACTGCGTAGCTGCGTCATCCGGTCCATCGAGTATGCCTTTGGCGTCTTCCAGTGACATGTTTTTAATGGTGTTTGCCAGGATGGTCGTAGTCTCGGGAATCGCTTTTTCGGCTGCACTGTTCATAGATGTGACAAAATCATCAGCGAGCGCATCCTGCCCCGCTGCGCGCAGACCTCTCTCAACTTGTTGCAATGTTTCAGGCATCGGAATTTTTACTTCCGCGTCATTCAGGAATCCGCCATCCTGTCCAAGTAGAGTTGTGGCGCGCTCAACGCCGACATTCAAGGCTTCTTTTAAACCGGCGACGATCTCTGTCTGGGAAAGGTTTGCAGTTACGCTATCGGTCTGTGTTCCTGCCGGAATTGCATCTTCAAGCTTTTGGCGCCAGTCGTCCCAGCCAGCCTGCAGTGCTGGCGTTGCAAATAGCATGAAAGTGACAGTCAATGTGACCGGCTTTATTTTTCCTGAAAGCATATCGGTAGACCCCTGTTCGGAACGTCGGAGTATTCTGTCTATAGCGTAGCTGAAGAAAGCGTGCCGCGGAAGCGGGGTCCTGGAAGAGGCCGAAATGTGACAGAAGTTAACAATTCCTGTATTTCCAATGGTTAGGCCCGGGTGAAAAATACAAGTTCTAAGTGCAAGGCGCTAGTCCGTGGAACTCTAGTGTAGGTGAAAGAGATACTGTATGTAGTGGGCAGAACGTTAACGATTGTGAAATCTTGATCACCTTCGGGAGTACTTGGGTGATGCCTGCCAGTAGCCGTATGGTGGCCCACATGACTTGTTTGCCACGCCCTGGGTAAGAGCTAAAAAACCTGATATATACGCTTGACCATATATATGGATTAACGTATATTATGCGCGTGTACCCAGATCCTGAAATCATTTTTCAAATGCTCGCCGATACCACCCGGTTACGCATTGTCGCGCTGTTGCAGGGGCATGGCGAACTCTGTGTCTGCGAACTGACCCATACGCTGTCGCTTTCACAACCTAAAATATCCCGCCACCTGGGGCAGTTACGTGAATCGGATCTGGTTGAAGCCCGGCGTGCCGGTCGCTGGATGTATTACCGTATCCGTGATGATTTACCCGCCTGGGCCCAGGCAGTATTGCGTTCGACATTTGAAGGGCTGGAGGGGCTTTCGCCCTATAAAGAGGATGCGCAATCACTTGAGCAAATGCCCAATCGCCCCGGTGCAAGTTGCTGTGCCTGAATAAAAGGAGATAGATGATGAGTCGTTTACACCTTCATATTGCAGTTGATGATCTTGACCAGAGTATCCATTTTTATTCGGCCTTGTTCGGTGCCGAGCCAGGTGTTTTGAAGAATGATTACGCCAAGTGGGATCTTTCCGACCCGGCGGTGAACTTTGCAATTTCTTCGCGCACGGATTCAGTCGGTCTGGATCATGTCGGCATTCAGGCGGAAAACGCGGAAGAGCTGATGGAACTGCAAACCAGGTTGAATGCTGCGGGGATTGCCGGTCGAGAACAAACCGATACAACCTGTTGTTACGCGCGTTCGGATAAATACTGGAGTCTCGATCCGCAAGGTATTGCCTGGGAGGCTTTTCACTCACTGGAAAGCATTCAGACCTTTAGTGAATCCGAAAGTGAGACTCCGGCACAGGGGGGTTGTGTGCCAGAGGTGCGTTCCAGTAGTTGTTGCGGATGATGAATATACTGTTTCTTTGCACGGGGAATTCATGCCGTTCGCAGATGGCGGAAGGCTGGGCGAAACAGTTTGCCCCGGCAGGCTGGAGTATCGAATCAGCGGGTATTGAGGCGCATGGAAAAAATCCACGTGCCATTGCTGTCATGCAGGAAGCGGGTGTGGATATATCCTCTCAGGACTCCACCCGGGTGACAGACGCCATGCTTGCACGCGCTGATCTGGTCGTAACGGTATGTGGCCATGCCGATGAGCATTGTCCGACATTACCAACAACTGCGAAGAAACTGCACTGGCCATTGAATGACCCCGCCAAGGCAGAAGGTAATGAGGAAGATGTCATGCAGGTGTTTCGTGCCAGCCGGGATGATATCAAAGATCGGATTAAAGGCCTGTTGGCGGAACTACAGAGACAACCTGCATGAGCGTGCAATGCGAAACCACTGCGAAGAAGGCGAGCGGGGCCGCAATGGGCTTCTTCGAGCGTTATTTAACCGCCTGGGTTTTTTTGTGCATTCTTGTGGGGATCGCACTCGGACATAATTTTAATGACGCGTTCCAGTGGGTCGGAAAACTGGAAGTGGCTCACGTCAATCTTCCAGTAGCGGTACTTGTCTGGCTGATGATAATCCCGATGTTGCTTAAGATTGATTTACGGGCCCTCAAGGGGGTAACCCGGTATTGGCGGGGAGTCGGTGTGACCCTGTTTGTGAACTGGGCGGTAAAACCCTTTTCCATGGCGGCTCTCGCCTGGTTGTTTATAGGCGGGCTGTTCCAGCCCTGGCTGCCTGCAGAACAGATCGACAGTTATATTGCCGGTCTTATCATACTCGCAGCAGCTCCCTGTACCGCTATGGTGTTTGTCTGGAGTCAGCTGTCGGAGGGCGAACCCCACTTCACCCTGTCACAAGTTGCGCTCAACGACGTGATCATGATTTTCGCGTTTGCCCCTATTGTAGGACTGCTGTTGGGACTGTCTGCGATCACCGTGCCCTGGGATACGCTGTTGTTATCGGTGTTTGTTTATATCGTCGTGCCACTCGCTATTGCCACGCTGTGGCGCAGGTGGCTGCTAGGCCAACCGAATGGTCATGTCCATCTGCAGCGCACGCTCGATCGAATGCACCCGGTTTCGCTGGTCTCGCTGTTGGCTGTGCTGGTATTGTTGTTTGGTTTCCAGGGCGAGCAAATTATTCAACAGCCTGTGATTATTGCCCTGCTCGCAGTGCCAATCCTGATCCAGGTGTTTTTTAACTCGGGACTGGCCTATCTCCTCAATCGCGCGGTACGTTCACCACACTGTGTGGCAGCACCTTCTGCGCTTATAGGCGCGAGCAATTTTTTCGAGCTGGCGGTGGCGACCGCTATCGCCCTGTTTGGTTTTAATTCGGGAGCTGCTTTAGCTACAGTAGTGGGGGTGCTAATCGAGGTTCCGGTGATGTTGGTCGCGGTGGGCATCATTAACCGCACCAGACCCTGGTACGAGAGGCGTGGAGGCGTTACACCTCATGAGCAATGTTGTCCCTCAGACAGCCATTAAATGTTGCGGGTAATCAGCTTCCAAACCAGAATTGATGGTCTTTCTCCAGAAATTCGTGTGCAGGTAGATAGTGAGTGCCATCGCAGGAGAAGTTAAGTCCTACCACGCCGTTAATAATATTCACTGAAGCAGAGCGCAGATAAATAACGCTGTCACCCAGCCGTAGGTTGACGAAGCGTTCCAGTGTGGTGCGAACTTCTTCGCGGCTCACAATAGCATCATCAGGATAGTCTTCCTTCGGGTAGGCCATGCAGACAGAAGGGTCCATTATTTCGTCCAGTACATGGATCCGGTAACGGCGCGGGTCCTTGTTCAGCCACAGCGTGGCGCGCGAGGCGCCGTAGTGCAGCTTGGTGTGAAACACACCATGTTGCGTGATCAGTTCATGGATTATATCGTTGATTTGATTCAATCGAAGGTCCATGGCGGAGTTGACCCGTTGCTGCTGGAAAAGGGTCTGGCGAATGGCGGGGTCGCCCTTGATCTGGCGCCACAAGGTGGGTATTTCAGCGGCTTTATGCAGCTGGGGAAGATCTTTCAGGTAAAAATCAGCTGCCAGGTATCCGAGGACCCTGGTGGCACCATCGCAGACCCGGTGTAGTGCCGTTATACAACTGTGTCGTTCCACCCGGCTGATATATACGTCAGAAAGAACAAACACATTGCCGTCGGCATAACCCGACAGGTATGGGCGGCCACTGAGGTTTTGTCCACAGGCTTCCATGTCGATGCCGGAATGGCTGATGTTGCTGCTGCATTGTTGCCCTGCCTTGCTGATGGCGTACAGCAGTCGGCAGTAGGGAATGGTGTCGAGGAGGCTTTTCAAGGTCGCATCGAGCGCTTGTTGATCATCCCAGTGAGCGGCACATTGGAGTGATATTGGTTGCAAGGACTCTTTGAGCAAATGCTCCAGTCTCCGCCGGTGCTGACGAATAACGTCATTCAGCGAGCAGGCCGGCAAATCACAATGGGCGTAATCATTCATGATTCGAACAGATAATCCTTGGGTATTACCACGATACCTTTTTCAGAAATCTGGAAACGTTCACGGTCACGTGATGGGTCGATACCAATTGATTCGCCTGCCGGAATCACCACGCCCTTGTCTATGATGCATTGTCTGATCTGTGCACCATCGCCGATTTCCACATCATTGAACAGGATGGCGTCCTCAACAATGGCTTCATCGCCCACCCGAACACCGGAAAACAGGATAGAGTGATTGACGCCGCCGCCGGCGATAACCGAACCACCGGATACGATTGAATTGACAAACACGCCTTCGTTACCCGATTGCCCTGGTACCGTGCGAGCCGGAGGTGTCTGTCCCTGGTAGGTGCGGATTGTCCAGTCCTGCTGGTAGAGGTCCAAGGGAGGTATTGGGTCAAGCAGGCTCATATTCGCCTCGTAGTATGCATCGATAGTGCCCACGTCGCGCCAGTAACGGTCCGGCGACACTCGACCACCTTCACCGCCAAAGCGGTAGGCGAAGGCTTTGCCGGGTTTGATCAGTGTCGGCAGAATATCTCGCCCGAAGTCATGACTTGAGTTGTTATTTTCATGGTCCGCGCGAAGTACATCGATTAGCAGTTGCTTGCTGAACACATAGATGCCCATGGAGGCCAGGGCACGATCACTGTTCTCCGGTAACGGTTTGGGTTGCTCGGGCTTTTCGTCGAAGCTGACGATACGCGAATCGCTGTCGATACCTATCACGCCAAAAGAGTTCGCCTCGTGCAGGGGAATATCCATACAGGCAATTGTGACGTCAGCCTGCTTTTCGATATGTGATTTGATTATCTCTGCATAGTCCATACGGTAGATATGGTCACCGGACAGTATCAGCACCCAGTCAGCCTCGCTACGCTCGATCATATACATGTTCTGGTAGATGGCGTTGGCGGTGCCTTTGTACCAATCACCGTCGACGCGCATCTGCGGCGGCACCGGTGTGATGTATTCCCCCAGTTCAGGGTTAAAGATCGACCAGCCATCCCTCAGGTGTTTCTGCAGCGAGTGTGATTTGTACTGGGTCATGACCAGTACACGGCGGATGTCCGAATGCAGGCAGTTGGCCAGCGTGAAATCAATGATGCGGTATTTGCCGCCAAAGGGTACCGCAGGCTTGGCGCGATCTGCAGTGAGGGGGTGCAGGCGAGAGCCGACGCCTCCTGCCAGAATAATTGCCAATGTCTTGCTTTGCATAAGAAGGTAAGCCTGTCTAAATATTTTAAAAATCGGTTGACCACGGTCTAGCAATGCACATGCCGCTTTTAATACAGCTGCTTAACAGCAGTTTCCGGGAATCGCCTGAGGATGTGGTGCGACATTTTGCACCAAAAGTGACAGTAATCAATCCAGGCTGATTCATCATTGTGCATGCGAGCCGTTACGGACAGCCGAAACACCGGTGTTTGGCGGGGTCAGGCTCGGTGGCACAGCACTTGCTAATATGCTAATCAAAGTGTTTTTCACGAGCTGCCATGCAACTGAAGGTGTTACTGGTTAAAGATGACCCCGGACGCAGTGAGTTACTCAAACAGTCCTTGCTTCAATTCGGCTACGACGTGGTGGCGGAAACGCAAATGGCTTCTGAACTGCTCAAGCGTGCTGATCAGTCATGCCCGGACCTTTTGGTGATCGACAGCGACTCTCCGGGAGAGCGATTGTTCTCCAGGCTGCATGAGCTGTCATTACACAAGCCGTTACCTGTCGTGTTGTTTACCGAGGAAGACAACCGTGAGGTCATCAGCAAAGCGGTTCGCGCCGGTGTAAGTGCCTATATTGTAGACGGGCTGGATCAGCACAGGCTGGGCGCGATACTTGATGTGGCTGTAGAACGGTTTAAAGAGACAGAGCGTTTGCGCCTGGAATTGAAGGATACCAGGGCGAACCTGGCTGAACGCAAGGCAGTAGATCGGGCCAAGGGTATTCTCATGAAACAGCGCGGCTTCGATGAGTCACAGGCCTATCATGCGCTGCGTAAAATGGCCATGGACAAGAACCTGAAAATAGGTCAGGTTGCCGAGAATGTAATAGCGGTTTCTGAACTGCTGAGCTGAATACGAATTAACTGAATACAATCAGGACTGCCAACGGCGGCAGTCACGGGACGAAGGCGTCCATTCCGGTGAATCCTGGATTCACCGGTGTGGACGCTTTTTTTATGCACCAATGAAACAGAATCGGGAAGGTTATGTCAGCCGTCTTGGAAGAAAATATTGAGCAAAGCGATAGCGTGCCGTTAGCGCCCGTTGTGGTAGTGGGAACGGGGCCGGTAGGTATTCGTTTTGTTGAAGAACTCCTGCAGCGCACGCCTGCTACGCCGGTATTTATTTACGGAAATGAACCCTGGGAACCGTATAACCGTGTGCGACTTACAGGGCTGCTTACCGGTGAGTTAACGTTTGCAGGCATACAGAACCGGCTCAAACTGGCAACCAACAATCATGTGATTCAGCACCACAACTGCGGGATTGTTGCTATTGATCGCGCCAGACGGCTGGTTGTTGATGAGCTCGGTCGTTCCCAGGCGTATGGGAAATTGGTGCTGGCAACAGGATCGAAACCTCATATTCCCAACATCGACGGTACTGATAAAGAGGGCATCTTCGCGTTCCGCAGCCTTAATGACGCGCAGCTGTTGCTCGCGCGGCGTGCACGCAGTCGTCGGGCAGTGGTACTGGGTGGTGGCTTGCTTGGACTGGAAGCCGCACGGGGCCTGCAAAAGTACAACACCGAGGTAGTTGTTGTCGAACATGCCAGCCGGCTAATGGCCCAGCAGCTGGACGATGAGGCAGGTGACTTACTTAACGAGCATCTATTGTCTCAAGGTATACGCGTAGTGCTTGGTGATTCGGTAAAAAGAGTTCTTGGCGACGATAGCATCAGGAGTGTCGAACTTAGATCCGGACGCACTATCGACTGTGACACCATGGTTATTGCGACAGGAATTCATCCCAACCTCGAACTGGCCCGCGACGCAGGTATCTCGGTTGGACGTGGAATTCGTGTCAATGATCAGATGCAGACCAGTGATCAGAATGTATTTGCTATCGGTGAATGTGCTGAGCACCGGGACAAGATCTACGGCCTTGTCGCGCCAGGGCTGGAACAGGCAGGTGTGGCGGCCCACCACATATCCGGGAGCACATCCTTTTATGCCGGCAGCCAGGCGGCAACCCGCCTCAAGGTTGTTGGTGTTTCTGTTTTCAGCGCGGGTCGTTGTGGTGAACGGGACGCGATTTCGCAATTACAGCATTTAAGATGGCGCTCCTATGACAGTAGCTGCTATCGAAAGCTACTGTTACGGCGTAACCGGCTGGTCGGCGTTATAGCTTACGGCGAGTGGGGCGAGATCAGTCGTATTCAGGAAGTGGTGCAGTGTGAGCGGTATATCTGGCCCTGGCAGCAACGCCGGTTTTCCGCAACCGGAAATCTGTGGGCTCCACACGATGCTGCCAGTGTAAAAGAGTGGCCGGCCGGTAGTGTGGTCTGCCAGTGTAGCCATGTGACCCGTGGTACGTTGAGCAAGGCAGTGGCTGCAGGTCACTGTACTGTCGAGGCATTATGCGAGCAGACTGGCGCATCCAGTGTATGCGGCAGTTGCAAGCCATTATTGGCCGATCTTGTTGACAACCAGGTTGTTGAGCCGGAAACGGGCAGCCGAACCCTGGTTTGGACGGGGCTGCTGTCATTGCTGGCAGCCCTGATCATGTTGGCGGCACCCGGTATACCGTTTGCTGAAACGGTACAGGCTGAAATACGCTGGGATGACTTGTGGCGTAACGGGTTGATCAAGCAAATCAGTGGTTTCAGCTTGCTGGGGCTTGGTCTGCTTATCAGTTTGATCAGTGTCCGCAAGCGCTTTAAGCATGTGAACTTCGGAAATTTCAGTCATTGGCGTCTTGTGCATGTGCTGCTGGGAACCCTGGTAGCAGGAATGCTGGTCGCACATACCGGGCTACGTCTTGGATACCAGCTAAATCTCTACCTGATGTTGAGTTTTGTCGGCCTGCTGCTGGCAGGTGGAGTAGCCAGTGGTGTAATCGGTCTGCAGCATCGGCTACCACGAGGTCTGGCCGGTCGAACGCGGGAAATCTCCATGTGGACACACATACTGCTTATCTGGCCGTTGCCTGCATTGCTTGGTTTCCATGTTTTTAAAGGCTACTGGTTTTGATGCATGAATATACAGACATCAAAACCAAACGGGCTATGGTGGATATGGCTCGCAATCAGCGTCGTGTTAATCGCAATCCTGAGCTACTTCATGTTTGCATCTTCTGACAAGACAGTATTCATGCCGGGACCGATGACCGGTGGGCACCACCAGATTGGTGTGGCCTGCGCAAGCTGCCATACGGATGCCCTCGGTGGCAGTGACGTTCTTCAGGAATCCTGTATCAGCTGTCACGGTGAAGATCGGAAAAAACCCTTTGATTCGCACCCGCGAAGCAAATTTACCGATCCGCGTAACGCCGACCAGCTGCAGAATATTGACGCGCTGATGTGTGTGACCTGCCATACCGAGCACCAGCCGGAGATGACCGGGGACAATGGTCTTACCCAGCCAGCGGATTTCTGTATTCATTGTCACAGTGATATCGGTAAGGATCGACCAAGCCATCAAGGTATGGAATTCAATACCTGTAACGCGGCAGGCTGCCACAATTTCCATAACAACCGGGCCCTGTATACAGACTTTCTGCTCAAGCACCAGGGTGAGCCTGATCTGCTCGAGCAGCCTGTATTGCCGCAGCGTGAGTTTGCCTCGGTACTGGGCGAGCTGATTGACTACCCTGCAGATCGATACCCGATTGAACAGTTGACCGCGACACAGGCGGACGCACCGAATGATATCAACGTCGAGACATCGGTTCACAACGACTGGTGGGAAACAGCGCATGCCCGATCCGGTGTCAACTGTTCTGCGTGTCACGAGGTGATGCCGGAAGACGGTGATAAACCCGTTTGGGTAGAGCAGCCAACCCACCAGGTCTGCGCGCAGTGTCATAGCCTCGAAGTAGAAAGATTTCAACGCGGTAAACACGGTATGCGCCTGGCAGCGAATCTTCCGCCTATGACACCTGCAGACGCACGTTTGCCGATGCGCGCTGAGGCGGCACATACCGAGCTCGGCTGCACCAGCTGTCATCAGGCGCATCGATTCGATGTTCAGTCGGCCGCAGTCGATTCATGTCTTGAGTGCCACAGTGACAAACATAGTCTGGCCTATAAACAGAGCCCGCATTTCAAGTTATGGGAAAAAGAACTCAGGGGTGAAGGTGAGCCTGGCAGTGGCGTGTCCTGTGCAAGTTGTCACTTGCCCAGGGTGAGCTTTGATGTCAACGACTGGATGAGTCGTGTCATGGTAGACCACAACCAGAACGCTACTTTGTCGCCCAATGAAAAGATGATCAGACCGGCATGTATGCACTGTCACGGACTGGGATTTACGTTGGATGCACTGGCAGATGAGGCGCTGGTTCAAGGCAACTTCCAGGGGCTTCCGGCGATTCATGTTGAAAGCATGGAGCTTGCCGAGGCGGATCATAAGCGGGCCGAGCGGGAAAGGACCCTATCCGAAGAGCATTGATTTCATACACCGGGATATTCCGGATTTACTTCGTACTAACTATGGGAAAGGAGAAAACCACGTGAAAGCTATACATAAAACCTTGATTGCCCTGGGTGTTGCCGCTTCGGTAGCGGGCCTGAGTACAGCAATAGCCGGCGACGATGCGTTTACCAAGCCAAGCATCTCGGCCAAGGCGATGGCCGATGCTCTGCACCTGGTCATGGATTCAGATCGCACCATTTATACCCGAAAAATTGTTAATCGCCTTGTTAAAAAGGAAAAGGTAATCAAGGCCAGTGAACATTTCGAGGACGACAAGGCGCTGGTATTGCCGGCCCAGATGTTCCGCTTCGGGTCGGAGCTGGTGGCCAAAAGGGCAGAGAAGCTGGATGACGTCAACTTCAGTTATTCACTGCAGTCTTTATGGCCAATCAATGCACAGAATGCTCCCAAAACGGATGTCGAGAAAGAGGGGCTGAAATTCATCGCCGAGAACAAGGGTGAGAATTACTATGCGGAAGAAACTCTCGGAGGTAAAAGCTACTTCACGGCTATATACGCAGATGTCGGTGTCGCGCCGGTCTGTGTTTCCTGTCACAACGACCACAAGGACACACCCAAGCGGGACTTCAAGCTCGGTGATGTTATGGGTGGTGTTGTGATCCGTATCCCGATGGATGGCTAAAGTATGCGGGCACCACTTTACTGGTTGACGACCGCGTGTGTGTTTCCTGCCATGGCTGAAGTGAATACCGCCTACGTCGAGCTGCAAGGTGAACGCCTGCAGCAGGGCAGAAAAATATGGCTCGCCACCTGTGAAGGATGCCATGGTTATGGCATTGCTGGTGCCCCTGTACCTATGGACCCGGAAGAATGGGTGCCGCGTCTGGAGAAAGACAAGGCCGTGCTCTATGAGCACGCTATCAACGGATTCTTCGGAGTGGACGATACGATGATGCCTGCTCGCGGGGGAAATCCTGATCTGTCCGACAATGAGGTCAGGTCGGCAGTCGATTACATGGCAGCACTCGCTGCGTATTACATTCAACTAAAGAGGAAATGATATGACTCCCGAGCAAGTGGGACTGATTAAAGAGTCCTGGGCACAGGTGCTGCCTATTTCGGATAAGGCGGCGGAATTGTTTTACGGAAAACTGTTTGAGCTGGACCCTGACATTAAGCCTTTATTCAAGGGTGATATGGAAGAACAGGGCAAAAAGCTGATGAAGATGATTAACACCGCGGTGAACGGTCTCGATCGGCTGGATGAAATTGTGCCGGCCGTTCAGCAGCTCGGTGCGCGTCACATCGCTTACGGCGTTAAAGATGAGCATTACGATACAGTGGGCGCGGCCCTGCTGTGGACGCTGGGAGCTGGTCTGGGTGAGGCTTTTACCGAGGACACAAAAGAAGCCTGGGCTGCCGTATATGGTGTGCTGGCTGACACAATGAAAGCCGCAGCCGCCGAGGCAGCCTAGCGTTCTACTGGAAATCGCCCGCGGCAGGGGACGGAAAATCGGCGCGTGCGTCGGTGCATCCGCTGTATACAGGGGTACGCTGGTACTACTGGGTAAGATCTACGAGGTAGCGGCCATGGATGGCCGCTCTTTTACTTGCGATATCCGCTGCTCGTCAAGCGTCACACAAAACCACTCTCCATGCTCGCCGGGGTAACACCCGATTGAAAAACAGGATGCACCAAAATAGTCGTGCTGATGTCTTGCTGCGCCAATCTTGTGCGCAATCAGCCTCATTATGCAGCGGATAGGTAATGAGTAAATAAGATATTCCTTATTATCCAGTAAGTTATTAGTTTGGCACACATTCTGCTCTAGCAGGTCAATGGCCTTCGACTGTAATGGCGCAGTTGCTGGTTGCAACAAACACACAATCTGAATTTGGACAAAGGCATCCATGAGCTCAGCCCCGGGGCTGACGCTGGGGACGCCTGTTTAATATTTTGCGCAATGAAAATGGAGTCAATATGAAAGACAAGCAGCTCAATAAGCCCAGACGCGGGTTCCTGACAACCGCCACGCTGGCCTTGAGTATCGGTATGGGCCTCACGCTGGGTGTCCCGGGAGCCAGCTACGCTGAAGTGGGCGAGCCTGAAAAAGAAGATCTGAAATTTGGCTTCATCAAACTTACAGATATGGCGCCGTTGGCCATCGCTTATGAAAAAGGTTACTTCGAAGACGAGGGGCTCTATGTCACTCTCGAAGCCCAGGCCAACTGGAAAGTCCTGCTGGATGGTGTAATTGACGGGCAGCTTGATGGTGCGCACATGCTCGCCGGTCAGCCTATCGCTGCAACCATAGGCTTTGGTACCAAGGCACATATCGTTACACCGTTTTCCATGGACCTGAACGGTAACGGTATTACGGTATCCAACGAGATCTGGGAACAGATGAAACCCAATGTGCCCAAGATGGCTGATGGCCGACCTGTCCATCCGATCAAGGCGGATTACCTGAAGCCGGTTGTCGAGAAATACAAGGAAGAGGGCAAACCGTTCAACATGGGCATGGTGTTCCCGGTATCCACGCATAACTACGAGCTACGCTACTGGCTGGCATCAGGTGGTATCCACCCTGGTTACTATGCGCCGCATAAGGGCGATATCACGGGCAAGCTGCAGGCTGATGCTTTGCTTTCCGTGACACCACCGCCCCAGATGCCGGCGACGCTTGAAGCCGGCACCATCTACGGTTATTGCGTGGGAGAACCCTGGAACCAACAAGCCGTGTTCAAGGGTATCGGCGTACCGGTCATTACTGACTATGAAATCTGGAAAGATAACCCGGAAAAAGTGTTCGGCATGACCCGGGCATTCACAGAGAAGTATCCGAATACCACGGTTCGAGTAGTGAAGGCGTTGTTACGCGCTGCCATGTGGCTGGATGAAGACAACAACGCCAATCGTCCCGAAGCGGTTAAATACCTGTCACAGCCGAATTACGTGGGTGCTGATTATGACGTTATCGCCAACTCCATGACTGGTACTTTTGAATACGAAAAGGGCGACAAGCGCGAGGTTCCTGACTTCAACGTCTTTTTCCGCTATTACGCCACTTATCCCTACTACTCGGATGCTGTCTGGTACCTAACCCAGATGCGTCGCTGGGGTCAGATTGCTGACCAGAAAGCTGATAGCTGGTACTTCGATATAGCTAAAAAGGTTTATCGCCCGGACATCTACGCGCAAGCCGCCAAAGAGCTGATCGCTGAAGGCAAGATGACCGCCGCTGACTTCCCTGACTTTGCCAAGGAAGATGGTTTCCGGGATCCGCAGAGCGAATTTATCGATGGCATAACGTTTGATGGTACCAAGCCAAATGCCTACCTCGAGTCGTTTGACATAGGTCTGAAGGGAGCAGACAAGCTCTAGATAAAAACCGGCTCACCGGGTACACCAGGACAGGTAGTACCCGGTGAGTTCCTCTGGAAACAGAGCTTAAAAATCGCTGCGAAACATCAAGGTGCAAGACTATGAGCACAGAAATTACAGCAAAAAAATATCACGCATTTAACTTCAAGTGGCTGGACCAGTTCCTGGGGCTTCTCGCCAAAGAGAATACTTCGAACGTCGCCAGTCAGGTAATCAAATCCTTCAGTATTCCATTACTCGCTGTCGGTATGTTTCTTATGCTGTGGAGCGTGCTTGCAGCACAGGTGGAGACATCTCTGGGTGTGTTGCCGGGCCCGGCCAAGGTTTGGGAACAGGCCATGGTGCTGGTCGACGAACACAACGTCGAGCGCGAGAAAGAGGTCGCGTTTTATGAGCGTCAGGAAAAGCGTAACGCTGAGAAACTGGCAAAAAATCCCGATGCCAGTGTAAAGATGCGTCCTTACACCGGTAAGGAAACCTTTTTCGACCAGATCCTGACCAGCCTGGTGACTGTCGCCACAGGGTTTTTTATCGCCTCACTCATCGCCATACCCATCGGCATTGTAACTGGCATGAGTCATACCCTGTATACGGCGTTTAACCCGATAATTCAACTGTTCAAACCGGTTTCACCGCTGGCATGGCTGCCTATTGTAACCATGGTGGTGAGTGCCGTTTATGTTAGCAAGGACCCATTGTTTGCCAAATCATTCCTTACCTCAGCTATTACCGTGACACTGTGTTGTCTCTGGCCGACCATCATCAATACAGCTGTGGGTGTATCCTCGGTCGATAAGGACCTGATCAATGTCAGTCGCGTATTACGTCTTCCCTGGTTGACGAAAACCATGAAAATTGTCATTCCATCCTCCATGCCTATGATGTTCACCGGTTTACGCCTGTCGCTGGGAATCGGCTGGATGGTACTGATTGCTGCCGAAATGCTTGCCCAGAATCCTGGCCTGGGGAAATTTGTCTGGGATGAATTCCAGAACGGAAGTTCTAATTCACTGGCCCGCATTATGGTTGCGGTTCTGGTGATCGGTCTTATCGGTTTCATGCTCGATCGCGGCATGCTGATGCTGCAGCGCAGGTTTTCCTGGGACAAGAGTGCAGTCCTGCGCTAAGAGAAGGAGATAAATAACATGAAAGAACAGGCTCATCTTGAACTAACCCGGGTCAGTATCGACTTCCCGACTGATAATGGACCTTTCAGGGCGCTGGATAACGTTAATCTGAAAATCGATGAAGGCGAGTTCATTTCGCTGATCGGTCACTCGGGTTGCGGTAAATCAACGGTTTTGAATATTGTCGCCGGACTGCATCGCGCCACGGAAGGTGGTGCTATTCTTAATGGCAAGGAAGTTACTGAACCAGGCCCGGAACGTGCCGTGGTTTTCCAGAACCACTCCTTATTACCCTGGTTGAGCGCCTATGAAAATATTGAGCTCGGCGTGAAACAGGTATTCAAGGGGAAAAAATCCAAAGCGGAAATGCGTGAGTGGATCGAGCATAATCTCGAACTGGTTCATATGACCCATGCAAAGGACAAGCGACCGGACGAAATATCCGGCGGCATGAAGCAGCGCGTTGGTATCGCCCGTGCATTGGCCATGCAACCCGAAGTGCTGCTCATGGACGAGCCTTTTGGTGCGCTGGATGCCTTGACGCGTGCCCATCTGCAGGATTCCCTGATGGAGATCCACGCCACCCTGGGCAATACGGTGATCATGATTACCCATGATGTCGACGAGGCGGTATTGCTGTCTGATCGTATTGTGATGATGAGTAACGGACCGGCAGCCACGATCGGGGAGATACTCAGGATTGAACTGGAACGGCCGCGTGAACGTCTCGTGCTTGCCGATGATGCCCGGTACAACCATTATCGTTCGGAAGTGCTCAAGTTCCTGTATGAGAGGCAGAAAAGGCCGGGTGAAGATAGTGAAAATACCTCAGGGCCCGAGTCTCCGGAAACGGGTGAGCCGGGTAGTAGCAGTAAAGAGGATGCCCAACGGGAAAGTGCAACAACGTTGCGCGTTGTAGCAGGTTGAGGCCTGGTTCAACCAGGAGGGTGCGAGGACTATGTATCCTTTCGGTCTACGCCAAGTGATTTCATTCTCGAAGTCAACGTTGTTGATTTGATCCCGAGTAGATTTGCGGCCCCCTCCGGGCCGGATACTCTGCCACTGGTCAATTTGAGAGCGGCAATAATATTGTCGCGGTCGCGCGCCAGTCTTTCGGCTTCGTTATAGGGGAGAGCGGTTCTGCCTGGTGGTGTGTTGTCGGTTTCGGTGGTCAATGTTTTATTTGCAGTGGCAGGCAAATTGAATTCAAGGCGCCCGCCGTTGCTTACAATAAGGGCGCGCTCGATTACATTGTGCAGCTCACGAACATTGCCGGTCCAGTGATAGGCCTGTAACTGTTTGACGTTGTGCTGGGTGAGCCGGGGTTCAGGCCGGTTGAGGCGGTGACAGCAAAGTGAAATGAAGTGCGCTGCCAGCAGGGGGATGTCTTCCCTGCGGTCTCTGAGTGGTACGGCATCGACGGGAAAGACATTCAAACGAAAAAACAGGTCCTGGCGAAAGCGTCTGGCTTCCACATCAGCACGCAGGTCCCGGTTTGTGGCGGCAATAACACGAACATCAACGCTACGGGTTTTTTCCTCGCCGATGCGTTCAATTTGACCCTCCTGGAGAACGCGTAACAATTTGCTCTGCAACTCCAGAGGAATTTCGCCAACCTCATCAAGAAAGATGGTGCCACCATCGGCGAGTTCAAACCTGCCTGTGCGGTCTTTAAGCGCGCCGGTGAATGCGCCCCTTGTGTGTCCGAAAAACTCGCTTTCGAACAATTCGCGTGGAATAGCGGCGCAGTTAACGCGAATCAGTGGGCGCTTGCTACGGTTACTTTTTTCGTGGATTGCACTGGCGATCAGTTCTTTTCCAGTGCCGGATTCACCCGTTATCAAGACGCTGGCATCCGTTGGCGCGACGAGTTCGACCTGGTGCAACACTTGTTGAATAGCGTTACTTTTTCCAACAATGCCGGCAAAATTCTGTTCGACTTTGATCTCTTCCTGAAGGTAACTGTTCTCGGCTTCGAGTCGTTCCTTCATATTCTCTATCTTGGCGTAAGCTTTATGTAGCGCTTCTTCAGCCTTCTTGCGCTCAGTGATGTCCTGGAACACCACTACGGCACCAGCGAGTTTGCCATTCTCTAAAATGGGCGTGCTGGTGTAATCGACCGGAAAGCTTGAGTTGTCTTTTCGCCAGAATACTTCGTCGTCGACGTGGTGCACCTCGCCGTCGTTGAAGGCCGCGTAGATAGGGCAGGTCTCTTTGGTGAAGGGTGTGCCATCTGGCCGGGTGTGGTGATGCAACTGATGCATGGATTTTCCGATCAGGTCTTCTGCATCCCAACCGAGCATTGCTGCTGCGGCCGGATTCACGAAAGTGGTGTTACCTTCTGAATCCAGACCGTATATGCCTTCGCCCGCCGCGTTAATGATCAGCTCGTATCGGTATTTGACCTGGCTAAGTTCATCCGCCGCTGCACAGCCTGATTTTGAAGGCATGACGTGGCTCCCGGTTAGTCATGTGTTTAGCGTGCCAAATATAGGCGAAAAATCGTAAAAGCGCTAATGAAATATCGTAAATTATGTAATATCGTAACTAAGATAATTAGAAAAAAATAATAATAAGTATAAAATACATTAAGTTAAAACAAACCGTCTAGTTGGCATAATTCATGAAAGTAAGCTCTTTGCCAGACACAAGGAGCTAGCCATGTATATCGACAACCTGACCATTG
>Ga0316189_10001053_pt1 | contig 27462 bp, 22 predicted proteins | sample LowCovwburrow_MG_FD_204930 | JGI IMG/M metagenome (GOLD analysis project Ga0316189, IMG submission 204930) | Coastal sediment microbial communities from Maine, United States - Lowes Cove worm burrow | ecosystem: Environmental > Aquatic > Marine > Coastal > Sediment | place: USA: Maine...
ATTGCCCTGTTTATATTTCGTTTTTCAAAGCAATACACCCGAGAAATAAGAATTATGAAGTCTGCTGTTTGGAAGAAGAGATAAAATATGATCATAAAGATAAGGCATGCCGTTGTTGGTTTTATGAACATAATATTCAGGGCTATTCATGGTGCGTTTCAAAAAATGACGGCTACTTGAATATAGGTGTTGGAGGACTTTTCAAAGGTGAAAAAGTAAATATAAAAGAGCATTGGGATCAACTTGTTAAAAAACTTGATTCACTTAATATCGTTAAAAACTATGATTTCAAACCCAAAGGTTATGTGTATCAAATAAGAGATCGTGTAGAACATTGCAGACTAGATAATGCCTTTATCATTGGTGATGCTGCCGGTTTGGCAACAACCGACTTGGGAGAAGGTATAGGTCCGGCGGTTGAAAGTGCATTTCTTGCAGCAGATACGATCATAAATAACAGTGAATTTGACTTGCATTCAATACATAAGAAAAGTAATCCTGTTGCGATGGGAATAATGCTTTTTTTATGGCGAACCATTCACTTTTTTACAATAAAAAATCCATTCAAATCACCTAAAGACGGCTGGAAAATTGACGAATGATGGTTGCCAATGATTAGACTATGATATCGATGAGGAATTTTCCGAGGGAAATACTCTACCAATGAAGTTAGCTGTTATTAAAGTTAATATTTTTTGTTCCAATAACGCAATGGCACCGGTTTAGTAATCTGGCAGATGTAATTATGGCCGTAGTTGAATACTGGTTTTATTCAATAGGAGCAAACATACCTATCAAAATTAATATCCAAAGTAACCCTCCGGCAACTATTAATCCAATTTGACGATTATTAAAGTTTTCATTTTCAATTATTTTATATTCCCCACTATTCTTAATTCCAAAATTTAAAGACTCTAAAGCTGGAATTAAAAACAACACTGATAAAAAAGAAACCAACCAAAGCGGATCTTCAAGTCTACCGGCTAAATTAAGCCCAATAAACCCTATGAAATAACCAACAGATGAAAAGGTATTTAGGTAGCCTTTAGATTTAGAAAATTCCTGAATATTTTCAAATAAACTATATAAAAAGAAAATTGCGAAAATTGCTCTTGCTGCTGGTATTATGTCAAGTTTATCTCTTTCTTTAAAAAATCTCCACGCTTTATAAATCCACCATATTTCATAAAGTCCAAGACTCAGAACGCTAAGGGTGATGAATTTCCATGTTGATAAGATTTCAATTGCAGTAGATTCGTCGGACGTAATAATTCGTTCCATATTTTAATTTAATTTTTTAAGCTTTTGTATAACGTGAGAATAGTGTTAATATTCACTATATCTCAAATATTAGAATTATAATTCCCTCCTATTTATGCGTTAAATTAATTGATAAATCAAAAGCCTATTAAGGAAAAAATACTTTTTAAATTACTCCTGCAAACGCTCCCACTCCTGTAATAGAGTATCGACTTTGTCTTTTTTGGCTTGGTATGTTGCAAAAAATTCAGCATCTGAAGTCAGCTGTTCGTATTGAGTAGGGTCTAAAAGCTTTTTATCTGTGTCAGCAATTTCTTTTTCCAGATCTGCTATTTGACCTTCAATTTTAGATATTTTATTGAGTCTTTTTTTGACCTCTTTTTCTTCTTTGTAGGACTTTTTATTTGATGTTTCTTTTACCTCCACAATTTTGGTTCGCTTTTCTGCTTCACGTAAGGTTTCAAAATTATGTTCTTCTAAATAATAATCAATATCACCTAAATATTCTTTAATACGCTCATCTTTAAATTCATATACTGTTTTTGCAAGGCCTTGTAAAAAATCACGGTCATGGGAAACAATGATCAAGGTGCCTTCAAAACTGGCAAGCGCTTGTTTTAATACATTTTTTGAAGCAATATCTAAATGATTCGTTGGCTCATCCATGACCAACATATTGAAAGGAGATAAGAGCATTTTACACAAAGCCAAACGATTTCGTTCGCCTCCCGAAAGTACACTTACTTTCTTTTCTACATCATCACCACTAAATAAAAAGGATCCTAACATATCGCGTACTTTTACACGATTACCATCAGTTGAAGCATCCTCCATGGTTTGAAGTACTGTTTTCTTTGGATTTAGGTATTCTGCCTGATTCTGAGCAAAATAACCAATTTGTACATTATGGCCGAGTTTTAAATTCCCTTCAAACGGAATTTCATTCACGATCATTTTTGCCAGCGTAGTTTTACCTTGTCCGTTTTGCCCTACAAAGGCAATTTTGCTATTACGCTCTATTAATAGGTTTACATTATTCAGTACTTGCTTATCACCATAACTTTTTGCAACTTTTTCTGCCTCTACAACCACTCTGCCAGGTTGAATCGATACCGGAAAACGTACTTTCATTACTGAATTATCTTCAGCATCAATTTCAATTCGCTCTACTTTGTCGAGCTTCTTAATAAGTGATTGTGCCATTGTAGCTTTACTTGCTTTGGCTCTAAACTTATTGATAAGCTGCTCTGTATGTTTTATTTCCTTCTCCTGATTTTTAAAGGTCTGTAGTTGCTTTTCACGTAATTCTTTACGCTGTACTAAATATTTTGAATAGGGATATTTATAATCGTAAATTTTACCTAAAGAAATTTCAATAGTACGATTGGTAACATTGTCTAAAAACATTTTATCATGTGATACCAATACGATAGCACCTGAATAATTTTTTAAAAAATCTTCCAGCCAAATAATAGATTCAATATCCAAATGATTGGTAGGCTCATCTAACAATAAAATATCATTATTTTGAAGCAGTAATTTTGCTAGCTCAATACGCATACGCCAACCACCTGAAAAGGTATCTGTTAACTTATTAAAATCTTCACGTTTAAAGCCTAAACCCTGTAATATTTTTTCAGTATCTCCTTGATAATTATATCCACCAAGCACTTCATAATGATGTGTGAAATCGTTCAGGTCTATGATCAATTGATTATAGGCTTCACTTTCATAATCGGTTCTTTCTGCTAAAGCAGCATTTACCTCTTCTAACTTTCGCTCTACTTCTTTGATCTCATGAAAAGCTTCATAAGCTTCCTCTAAAACCGTTCTACCAAAAACAAAATCGATATCTTGTTTTAGAAAACCGATACGAATATCTTTTTCTAATGCCAGGGTTCCTTTATCATATTCCTGGTCTTTGGCAATAATTTTTAATAAGGTTGATTTACCAGCCCCGTTTTTACCAACCAAACCAATTCTATTTCCGGCATCCAGCTTAAAAGTGATTCCTGAAAATAAGTCTTCTCCTTGAAAAGAAACGGTTATGTTATGAGCATTTAGCATATAAAATCATTTAAGTGTAGCAAATGCTACACTTTTTACCTTTTAAAAATTTAACTTTGCAAATCTAATTTATTTTTACTCTTTACATGTTTAAAAAAGGAACTAAAATTTATAGTGTTTTTAATAATAAATGTCCGAGATGTTCTGAAGGAGATTTTTTTAAGGACAACAACCCCTTACATTTAAAAAATGTTTTAAAAACACATGAATACTGTCCGAATTGTAAGCTAAAATATCAAATAGAGCCTTCTTTCTTTTATGGGGCTATGTATGTATCATATGGCTTAACTGTTGGAGCTTCTATAATTACTTTTATCGTATTGAATGCTTTAGGATTTAATTTAATTGAAATTTTTATAGGAATAATTATCATTTTGGTGTTGATGACTCCATATACTTTACGACTGGCAAGACTAATTTACATCAATATTTTTGTACACTACGATGCTAATTATAAAAGCGATCTATAGAGATTTCTTTGGGTAGCTGTACATGATACTCCAGACACGCATATAAGTTTTTCGCCATACTAGGAGCAAGTATAACTCCTCGTGTTCCTAAGCCGTTTAAAATAGCCAGTTGGGTGTACTTATCATGGCATCCAACTAAGGGGCGTCTATCTCGAGTAGTGGGCCTGATTCCTGCCACATGATCAACTACTTTATAACCAACATTAATAATGGTATCTAATTTATCTAGGAGCTCTTTTTTTGCGCCTTCTGTAGGTTTCGATGTCTTATCATCCCAATTAAAAGTTGCGCCTATCTTATACAGATCATTTACTAAAGGTTGTATAAAAATGGAAGCCTTCAATATCACATCTAATTTCAATTTAGGTGCATGAATTGTTAACAATTCTCCTTTGGCTTCTTCCATAGGTAAATCTTTGAAATAAGGATTCTTTTTCAGACCAAAGCCTTCACAAAAAACAATTTTGGTTGCTAGAATGTCTTTATAATTAATTTTATCATTTTCAAATTGTATTTGGTCATACTTAAATTCTTCTCTCTTTATTTTTCCCTTATCGGAAAGGTAAGCTCGATAGTCATTAATTAATTTTTCTGTTTCAATTCTACCTGTTTTAGAAAGACGTCCAAAACCAAAAGGAGCATTAATTGCCTCATTAGAATTCTTAATAATTTTTGGATGCATATAATCAGCTAAAACAGGCTTATCGGAAGCTGCAAACCAATTATTTTGCTCTTCTACTGACGTTAAAACACGATGTATATCAATTTTTTGATCATATTTATTATGAAGTTTCTTTTCTAATTCCTCATAAAATGGTAGTGCAATATTTAACTGTTCTTGTACATTCCAAACTGCATTGAAACGTTTTAAAACAATCGGATTATAAACACCTGCTGCAACTATAGATGATCGCTGTGAGTCATTTTCAAATACTATAAATGATTTATGATGCTTTGAAAGCTCTTCCGCGAAAGCTAAGCCAGCCAGACCCAAACCAACAATAATATAATCTACTTGCATAAAGGCAAAGGTAAATGGAATTACGTGTTTTCAGATAAAATAAGTTATTTATCTGGATTCCTGCCTACGCAGGAATAACAAAAAATAATATCTAAATTAAATATTTAGCATAAAAAAATCCCGCTAAAAGGCGGGATTAAACTTTAAAATTTAGAATGGAATTAGTAATTCCACATATCTAATTCTTTATTTCTGATATTCTCTTTCAGTCTATCAGCTTCAAGAACTTGAAATAATGCATTTCCTTTGATATATTGTGCAACATCTCTGTTTCCATAGATATTTTCTTCTCTATAAATACTTGCAATAAAACGACGTGCGTTCAATAAGTGATCATAAGAGATTGGATATGCTGAATTTTTTTGATTAAATACTTTCATATTATGTGTAAGCTGTCTTACACCCGGATACCATACCCAGAACAGATCAACTAAGGCTTCCTCACTATCATCATCTATAAAATTCACATCAGGAGCTACTGGTGCAATACCTAATAAACGGTATTTCAATTCACCTTGTCTTTTGTCAAAATACCAAACACCTTTAATTCTAAGGCCTGCTATTTCACCGGCTGTGATATCAATTCTATCAACATATTCATTAGTTAATTCTACACCTTCGTTCAACAATTCAAAACCGGCATCACTGGTATCTATTCTTGACAAACGTCCTTTAATATCATTTATCGTTAATTTATTTTCAAAATAAGAATCGTCATAAACATCAACGATCTCACCATTTTTAATACCTCTTAATAAAGTGTCATATAATGATCTTCTGCTTGAGCTGATACTATTGGTGTCAATAGGATAATAGAATGGTAAATTAATTTTTTCATTCAAATCAATATACTCCCAAACTACTTTAGACCATAAGATATCTCTATCATCTATATAACCATATTCCAACGGTTCATCGTTATCTGCAGCTAATTGTTCTACAGTTTTAACTCCAACCTCTTCGGGAATTTTTGCATTTAATAAGTTAGCTTGTGCGCTTAAGGTATTTGTTGCCAAAACCATAACACACAGGGTAACTAAAAATTTCCAATTCTTCATAATTCTATTATTATTGTATTTGTATAACTAATGGGTTTACTTTCTTTAAAAAGTATCCAGAATTACCTACTAACGATGCTTTAACATCAAATATTGTAATTTGATCACCTTTTCTTGCTTTTCCTAAAGCTCTAATAGCAGCTGCATTCATTTTTGTTCCTTTCACAATCACCGTTGGTGCACCCGGAACTTTTAAACTAAATCCTGTTATTCTTAAATTTAAATCGAATACAAAATCAGGCAAAGCAGCACCAATCGTTACTTTCTGAATAGTCGTTTTTGGCATTTTTATCATACCGTACTGATTTCTGGCTGTTGCTACGGGAGCAGGAATACCTTTAATTCTAAATACCGAAGAAGATGTTACAGGAGAACCATCCGGCAATGTAGCCGATACGTTTATCCTAACTTCTTTTCCTTTACCAGGACTCATAGTATATTTACCTAAACCTGTTGCTTTCTTTAAACCGGGAGCATTTACTTTAACTCTATTATCAGGTATACCAGGTACTGAAATGGTCATTGGATTTGCAACTCCACGATAAACAACATTCATTTTATCAGCTGAAATTACTGCAGAACTAGGTTTTGCAACTACGGCATAATTTTGCTTGACTTCAATTTCAACGTCTTCGCCATTTTCCTTAAAAACGAACTTACCAACAATTTCATTTTCACCAACATTACCTGCAGGGAAATCTAAAATAGCTCCACCACCTTCAATATTGGTTATTTCTTTACCATTGATAATTACTTTAGACGGCTTTAAACTTGCATCATAACGACCTAATACTATTTTTCCTTTAAAATTAGTACCTTGTAAGGTAGCTGAATTATCCGGTATCAAAATAGTTGTATAGTTCTTCATTGAAACATCACTCTCTAACTGACCTTGTACCATAGCAGATAACATTTCTGCTTCAGTAGTTTTAATGTCGGCCTGAATTTGAGATAGGTTTGTTACTGTAGTGATTAAAGGAAAACCTTCATAACGATTACGCAACCAAGGTTGTGTACCATCTTCAGTAGTCTGATCAGCGGTATCAAAACGTTTATTTACACTCGCTGCAATACCTTTAAAATCATTTTCAAGAAGTTTTGCCACTTCTGTTCTATAATTATTCAGTTTCGTTAAGAACTCATCTCCTTTAACTGAATTATTATCGCCTTCAAAGAAATAAGTATCTCCTTGATCTGTACCATCCATAGACTCATAGTTCGATGTATCTTCAACATCTTTTGTAAGTTCTTCTTGCATTGTAGCTACATAAGAACTAAAATCTAATGATAATGCCTGAATTTTCTGAGCATTCGTATTTAATGTCGCGAATTTTTCAGGTTGATCCTGAGCTTTCTGTGCCAAATTTGCATATGTAGCACCATTTCTACTATCGGCTGTAATATTTGAATCAGCCAATTTTTCATTCATGAAACCAAAAGCAGATAAAACTTGTTTTGACATATTCATTGCTAACATTGCAATAAATACCAAATACATCAAGTTAATCATTTTCTGCCTTGGTGATAATTTGCCTCCTGCCATTTTATTTCGGTTTTAGGGGTTAGTTTAAGGTTATCTCTAATTAGATCTACTTGACATAGCAGATAACATACCTCCATATACACCGTTCAATGAAGAAAGGTTCGTAGCTAAAGATTCCATTTGATCTTTTAGTTTCTCTGTATTTTCTATAACTGCATCACTCATTTGAGCTTGACGTTCAGCACTATCGTATTGTACTTTATACAGTCCATTCAATGATTCCATTTGCGTTGCCGCTAATGATAATTGCTCGCTATATTTATTAGTTGCAGTGATTGAATTTGCCGCAGGAGTAATATTCTCTGCTGCACCAGCAAAACTTTCAATACTAGTTGCAAGTCTTGTCATTTTAGAAGAATCTAATTGTGCCTCTTCTAACATAGCATCTAATTTATCAGAAAGACCTTCACCATTCTTACCACCTCTTTCCATACCATCACCTCCAGATAATTCGGGATAAACTAATGACCAGTCTAAATCTTCTTCTACTGATTCAAAAGCTGAGATAGCAAAAATAACTGCTTCTGTTAATAATCCAATTGTTAACATTAATCCACCTGTTAAAGGTCCAATACTAAAGTGTAAGATTTTGAATAATGCTCCAACTAATACTACTGATGCTCCTAGTCCGTAGACCATGTTCATAAATTTCTTTTGTCTAAGTGATCCTGCCATAATTTCTAAATTTTAAGTTTTTGTGGTTAATTTTTTCAGGGTTAATATTTTACTCGTTTGTAGAACAACTGGTTTTTATAAATTCCTACCTCGAGCTTATTTTTTTTTTATTTTTCTTTCATTTTTGTACCCATATAATCTTGTACAGTTCTGAATCCTATATAACTTCTTGCTGAGTCACCGTACTCATAATCACGAGTACTAACTTCTAAGAAATAAGCTACATCTTTCCAAGATCCTCCTCGGATAACTTTTCGCTCATTTGAGCTATCATCAACATTTGGATTCATAGTTGATCCCAAATAATAAGACGCTGCGTTATAAGAGGTATTTGTCCATTCTGAAACATTTCCAGACATATTATACAAACCATAATCATTTGTATTAAAAGATTTAGCTTCCATAGTATATAACGCACCATCAGCTGCATAATCTCCTCTTTCAGGTTTAAAGTTTGCTAAAAAACAACCTCTATCATTTACAGTATAAGGTCCACCCCAAGGGTATTTTGCATAATCAAGACCTCCACGAGCGGCATATTCCCACTCAGCTTCTGTAGGTAATCTAAAACTTGGAACTTTACCGCCAGCTTTTGTACCTGCTAAATGTGTATTCTTCTTTTTTGTTCTGTAAGCACAGAACGCTCTTGCCTGATCCCATGTTACACCCACAACCGGATAATCATTATAGGCTTGATGCCAAAAATAATCTTGATGCATTGGGTCATTATAAGAGTAGTTGAAATCTTTTACCCAAACTGTAGTGTCAGGATATATTTCAGTCATATTTTTTTGTACAAAATCTTTTCTACCACCACTATTTCTTGCAGCCGCTTCTCTATCAAATGTATAATATAAGTACTTTAATTTTTTAGTATCAACAATTCTTTTTCCGTCAAAAGATTCAGAAATTGGTAAGAAAATACTATCCATAGCCTCTGCGTAATATTGATCAGGAAAACCATCTAAGTTCCAGATTAATTCTGGTTCCCAGTTTAATGCCTTACCTTCAGTTGGAGAACTCAAATCACCAAGACTACCATAATTGTCCATCATATATTTATAATAAACATTTGCTGTAGTATCTGGTTCGGCAAATTTATATTTCTGAATTCCTTCAGCATCACCACTAGCCTGAGCACCACCGTCAATTTCTGCGCTTTCTGCACCAAAACCTTGTTCTTCAGCAATTATTGCCAATTGAGTTCTAGCAATAGAATCTCTAACCCAAACAACAAATTCTCTATATTCACTATTGGTAATTTCCGTTTCGTCCATATAAAACGGTCTAACAGTTACTGTTCTTGATGGCGTGTTTAGTGAACCTGAAACATCTTCATCTACTTTACCCATTGTAAAAGCGCCACCAGGAATTAAAGTCATACCTAATGGTTTTTCTGGGAAAAATTTCTTTTTTGATCTGACACCTGTCAATTCACCTTTGTCACTAGTACCACAGCTAGAAAGTAATACTGCTACAGCTAATAAAAAATATACGGTTAATTTTCTCATAAATAAAAATTTACATTCTCCGTAAAGGGAGTAATACTATTTGTTTTTTAAAATTTCAGTTGCGAAACTAATTGATTTTAAACCGAAATCACTTTAAGAACGTGAAAAAATTATCTTTAGTGTGTAACTAATTTAATTTTCTAAAAGTTTTCCACCATCTTTCGGGAATCACCTGATTTCCGGCTTTTAAATAATCTTGATACGTACAAGGTATTAACGTATTCTTTGAGAATTTATTATTTGTGTAGGTTACTTCCATCCACCAACGATCACTTTTATTACTTTTAAAAAAATTTATCGTTGTATCTTCAACAGGAACTATGTATTTTTTATAGTCCTTTTTAGAAGTGAAAGGGTATTCGTTTGTTCTAAAATTATAGCCTTCAATGAAATACCATATCATTTGTGCTATTAATTGAGCAGTCTGATCTTGTTCATCAAATTTTGAATTGTATTCGTAAATACCAAATGAAGATACTTTATCACTAATACCTGCATACCTGGAAATTGCACATATTACTTCTCCGTAAAATCCGTTTGGCACGGCATTATTATTGGCAGGAGCTTCTGTCCTTCTAATAGCCCCTATATCAATACTAACCATATCAGCATCGCGCATAACAGGTTCTACAATTTTTACGTCACTGGCAACCTCACCTAGTCGATAAGTTTCAAAATGAAGTTTTGCCAATAAGTCTATTTCTTCCTGAGAATTAAAAAAAGTCTGATATCCTAGATTACTAAAATTAAAAAGGTTGTTTGGTTTTTCCATTACAATTTTACTTAAATAAGATTCTGATGATATTTCTTCCGATAGATTCCCAAGATCAAATTTATTATCAACTACTGTTAGGTTCACAGTTTGTTCTAAGTGATCATATGCGCGATAATTAGCATAAGTCAAATCTTGACCTCCTCCTATTATAATAGGTACAATATTCTTTTTTATAAGTGCAGTTAAAATTTCTTTAAGGGCAAAATAAGTATCTTCAACCTCTTTCCCCTTAGGGATATTACCTAAATCTATAATCTTAGCAAACCAATTACCATTGTATAATTCGTACAAATTTTTACGGATAGCATTAAGATCATTGCCCGTACCAAAATTATCAACCGAATTTCTATCTTCAGAAACACCTATAAGAGCAAGTTGCACTTTTTCCATTTCAGGTAAACCTAGTTGTTTCGAATGTATAATGATGTTCTTACCCAATGATTGATCAGATAATAAAGCTGTATGAGCTACAGTAGCATCATCAACTGGTAAAAGAATTTCAAAACTCATAAAATATATATGAATGTCATTAGCATTAAATCGTACTATTTTTTCTTTGTGGCTTTTTTTGCAGTTTTCTTCTTAGGCCCCTTCTTGTCAAGAATATCTTTTACTTTTTCAAGTGTTAATGTTGAAGCATCAACAGTTTTAGGTAATTCAATTTTAATTTTGCCTTTTAAAATATTATGTCTGCCCCAACGTGCCTTTTCTACACGAATACCTTCATCTTCCCAATTATGTACAACCTTATCTATATCTTTCTGAAGTTTTGTTTCAATCAGTTCTATAATATCGGCATCAGATAAATTATCCCAATCGTATTTTTTATTGACATTGATAAACATATTGTTCCATTTTATAAATGGACCAAATCTACCTTTACCTTTTTGTACCGGTAAATCCTTATACATATATATAGGAGCATCTGCCTCTTCTTTTTCTTTAATCAAAACAATAGCATCATCTAATTCAACACTTAAAGGATCTACTCCTTTTGGTAAGGACACAAATTTGCTACCATATTTTACATAAGGTCCAAAACGACCATTATTAACAATTAATTCTTCTGCTTTATAAGTTCCAATATTTTTAGGAAGTTGAAATAGATCCATTGCTTCCTCATAAGTTATAGTATTTAATTGTTGGTCTGGGGATAAACTAGCAAAAGTTGGTTTTTCTTCGTCATCAACAGTTCCAATTTGAACCATAGGTCCAAATTTACCCAGACGCACACTAACTTGTTTTCCTGTTTTTGGATCTTTCCCTAAAATACGTTCTCCAGATTCTCTTTGTGCATTTTCCTGCACATCCATCACATTCGGATGAAAATCTTTATAAAAAGCTCGCATTACATTTTTCCAATCAGCTTTACCATCGGCAATATCATCAAATTGATTTTCAACACTCGCAGTAAAATTATAATCTAATATATTTTTAAAATGATTTACTAAAAAGTCGGTTACAATCATCCCAATGTCAGTCGGTACCAATTTTCCTTTATCTGAACCTACCTTTTCAGTTAATTGTTTGTCTTTTAACTCACCTCCTTTAAGAACCAATTGTGTGTAGCTGCGCTCAACTCCTTCAACGGCCCCTTTTTCAACATACTTTCTATTTTGTATAGTAGAAATTGTCGGTGCATAGGTAGATGGTCTACCAATACCTAACTCTTCTAATTTTTTAACCAGAGATGCCTCTGTATATCTATATGGTGCGCGCGAATAACGCTCTGTAGCGGTAATATATTTATTAAGAAGACTCTCATTCACATGCATAGCCGGCAATACTCCTTCTTGTTCTGAGTCATCATCATCAGTACCTTCAAGATAGACTTTCAAAAACCCTTCGAATGTAATTACCTCTCCATTTGCGATAAATGTTTGATTATGTGTAGATGCGTCTATTTTTACATTGGTACGTTCTAATTGAGCGTCACTCATTTGTGATGCAATAGCTCGTTTCCAAATCAATTCATATAATCGTACTTGATCATATTCTAAACCCGCTGTTTGAACCGCAAAGTTTGTTGGCCTTATTGCCTCGTGTGCTTCTTGAGCACCTTTAGCTTTACTTTTAAATTTTCGCTCTTTATGAAAATTGATTCCGAAAGATTTAACAATTGCTTCTGAAGCTCCTCTTCTTGCTTCGTCTGACAAATTTACGCTATCAGTTCTCATATAAGTTATCAAACCAGCTTCATACAAACGCTGCGCCATATTCATTGTCTTGCTTACAGAAAAGTATAACTTTCTTGACGCTTCTTGTTGTAAAGTAGATGTTGTAAAGGGTGCAGCCGGGGATTTCTTTGCCGGTTTTTTTTCTAAATCAGAAACTTTAAACGTTGCCTGTTTATTTTTTTCCAAAAATGTATATGCTTCTTCTTTAGTTGCAAAAGATTTTGGAAGTTTTGTCTTAAAAGACTGGCCTGATTCATTTGAAAATTCGGCATCTATTCTATATGATGCTTCTGGACTAAAAGCTTCTATTTCACGCTCTCGCTCTACAATTAATCGAACTGATACTGATTGCACTCGACCAGCAGAAAGGCCTCCTTTCACTTTTCTCCACAAAACAGGAGATAATTCATATCCTACAATTCTATCTAATACACGACGTGCCTGTTGTGCATCTACTAAATCATAATCTATAGACCGAGGATTCTCAACAGCGTTTTGAATAGCTGATTTAGTTATTTCATGAAAAACAATTCGTTTTGTTTTTTCTTTATCTAATTTTAATTGTTCAAATAAATGCCATGCAATCGCTTCTCCTTCTCGATCCTCATCACTAGCGAGCCAAACGGTTTCGGCTTTTTTTGCAAGATCCTTTAATTTCTTTACTATGGCTTTTTTATCAGATGAAACACTGTATTTAGGCATAAAATCGCCTTCAACATTGACTCCTAATTCTTTAGATGGTAAATCAGCAATGTGACCATAACTTGATTCTACTTGAAAATCTTTTCCTAAAAATTTTTCAATTGTTTTTGCCTTTGCCGGTGATTCTACTATTACTAAATTTTTAGCCATTTAATCCTTTTATTATTTCTAGTTATCAATCATTATAGATTCCCTTCAACAACGATTTTAAAAGTGCAAAAGTATATAGAATTTTTTAATGTTCCTGAAACTCGTTTTATTAAAACCAAAAAAACCTCGCTAATTGGCGAGGTTTTTTCATTGTAAAATATTTTTAGTTGAGCGAAAATTTACTCAATAAATCAATGCCACTATCAGAATAAGTATATTGAAATAATTCTTTATCTCCAATCATCAATAATCGATCTTCTAAAGGAATAACATCAAATGTATTTATATCTTTAAAATGATCTAGTAACTCAAGATCTTCAATATTACTTTTGTTATATACCTTTAATCCCGAAGTACCATCGCATATAAATAGTAAATTATCTTTTATGCCTAAACCATAGGGATTATCCATTGAATATGATTTTTTAAGCTCAGGATTGTACAAATCGGTAATATCTACTATTAGAAGACTACTATCTAATGCTCCACAAAAATTTCCTGCTCTTAAAGTTATATAAGCAAACGTATCGTCAACTACTACGGGATCACAAGCAGTTCCATGTTGAAATTCTGAAATATATTTAGGTGTAGCTGGTGATGTGATATCATATATATACATCCCGCTCATACTTCCTAAAAATAAATGATCTCCCCTGTTGAATATAGTTTCGATGTCAAACCCTGCATAAACTCCACCTAATGCCTGAGGATTCTCAAGGCTATTAATATCGAATATATTAATACTATGACTATCGACGGCATATAAATAATCTTTAACAATTTTAAATCTAGCTAAAGACCCGCCTTGTCCAACAGACATATTCGCCTCAGCTAATGCCAAGTCATTTATGAATCTCATATTCAATTCATTTATTTCTTCTACTCTTCTTCTTTCTTCAGTAATTGTCCAACTAACTATGATCTCATTGGCGTTTGGTACTTGATCGCCATAGTCTACGATCATGTTGTCAACAAAAGGCATTATAACATATTGAGGAAAAACATCTTTTAGCCTGGTGACCTCTGTTATATTGTTAATATCTGAGATATCAAAAACAACTAAATCCATCAAGCTATCTACATATAAATAATCCCCTTTAATCTCCATATCCTTACTTGCCTTTATTATTATAAACGCCACTTTTTTGGGGTTTTCAGGATTTGAGTTATCAATTACATGTATTCCTCTATCAACATCATTTACCAACACAATATCATTATACACATATATCTTTCCCGATTCAATAATTGGGGTAGGTTCTGAAACTTCAACCGATGATCTTAAGGCTTCTAAAGTCATAAACTTTGGAGTAGCAACATTTACAGTCATGTATTCGCTATTGGTATTATCGCATGATCCAAATACAAATAAAGTTAATAAGCCAATTAGAATTGCTTTTGTTTTCATTGTTTATTTTGTTTATTTTATTAATTAGATGCTTAATATCTACTAACGTTGCGTTAAAATTAAGATGACATTTTGTCATAACTTTTAGAATTTGGTCGTATATTTGCACCTCAATTTTCAATATGCAAATAGACAAAGTTATAGAGGAGGAAAAGCAAGGGCTTGCCTTGGTTACTGAACATATAAGTGGAAATAGTAAAAAATTATTCATTGAAAGCTTTGGCTGTCAAATGAATATGAATGATAGTGAAATTGTAGCCGCTATTCTTGCTAAAGAAGGCTTTAATACAACACAAGAATTACTTGATGCTGATTTAGTATTAGTGAATACTTGTTCAATTAGAGATAAAGCCGAACAAACAATTCGTAAACGTTTACAATATTATAATAAAGCAAAAAAGAAAAACCCATCAATGAAAGTTGGTGTTTTGGGTTGTATGGCCGAACGCCTAAAGTCAAAATTTTTAGAAGAAGAAAAAATCGTTGATCTAGTTGTAGGGCCCGATGCTTATAGAGATTTACCTAATTTGGTAAAAGAAGTTGAAGAAGGGAGAGATGCTGTTAATGTTATTTTATCAAAAGATGAAACCTATGGTGATGTTTCACCTGTTCGTTTAAATTCAAATGGTGTTTCTGCATTTGTTTCTATTACCAGAGGATGTGATAATATGTGTACCTTTTGTGTAGTACCATTTACGCGAGGTAGAGAGCGCAGTCGTGATCCGAAAAGTATTTTAGAAGAAATCCGTGAAATGCATACAAAAAACTATAAAGAGATTACTTTACTGGGGCAGAATGTTGATAGTTATCTATGGTATGGAGGTGGCTTAAAAAAAGATTTTAAAAATGCTTCTGATATTGCCAAGGCAACAGCCGTTGGTTTTGCAGAACTATTAGACATGTGTGCTACTGAATTTCCAAAAATACGTTTTCGCTTTTTTACTTCGAATCCTCAAGATATGAGTTTAGATGTGATACATACTATGGCAAAACACACAAATATTTGCAAGTACTTACACCTTCCTGTACAATCTGGCAGTACCAAAATGTTAGAAAAAATGAATCGTCAACATACCCGTGAGGAATATATGGAGTTGATAGATAATATTTTAAAAATAGTACCGGAAATGGCTTTTAGTCAGGATATTATGACAGGATTTTGTGGTGAGACTGAAGAAGATCATCAAGATACTATATCATTAATGGAATATGTAAAATATGACTATGGTTTTATGTTCGCTTATTCAGAAAGGCCCGGAACATTAGCCGCCAAAAAATTTGAAGACGACATTCCTTTAGAGATTAAGAAAAAAAGACTTGCAGAAATCATAGCATTACAATTAGAACATTCGGGCTATAGAACAAAACACCATGTTGGTAAAATAGAAGAAGTTTTAATTGAAGGGACTTCAAAAAAATCGGATAAGGAGTGGAAAGGAAGAAATACACAAAATACAGTTGTAATTTTTCCAAAAGAAAATTATAAAATGGGTGATTTCGTTAATGTAAAAATTGAAGATTGTACCAAAGCAACGCTTATAGGAACTGCTGTTGGACTTTCAGACAATAATTAAGAATATGGAAAATTTACAAGCTTTAAAACAACGATTTGGAATTATTGGTAATGATGCCTCCTTAAATCGAGCGCTCGAAAAAGCAATTCGTGTTGCTCCTACTGATATTACTGTTTTAGTTACAGGAGAAAGCGGTGTTGGTAAAGAAAGTATTCCAAAAATTATACACCAACTCTCGCACAGAAAACATGCAAAATATATTGCTGTTAACTGTGGTGCTATACCAGAAGGGACTATAGACAGTGAATTATTTGGTCATGAAAAAGGCTCTTTTACGGGAGCTAGTCAATCGCGTAGTGGTTATTTTGAAGTTGCAGACGGAGGTACAATTTTTTTAGATGAAGTTGGTGAATTACCCTTGACAACACAAGTACGTTTATTACGTGTAATTGAAAATGGTGAGTTTATAAAAGTAGGTTCCTCAAAAGGGCAAAAAACAAATGTTCGAATTGTAGCAGCTACAAATATGAATATGATGGAAGCAATCCAAAAAGGGAAGTTTCGAGAAGATTTATATTATAGATTGAGTACTGTTGATATCCATTTGCCTGCATTACGTAAAAGAAAAGATGATATTCATTTAATTTTCAGAAAATTTGCTTCAGATTTTGCTCAAAAATACAATATGCCAACGATTCGCTTGGAACCGGATGCAATCCCCTTGTTACTAAATTATCCTTGGCGCGGAAACATCCGTCAATTAAGAAATATAACTGAGCAAATATCTGTAATAGAGCAAAACAGAAGCATTACCGTAGCAACTTTAAAAAATTATTTACCAGATCATAGCGGTAATTTTCCTGCCTTAATAGAAAATAAAGCAAAGTCAAGTGATTTTGCGAACGAACGTGAAATATTATACAAAGTTTTATTTGATATGCGTAATGATATTACCGACTTAAAGAAATTAACATTGGAGTTAATGGAAAGTGGTAGTAGTGTTCATGAAAAAGAAAGTAACCAACGTTTAATTCAAAAAATTTATGGAGATAAAGATGACGATGTTGATGAAAATTTAGTTGAGATCATTCCTGCCCAGAAATCAGAGGCTTATCATAATGAACGTGATAGTTATCAGGATATTGAAACTGTAGAAGAAACACTATCGTTGCAAGAAAAAGAATTTGAAATGATTAAATCAGCCTTAGAACGTAACAAAAATAAACGTAAGTTAGCTGCAAAAGAGTTAGGCATTTCTGAACGTACACTTTATCGAAAAATAAAACAGTTCGATTTGTAAATGCACAAGTTTAATTGTTAATTTGCTAAATATCAATTTGTAAAATATTTAATGAAAAGAATCATTTTTTTAATTTTAATATCTCTTACTCTTATCAGTTGTGGAGTATATTCCTTTACTGGTGGTAGTACGGGTGATGCTAAAACTATACAAGTAGATTTTTTTCCAAACAACGCCACATTAGTTGAACCTACTGTAAGTCAAAAATTTACTATTGCATTACAAGATTTATTTTTGCGCCAAACAAATTTGTCTTTAGTATCAAATGGAGGGGATTTACATTTCGAGGGAGAAATAACAACCTATAAAATTATCCCTATAAGTGCAACTGCAGAACAAACAGCTGCTCAAAATAGACTAACCGTTGGAGTACGTGTACGATTTTATAATAAATTAATTCCCGAAGATGATTTTGATCAAAATTTTTCATTCTTTTCAGATTATGGTGCCAATCAACCTTTAACCGGATCAATCCTGGAAGATGCGCTAAATGAAATTTTTGAAAGAATAAACCAAGATATTTTTAATGCTTCTGTTGCAAAATGGTAAAATGAATAAATCTGATTTTACATATTTATTAAAAGAACCCTGCACTATTAGTCAAGCGCAGTCAAAAACTATTGAAGGTATACTTGAAACTTATCCTTATTTTCAAGCTGCTCATGTTTTAAATTTAAAAGCCCTAAAAAAGCAACATAGTTTTAAGTATAATGATATGCTTAAAAAAACTGCTGCTTATACTACTAATAGAACAATTTTATTTGATTTTATTACCGCTGATACTTTAGATATAGTCAAAAAAAATGAAGAAGATGAAAATTTGATAAATGAAGTAGAAGTTGTTGATCTTGAAATTATTGAAGATATACAACCTGTTACAGTAGCCGTTCAAACAAAGCCTAAAAAACCAATACTAGAAAGTTTACAGATTGGTGAACCTTTAGATTTTGATAAAGCTGAAAAGCATTCATTTAACGAATGGTTGCAATTAACTTCTTTTAAACCTATCCAAAGGGTTGAATCGGTTGATCCGGAATCAATAAAAAAGAAAACTGAAAATTTTGAATTGATAGATAAATTTATAGAAAGCAAACCAAAAATTAAGCCTATCAAATCAGGCGCAACGATTGATATTTCAACGGAAGGCTCAAGAGAAAATGAAAGTTTAATGACAGAGACACTTGCGCGGGTGTATCTTGAGCAAAAAAAATACGATAAAGCCATAAAAGCTTTTAGAATTTTAAGTTTGAAATATCCGGAAAAAAGTGGTTTCTTTGCAGACCGAATTAAAGCAGTACAATTTTTACAAAAAAACAATTCATAAATTATGTTTTATACATTTTTAGTTTTAATTATTATAGTAGCGGTACTACTTATATTAATTATTATGGTTCAAAACCCTAAAGGTGGAGGTTTATCTTCGTCTTTTGGAGGACAGGGAACACAAAGTTTAGGTGGAGTTCAAAACACTACCAATTTTCTAGATAGAAGTACTTGGACATTAGCAATAGCTTTATTTGCGTTGATATTATTATCAAATTTTGCACTTCCAAATACGAATAGCATAGAAACTAAATCTCAAATTGAGAATACTATAAATGATAGAGAAATTGGTGATGATGTACCAATTTTAGATGATATTCAAACTGAGAATAGTACACAAAACGATTCAACGAACTAATTCAAATATTTTATATTTTGAAGTAAAGATGCCAACGAGAAATGACACGTTGGCATTTTTTATTTTATACATATAACAAATTGTCATTTTTTATCAATTGGCATGCTTTTAGCCTATTGTACTCCGATTAACATTAACTTAAACAATATTATAATGAGTAAATTAAATATCAAGCCTCTTGCAGATAGAGTTGTAATTGAAGCAAAACCTTCAGAAACTAAAACTGCATCGGGTATTTACATTCCAGATTCTGCAAAAGAGAAACCTCAAGAAGGAAACGTTGTTGCTGTTGGTAAAGGCACCAAAGATGAGCCAACAACAGTGAAAGTTGGTGATACTGTATTGTATGGTAAGTATGCGGGTAGCGAACTAAAACTTAACGGAAAAGATTATTTAATAATGAGAGAAAGTGATATTCTAGCAATTATATAATTTCAAAACCAAATCTCAAAAAATAAATTCCAAATAAAACTAGATTCCTGCCATCGCAGGATTGACAAATAAAAAATTATAAAATGGCAAAAGATATAAAATTTGATATAGACGCACGTGATGGATTGAAACGTGGTGTTGATGCATTAGCTAATGCAGTAAAAGTTACTTTGGGCCCTAAAGGACGTAATGTTGTAATTGGCAAAGCCTTTGGAGGACCGGTAATAACTAAAGATGGTGTAACTGTAGCAAAGGAAATTGAATTAGAAGATCCATTAGAAAACATGGGAGCTCAAATGGTAAAAGAAGTAGCTTCTAAAACAAATGATTTAGCCGGTGACGGTACAACTACCGCTACTGTTTTGGCACAAGCAATTGTAAAAGAAGGTTTAAAAAATGTTGCCGCCGGTGCAAATCCTATGGATTTAAAACGTGGTATTGACAAAGCCGTTAAGGCAATTGTCGCTGACCTACAAAAACAATCACAAGTTGTAGGAAGTAAGATTGAAAAAATTAAACAAATAGCTTCTATTTCTTCTAATAATGATGAAAGCGTTGGGGATCTGATCGCACAGGCCTTTGAAAAAGTTGGTAAAGAAGGTGTAATAACCGTTGAAGAAGCTAAAGGAACAGACACTTACGTGGATATTGTTGAAGGTATGCAGTTTGATAGAGGATATTTATCTCCATACTTTGTGACTGATTCAGAAAAAATGATCACAGACCTTGAGAATCCTTACATCTTATTGTATGATAAAAAAATATCATCAATGAAAGATCTATTACCGGTTTTAGAGCCGGTTGCTCAAACAGGAAAACCTTTATTGATCATCGCTGAAGATGTAGAAGGTGAAGCTCTTGCTACTCTTGTAGTAAATAAGTTACGTGGTGCCTTAAAAATTGCAGCTGTAAAAGCTCCTGGTTTTGGTGACAGACGTAAAGCAATGTTAGAGGATATTGCTATACTAACAGGAGGTACTGTTATTGCAGAAGAAAGAGGTTTTACATTAGAGAACACAACTATTGATATGTTAGGTACGGCAGAAAAAGTAACTATCGATAAAGACAATACTACCGTTGTAAATGGCGCTGGTAACAAAACTGATATTAAAGGACGTGTAAACCAAATAAAATCTCAGATTGAAACTACAACTTCTGATTATGATAAGGAAAAATTACAAGAGCGATTAGCTAAATTAGCAGGAGGTGTGGCTGTTTTGTATGTAGGTGCAGCTTCTGAAGTAGAAATGAAAGAAAAGAAAGATAGAGTTGACGATGCCTTACATGCTACACGTGCTGCAGTTGAAGAAGGTATAGTTGCTGGAGGTGGTGTTGCACTGGTAAGAGCAAAAGATGTGTTGACAAAGATCACTACTGATAATTTAGATGAAGTAACAGGTATACAAATTATTGCACGTGCTATAGAAGCACCCTTAAGAACAATTGTAGAAAATGCCGGTGGTGAAGGTTCTGTTGTAGCTGCAAAAGTGATGGATGGCAAAAAAGACTTCGGTTTTAATGCTAAAACTGATCAATATGTTTATATGTTTAAAGAAGGGATTATAGATCCTACAAAAGTAACACGTATTGCTCTGGAAAATGCTGCTTCTGTAGCGGGCATGATCTTAACGACTGAATGTGCTTTGGTCGATATTAAAGAAGATGCTCCTGCCGGTGGTGGAATGCCACCAATGGGTGGTGGAATGCCAGGTATGATGTAGTCAAAAGATCGACACTTAAATATTTAAACCGCTAGTTATTGCTAGCGGTTTTTTAATGCCAGAAATTCATATTTTTAATAATAGCCAAAACGTATTGACATGAATAAGATAAAATGGAATTACACTTTTAGGTGAAATTATTTGAATTACAATTTCAACTAGTATAAATTCTTTTGCAGAAAATACTAAAGAAAATGACTATAAACACCATTTACATTTATAGTAAGGAACTTTGTTTTTTCGGTATAATTATTGAGGCATTATATACAAAATAAACTAACTTATATGAGCTTATCCCTCTTCGAAACCCGAAAAAATCTATTTTTAATACTAGGGTTATTCTTATTTATCAGTTCTGTCTTTGCCAATACGTTCGATAAAAATTCAAAATCAAATACTACGTTTTCAAAACTTCAAGATTCAATTTCTCATACTGAAAAAGTTTATCTTCATTTTGACAAGCCCTATTATTCTTCTGGAGACCAAATGTGGTATAAAGTTTATTTGGTAAGCGCCGATTCTAACAGACCAAATGCTATAAGTAAAATTGTGTATGTAGAATTGATCAACCCGGTCAACAAAATTGTTATTTCAAGAAAAATCAAAATTGAAAATGGTGGAGGTGAAGGAGAATTTTACTTACCTAAACGATTAAATGCAGGAGAGTATACCGTAAGAGCCTATACCAATTTTATGCGGAATTTTGACGAAGCTTACTTTTTTATAAAAAAAATTCCCATTGGCTCTACCAGCGCACTAATTACCAACGAAACTTCGTCTTTAAAAAATACTCCTGAAAAGAAACTCGATCTAGCTCCTGTAGATTTAAAACCCGATCTGCAATTTTTCCCTGAAGGAGGATACATGGTAACTAGTCAAACCAGTAAAATAGGACTTAAAGCTGTAAATATATATGGTAAGGGAATCGATGTATCCGGTTCAATCGTAGACAATACCGGAAATGAAATTGTAAATTTTAATACACTTAAATTTGGATTAGGAAACTTTAAACTCACACCAAAGAAAGGCAAATCATATAAAGCCTTAATTCAATACAAAGGCCAGAATTATACCTATGAGATACAAGACGCTTTAGATAAAGGCATAACTATGAACGTTATAGAGCGTAAAAATAGTTATCAAGTATATTTACAATCTTCACTACCGGAAGGAGTTGATCAATTAGCTTTAACAGGATTACAAAATGGTAAAATTGTAAACGTTGCGCGGCTGATTGGGTCAAAAAAGAGAGGAATCATTAATGTTCCAAAATCAACTCTACAACAAGGCATTGTTCAATTTACTATCTTAGATAAGACTGAAAAACCTTTATGTGAACGCTTGGTATTTGTAGAAACTGAGCTGCCAGAACATAAGGTAACTGTCGTTTCAACGAAAGCTGAATTTAATAAAAGAGAATTAATAGAATTAGATTTTGAGATAGATCCAAGAACCAAAACCAATATGTCTTTAGCCGTTACTGATATATCTGTTGTAGAACCTGACATATACAATTTAGATATTAGATCTCATCTATTGTTAAATTCAGAATTAAAAGGAGAAATTGAACAACCAGGTTATTATTTTCAATCTAAAGATGCCGACAGAAAAAAAATGTTAGATCTATTGATGATGACACATGGCTGGAGACAGTTTTTATGGAATCATGAAGATCAAAATAAAAATAAAAAAGAATACACTCATGAAACCGGCATTCGTTTTAAAGGTGTAGTAAAAAAGGAATCTTATTATAAGAAAGGAGTTCCTGTAGAAATATCTTTAACCTATAACAATGGCGATGAGCTTGTTCATGACGAAACCAAAACCTTTGACAACGGAAAATTTATATTTGGAGATTATCTATTTAAGGATAGTACATCGATTATAATACAAGCCAAAAAATATAAAATCGATAAAAAAACGAAGCTAAAAAAGAACAACAATCCAAATATGAATTATTATATAGCTTTAGACACTTTTGTTGCACCAGCTCTTACTATTAAACAGAAGTATTTAGCTAAACAAAATAAATTAAATGAAGATTATTCGGATCCCACGAATAAACCCATTAATCGTGATTATATCACAAGACCAAAAATTGTGTTTTTAGATTCTGTAAATCCATTTGAAGGTGATTTTGAAGAATTAGAAGAAGTGACCGTAACACAACGCGGAATTAAAAAAGAAGTAAAAGAAAAATTTAAAAATAGACAAACAATTTATGGAGAACCAACATATCGTATAGATTTCGATGAAATTCAAACCACAATAGGAACCAATAACGTGATAGCAGCCATGAGAGGAAAAGTTCCAGGATTAAGGATGAGTGGCAATATTGACAATCCTAGTAGCCAAATTAATTTTGTTGGAGGACAAGGAAGAAGTAGTGGAAATGGAGCACCAGGAAAAGCTTCTAAGGTATCACGAGCAAAACCAGTTATATCAAGAAATTATGGTCTCACAATAAGAGGAGGATTAGTTCCACCTCTAATTCTTGTAAATAACTTTGAAGTCCAAGATTTTTCTAATATACTCGCTGATGAAGTTAGTTTTGTTGATATTTTATCTCCAGCAAGGTCAGCCATGTACGGCTCCAGAGGAATGGGCGGTGTCATTAATATACATACTAAAAGAGGTAATGAAGATATTGACTCAAAAAAAGAAAGAAATGGAATTATTAATTTTATGCATCCCGGATACTATAAAGCAAAAAAATTTTATGAACCAAAATATGATGTAGAGAGACCTGAACATAAAAAATTTGACTATAGATCTACAATCTATTGGAATCCAACTATAAAATTAGATGAAAATGGCAAATCAAAAGTATCATTCTATGCTGCCGATATACCTACCACATATAGAATTGAACTTCAAGGTATTACAACAGATGGATTTTCTATTGTAAATGAAATTTATGTTGATGTGGAATAATTTAAAATAATTTTTATTCAAAAATTTCTGCATCAGGAAAAAATGCTCCAATAGAAAACCAATAAGCAATAAATGACTTAGTAGGCTTTAATTTTCGACCATTTCTAGGCCCTGAAATTGCCTCACCGAACACATTCCATTCTGTTCCTTCATTATCTTTAAAATAAGATTCTGTTCCATTATAAATATATTCAAACTCTAAGAAACTCGTTTGACTATCAAGTTCAAAAGAAACAATTGTTTCTTTACCACCTACTAGCAAAATATCTTTATTCTTAAAAGTATCTTTAATAATATTACCTCCACCAAAAGTGCTAAATCTATATACTTTTGAACCATCTTCATAAACTATTGCGTGTACTCTTTCTTTTCTAGGCAATCTTTTATCATCTCTACCTAAAGGAAAAATCAAATTATCATCATTGGTACGATAATCTCCATAAGGATAAACTTCATAACTTCTTGAAAAACCAGTATCTGTACTTAAAATTTTCGTGTCAGGATACATTGATTTCCATATAAACCAATTGGTTTCAACCAATTTAATTACTTCAGGTTCTTGACCTATCAGATCTCCGTTTACACATTTTAATTCCAGTTGTGACCAATTACTATTTGTTGATCTATCAAACGGAATAACATTATTATTATATAGTAATCCTGAAACACCGAAAGACGTTTTTTTACCATTTACAATCCTATTCCACCCAATTCCACTTCCTGTTAATGGACAATAAGTAACTGCTACGGATAAGCTTCCAAAATCGTCATTAACAATTTCATGCCAATCCATAATATAATGCGGATAAGCTCTTGTTTCATTGCCTATTTTAATACCAATAACTCTTACTTCATCTCTTAATAATCCAGGTGCTTCATTTACACTTAAAAACTTTGGATTGTCTATAGACGGAATCCCATCTCTTCCCGGTCCACCATCTCTAACTTGTGATAGCGGTATCAACCATTGATTTGAATTATCATTTCCATTCTCAGGGTTATCCCCTTCATCAATTACAAGTGTCGTTTCAATGGTACTATCAGTACCTCCACAAGAAATAAAGAATAAGGCGCCAAAAATCATCAATAAAATAAATTTTTTCATAATTGAGAGTTGTTAAAGTTAATTTCATTCTTTTTTAGGTTGAAATTGATTAATAAGCCGCTAGTAAATCTATATGTTGGTGTTAATTGAGTACCATCTACATTGCTAATGATGGGTAATTCTGCTTTTGTTAAAATTGATATATTTTGAGATAATTCGATAGACAGACTGGGTAATAAAAAAAGCCAATTGCCACCAGTATTATTTAATTCAATACCATCTATTTCATCTCTTTGAGCATTTCTGTACTTAAAGGATAGACTCGGTGAGATCAATTTTTTATCAAACACTAAAAACTGGTCAGATACTCCTAGAAAAAGCTGTATTTCATCTCCGTATTCATATACTTGAAGCCCGTCTAAATAATCTCTATTTTTCCCAGTAGCCCGATATATTGCTCTTGAAAAAAATGTTGTGCTAGGTCTAAAATTAAAACTCTTAGATATGGCACTAAAGAAAATTCCATCCCATGCCCCACTTCCCGGTTGTAAATCGGCTATAAAAGTAATGCCAATAGGGCTAACTTCATCATAAGAGCCTATTGGGATTTTTGTGCCGATTCCTAACGTTACTGTACTTGTTTCTCCTAAAAGCTTCTTAAAACCATAGTTAGCCAATACAACGGCATCACCGACTCCATTGGTTGTCTGAAGATCTGTACTTCCAAACTGATCAATAATACGTCTTTGATTTACCCAGGTAAATAATGTTTCTATCGAGAAATTATTCGTAAATGAATATGAGGTATTGAATAGGATAGAATGAGTTATACGTTTTCGAGCACTATCATCAAGTGTTCTGGAACCTGCTTTTAAGGTATTCAAATTATTAAAGTCATAATTCACACTAAATTGCAAAATATGTTTACCCGGATTGGCCAAACCCAAATTGTTCGAAAGTGGTATTCCACCAGAACAACACGTTTGACTATATACTGAACTTATAAAAATAATCGCACAGAACAAAAATAGTAAGTGAAGTTTCATAATTCAGTTGTCTCTATGTTTACAGACGCAATGAATTAATATAACTTACAATAAGCTGATTATTAGTATACTTTATATAAAGCAATAAAAAACGCCGCAAAATTGCAGCGTTTTTTATTTTAAAGAAATATTGAATTACATTCCTGCCGAGTCTTTTTTAACTTCAGTATCTTCATGTAAGTCAACTTTTTTCTCTACTAAGTCCATTTTACAAACCGGACATTTACCTGGTTCAGTATAACTTTTGCCTTTTTCGCAATCCATAGGACATTGATGTAATACATCATTTGATGCTAACACTTCTTGCGCTTCCTGTTTTGCCGCATCTACCACTTCAACCTCAGTTTTCACTTCTTCCACTTTATCTTTTTTACAAGATGTAAATGTAAAGGCAGCAACTACTGCTAACATTAAAATTACTTTTTTCATTTGTTTTAAATTTAGTTATATATTCAATTAATTTCACTTACTGTATTCCCACAATTTAGCATGACTTTTCCAAAGTATGGATTTTTAATTTCCATTTCATAGCTCAACCAAGATGCTCCTTTATTATCATTTGCCATAGGACATAATTGCTGATAAACTTTTTGATCAATACCAAAACGATGAATCGCTTTTGTCATCTCATTAGACAAATTCATAAAATGAACTCTCTGTTTTTCAATTTTTGTTGTTTTACTCAAAGCAAGAGATATTCCTTTTAATTGCTTTTCCATCTCCATCCATTCCGTATGACTCTGAACATCAGTTAATAATTTCATATTAACATCGGCTAAAGTAATTAACAATTCTTTAGAAATTCTATGGACATTATTATTTTCACCCAATACCAAAGCATTTTTTAAACTAATATAATCGTCAACAAGATCTTTTAATTGACCTTGAAATTGTGTAGAAACTTTCAATCTCTTGCTATCTTGTTTTGACGAGGAATTCATTTCTAAGTGCCGTTCATGTCTTGTCATTGTC
>Ga0316189_10001054_pt1 | contig 27442 bp, 20 predicted proteins | sample LowCovwburrow_MG_FD_204930 | JGI IMG/M metagenome (GOLD analysis project Ga0316189, IMG submission 204930) | Coastal sediment microbial communities from Maine, United States - Lowes Cove worm burrow | ecosystem: Environmental > Aquatic > Marine > Coastal > Sediment | place: USA: Maine...
ATCTTGTATCACTAGAGCGCAACGCTTTTTGCAGGTTCTTGAACGCGAAAGGTTCCGACTGCCGGCGTCGCATGGCGGCCTCTCGATAGCGGCTCGCCAAGATCGGCCCGACTTTAAGAAGAAAATAGACGAGCGCGGCGATTGCAGCGAAGGCTGCCGCTTGCATCCTCCATCGTGACTGCGGCGCGTCCTCGGTAGCAGCGACCGCCGCAACGGGACCCTCTGCCAGAATCGCAAAGCCCGGAACCGATACCGTCTCGATCGCGCCTGCATTCGTATTCCAGTAACTCAGTTCAAAATCCGGCACGCGGAACTCGCCGCCAGCATCGAACACCAGCGTTAGTTTTTCGCTACGACGTGCGGGTGTGCCGTCTGCTACGTCCGGCACGTCCGCGTAAACAGACACGCCATCGAACTCCAGTTCCGGCGCGAGCGGCGGGATGAAGATGGCCGGGAGACCATCCAGCTCGGCAACATACTCGAGCACCACTGCGTCGCCAGCTTCGAGAGAGTCGAGTTCGCCCGCGACGTCGAGCCGCAGACTGAGACCGCGTCCCGCGATGTACGGATCAAGCGATTCAGCACCCGCGGGAACCCGTCCGCGAATCGCTACCTCCGGTATCTTGACGGCTGTGGTACGAGGCTCCCCGCCAGGATTCGCGTAAGTCACCTCAATAGACAGCCCCGACAGCCGGTACGTCGCACCGAGCAGCGGATAGATCTCGTAGGTACGCACAATGCCGGACCAGGATTCATTGCCGATGCGCTCACGAATATTGTAAGAGCTGTCGGCAGGCAATCGGGTAATTGCATTAGCGAGCTCGAAAGGAGGGTATGTCGAAGGGCGGGTGAACCAGGTGGGTACCAGGACCGTTACTGTCAGTTCCGCCGATTCACCGACGTTGACTGTCTCCGGCGATACGGTAGCACGTACTATTGGCTGCTCCTGCGCCAGTGCAGCCGTGCTCGTCGCCAGTGCGAAGATCATTAGGGTTATGAACCGCATCAGCGTGTTCCCTCACGACTGGCCTCGAGAAGAAAACGCACTCGCAGGAAATCACTCGTATCCGTATCGACGCCGCGCATCCACTTTTCCGCGGACTCCATTTCTATAGTGCTCTGCTGTGTAATTTCGACCTCGACGCCTCGTTCCTTGGTGTTGTCGAACACGTAATCGTCCGCGCTGAGCTCGCTTTCATCACCCGTATCCGATTGCTCACGTACTCGCTCGATGTACTCGAGGGTGTACGTCGCCAACTCAAGATTTTCCTGCGCTTCCACCCAATCGGGGGCTTCGGTTACAGCGGTTTGATAGGCGATAATGGCTTTGCCGTACTCCCGGCCTTTCATGAATGCGTTACCGCGATTGAAGAAGCCCTCGGCGGTTGGCATGCGGCCGAACGCTGTCGCGGACTCCTCGTACAGGCCCGAGTCATAGGCAGCCACGCCTTTCCAGGCGGGATCTTCGAACTGCTCGTAGGCCTCCTTGAATTCCAGGCCCTCATAAGCACGCCGCGCCTGTTGGTCGGGCGTCAGCCACAGCAACCCAAAATTGCCAACACGGGAAAACTGCCACGCAAACGCTATCGCGGCGAGCAACGAAACAAGCACGAAACCCCTCACCATCGCATCGTCCATCCGCGCCGGAACCAAAGCAATACCAGGAGCATCGCTGGCCAAATCAGCCACCAGCCCTGATCGCGCCATTTGGCGTCGGGATCATCAGCTTGCAGCAGGTTCGACTGGATGGTGCGTAACAGCTGCCGGATATCCGCATCGCCGGTACCGGCGCGTACCACCGACACCTTCGCTTCAGAAGCGACGCGACGCAGTACAGCCGGGTCGATACTCGTATCGAGACGACCACCCGTCGCCGCCATGACCGGACTGCCGTCGGGCATAAAAGCCACGCCGCCCTCGTCACTACCGACAACCAGCGCCGCTAGCGATGGCGTGTCCGGCAGGTTTGCAAACTCCGCGAGTGCTGCAACATCGCTGGATTCGAAGCCGTCGTTAACGAACAGGAGCGTGCCTGCTGCCGCGCGATCACCGAGCAGGCTCTTCGCCAGTGGCAACACGCCGCTTGCCTGTGAACCAGCAGTCGGCATGATCGCCGGGTCCAGGCTCTCGAGCAGCGGCTTCAGCACCTCGGCGTCCGTGCTCGGCGGTACAACAATATGTGCGGTGCCCGCGTAAGCAATCAGTGCTGTTCTCGACCCGGTTCGCGCCGCAACCAGGTCCATGACCTTGAAGCGAGCCCGGTCAAGACGCGTTGGTTGAGAGTCATTGCTGCGCATCGAATCCGACACTTCGATCGCGATAACCAGGGGTGCCGACTCGGAGAACCACGGGCTCGGCTGTTTGTTCCATGTCGGCCCGGCGGCCGCCAGCGCGGCGAAGACCGTAGCGATGCAAACACCGTCGACAGCTCGAATGCCTTTGCGCCTGTTTCGATTTACGGTGAGTGCTTCGCGCAAATGTGGCGCGACAATCTCACCCACTCCTGCCTGGCTGGCCTCACGTCGGCGAACCAGCCACCAAATCAGCACAATCGCAGGCAAGGCAATGAGCCACAACGGCCGCAGGAAATGCAGCATCTCAGTCACGTTCGTGCACCCCGACGCCGTGAGGTAAGCAACAGGCCGGTGTAGGTCAACAAAACCAATATAACCGCGATACCGACAGGCCAATGCACGAGTGATTCGCGTGGTCGCCACGATTGGGTCCGAACGTCTGCAGCAGCTGTCTGATCGATACGACGATATACCGCATCGAGCGCGGCCTCGTCTTCGGCATTATAGAATTCACCGCCGGTCCTTCTTGCGATCGCCGCAAGCGTGTCGAAGTCGACACGATCCTCTCCCGTCGCCACGGTGTCGCCAATGCCGATGGTGTAGATCTCGACGCCGTTCAGTTTCGCAATATCGGCCGCATTGATCGGCGTCATCTTGCTGGCCGTGTCATTGCCATCGGTTAGCAGGATCAACAGGCGATCATCCACCTCACTGGTCTCGAACGAGCGAATTGCGAGGCCGATCGAATCACCCAGCGCAGTTTTCGGTCCGGCCATACCGACGTCCATTAAATCAACCAGCGCCCTCGCCGTATCAAGGTCGCGGGTAAACGGCAGCTGCAAATAGGCCTTGGTGCCGAATACGATCAGTCCGATTCGATCGGCTTCGCGCTCGGCCACGAAGCGGTCAACGACACGTTGCACGGCCATAAAGCGGGAAACATCAGTGCCATCCCCACCGGGAAAGTCTACATAGTCCATAGAGCCCGACAGGTCGATGGACAGCATGATGTCGCGTGCCGCTTCGACTCGCACAATCGGCTCACCAACCCATTCCGGTTTCGCCAGTCCGGCAACAAGAAGCAGCCATACGAGCACCGCTACCAGCAACTGCACCCAGCGGCGGCGCAGGATAACGGCACCGGCGCGCGCTTCGCTGCCGGCCGCTGCGGCAATCTGCTCAAAGAACGGCACACGTAATGCGCTGACGCGTTCGCGTTGTGGCGGCAACAACCACCACGCCAGTAACGGCAGCGGTATAGCCAACAGGGCCAATGGATACGCAAACTCAAGCACGATGTTTCCTGATCCAGCGCCGCGCCGGAGCGCTCAGTTCACGCCCATCAGCGTCCGGCCGGTAGGCCGCAGCAGCGAGCTTCTCGGCCGCTTCTGTAATTTGTCGGTCATCGTTCGCAGACTCAACCAGGAACTGCGCCCACTCCGTGCCGCTTAGCGACGCAACCTGCCGCCGCGGATAGGCGGCAAGCGCCGTGCGTTTGAGCAGCGACGCAATACGCTGTGCCGACTCTGCCGCGCTCAACTCCGTCTGCTGGTCAATAGTCTTGAGTACTGCAAGCGCTTCGCGCCGATAGCGATTTCGGCGGCGGCGCTTCAGCAAAAACCAGCCTGCGAGGATTAACACGGACAGCAACCAACCGAGCAGAATCCACCAGCCTGGTGTCGTGGGAAGCAACGACACTGGATCAGGCATGACGAGCCCGTGCATCAGCTCCGCCAACTCCGCCAGATTCAGACCATCGAATCGACTCAACGCGAACTCCGTTTTGGAGCGAGCTGCCCCATGAGGCGGCGCATCTGTGGAAGCGTTTCTTCGCCGGAGCTAAGCGGCAACACGGACAGGTTGATAGTAGTCTGCCAGTTGTGAATTTTCTCAAGCCGACCGCGTGTATAGCTGTTTACTGCATCGCGTATCGATGTCGACCCAAGATCAATCTCAGCCTGCATACGGCCATCGCCGATGACGGTCTGGGAACCTGAACCGATGCGCTCTGAGATGGGATCGTAGACCAATACCAACAGGACGTCGTTGTGCGCTGCGATGCCGCTCAGGCGTCGATGCGTCATTTCGTCAATGCCATCAAAATCACTGAAGACAATAATCAGATGGTCGTGGTGTGCGATGCGGGCCACACTGCCGAGGACGCCATTCAAGCTGTCAGGAGCCGGTACGACCACTTTGTCGGCGCTCAGGGCTGAATTCATTTCAACGATCGACTCGAGCAGCGCAAAAACCGTGCGCTCACTCCGTCTCGGTACAATATCGACCTGGCTGTCGTCGTTGAATACGATGCCCCCCACCCGGTCGCTGGCATTGAGGACACGAAATGCTGTGATGGCAGCCGCTTCGGCCGCTGTTACCGCTTTCATGTTGAGCTGCGAGCCAAAAAACATCGACATGCGCTGATCGACCACGAGCAGTGCCGGGCGATCCCGCTCCTCCGTGAACACACGCACATGTGGCTTGCCGGTGCGCGCCGTCGCCTTCCAGTCGATCGAACGAATATCGTCGCCGGGCAGGTAGTCGCGCATTTCTTCGAAGTTGAGGCCGCGCCCGCGAAGTCGCGATGCGTGTCGGCCATTGAGCAAGCTCGCGGATGGCTGGCGAGGCAGGAAGCTAAGCCCGCTCGCGGCGCCCTGCAGGCCCCTCAAATGGGCCAGCGACACATGTATGCGCGCGTCAGTTGTCATGCCGGAATCAGGGCAGTGCGATTTGCTCGACGAGAGCGTCGATCACTTGGTCGGCCCGGACCCCTTCACCCTGCGCTTCGTACGACAACATCAAGCGATGCCGCAGACAGTCGTGCACGATGCTGCGTATATCTTCCGGATCAACATAGTCACGTTGATTGAGCCAGGCATGAGTGCGACTGCACTTATCGAGCGCGAGGGACGCACGCGGACTGCCACCCACGTCGATCCAGCGGGCCAGGTCCTCGGAGTATTTTTCAGGCGTCCGCGTCGCATAGACCAAATCGGCCATGTAGCGCTGCAAGGGCGCCGAGACCTGAACCTTTGCAATTTCTTCGCGTGCAGAAAAAATCGCGTCCTGTGAAATGCGCTGCTGTTCCTGTGGCGGCTGCGAATTGCGCTCTGCGTTCGCGGCGCTTTCCTCCCTTCGCACCAGGTCGATGATTAACACTTCGTCTTCGACGGGCGGGTACTCGATATTGACATGCATCAGGAAGCGATCCATCTGCGCTTCCGGCAGCGGATAGGTACCTTCCTGCTCAACGGGATTCTGCGTTGCCATGACCATGAACAGCGGCGGCATCTTGTGCGTCGTTCCGGCGACGGTCACCTGGCGCTCTTCCATAGCCTCAAGCATCGCCGCCTGCACTTTTGCCGGCGCCCGATTGATCTCGTCGCCCAGCACGATGTTCGCGAAAATCGGACCCGGTTCGAACCGAAACTCGCCTTTGCCGTCGGCCTGGTAGTAGACCTCAGTCCCGGTCACGTCCGACGGCAAGAGGTCGGGCGTGAACTGGATTCGACTGAAGTCGGCTTCGAGGTTCTTAGCCAGTGCCTTGATCGCTCGAGTCTTCGCAAGTCCGGGCAGTCCTTCGACCAGCAAATTGCCATTCGCCAGCAATCCTATGATCAGGCGTTCGACAACGTCTTCCTGGCCGATGATGGATTCCTGCATGCGCGTCTGCAGCGCCTGTACCTGTTCGTATGCCATCGCGACTACTCTGCAGTTACTTCGATGAGCGGGATACCTACGGAACCCGACGGTGGCTTAAAGCCCATGTAGGTGGATAAGGTCACCGCCACGTCGACAGTCTGCACGCGTCGGTCAACGGTTTGCGCTTTGAGGCCCGAACCGGCGAATACGATTGGCACATAGGTATCGTAGCGCCACGGCGAACCATGCGTCGATGCCACAGTGAGACCCTCCATATCGTTGATGAACCAGTTCGGCTCGAAGACGATAAAGACCTCACCGGAACGTTTCGCATTGAAATTATTGACCACCGCCCGGTAAAGATCGGTATCCGGAAGATTGCCGCGGCGTAACGCTGAACTCGACACCGCGAGCGACACGCCCTGGAACTTCGATAACTCCTCAACAACGGCAGCCTCGAGTGCATCCTGGTCGATCCTGGGGTTATTTTTGACGGCATCACTGAAGTACACATACGGGTGATCGTAGGCTGCTATCAGATCACCATCGATCTTGAAGGCTGTCTTGATGCGCGCAATCGCCGCCGCCTTGTCCCAGCTGTCAGGATCAACATAGCCAGCTGGAATCTTCAGGCTCTTCAGGTAGCCCGGCGTATCGGGACCGCCATGATCCGCTGACAAAACGATCAGCGTGTTCTCCAGACCGACCTGTTTATCAACGAATGCGAGTAAATCCGCAAGGGTACGATCGAGGCGCAGGATGTTGTCCTCTGCTTCGAGACTGGACGGCCCAAATACGTGACCCACGTAGTCGGTCGACGAAAAGCTGACACTCAGGTAGTCGGTAACCGCGTCCTGACCGAGCTGCTCTTCGACAAGCGCTTGCTTGGCGAAATCCAGTACCAGCTTGTCTCCGGGAGGGCTCAAGGTCAGCCAGGTTGTAAAATACTTGCTAGTGCCGTCGCCGAACGAATGCGGAAAGGTGCGACCGAAGCCGCCGACATCGGTTTCCCACGCGCGGTCGTCTGAGTCACCGAACCGGTAGCTGTCCTGGTCGTGCAGCAGCTCCCAGGTCGTTCCCGCAAACTGCTGGGCGGGTTTCGCGTCATTGAACGCATTGACCCAGCCGGGATACTCGTCGAGGTAATAGGTGCTGGTTACAAATTCGCCGTTAGCCTTCGAGAACCAGTATGCCGTACCGGAGTGCCCGGCCATGGATATCGCACCACGATCTTTGACCGATACACCGACGACTTTCGCTGCGCCGTCGGTGTTGCTGCGCAACTCATCGGAGAATGTCGTAACCAGCATGGCAGCGGGAGAACGGCCATCGCTGCGCGCGGCGCGCTGCGTCGGATCGATCTCGGTGCTCGCATCAACCGATGCGCCCTTTGTCAGTAATGTGTAGTTCGGGTCTTCAACGTTGTAGGTTGTGAAACCGGTTTCGCGATCAAACCAGAGATTGCCCACCATGCCGTGGTTCGACGGGTGCGCGCCGGTCGCGAGCGTCGCATGACCAACGATGGTTTCAGTGTTCGCGTGCCCATGATGCGCATCGCGATACACGATTCCGGACTCCCACAGATAGCGGAAGCCGCCCTCGCCAAGGCGATCGTAGTAGCGCGTTGGCAAATCACCGCGAAGCTGGTCCACGGTTATTTGCAGAATCAGTTTGGGTTTGTCCGCAGCATAAGTCGCTGCAGAAACAAAAAGGGCCGCTATGGATAAGCAGCCCAGAATGATTGACCTTTGCATGTTGTTTCCTGCTCGTCGTGCTTGAAATCAGCCCGGCGCCATTGACAGCGCCGGGCCAGTCCCAGCATGTATTTGCGAACTTTTGCTTATTGTCGAGCGCCCTGAGTCTGCAACGCCTGCAGAGCCTTCTCAACACTCAACGAACCAACTGCCTGGCTGGGCGGGTAATCCTTGAAAGTGGCAAGGAACTGGCCAACAAGCGCCTGCGCCGGGACAAACAGCCACATCTGATCGCCGTACCAGCGCGTATAAAGCGCCGAGTCAGGTGTCACTTCGAAGGGGTCCTGCCGCAGATTGACGACAAGCGGCCAGGCCGGCGTTTTGCGGTAAGCCTCGTTGATCGAGCCTTCCATGATCGTGAAGTGAATTTTCCAGTTGTTGTACCGAACCGCATTCAGGTTGGCGCCAGCGTCGAAGTAGAAAATTTCCTTGCGCTGTCCGGGACCCTTGCCAGAAAGCACTGCCGTCTGGTCGTAACCGTCAAGGTGCGTGCGGAACGTCTTCCCTGCAGCCTTGTGACCTTTCAGAAGCTTTTCCTTGACCTTCGGATCGCCGGCCGCTGCTACCAATGTTGGAACCCAATCTTCATGAGAGAAGATGTCGTTGATGATGGTCCCCGGTTTCACTGTGCCTGGCCAGCGGATCGCTGCCGGGACGCGGAATCCGCCTTCCCAGGTTGAGCCTTTCTCGCCGCGGAACGGGATGGTGCCGCCGTCAGGCCAGGTGAATTTCTCCGCACCGTTGTCCGTGGAGTAAACCACGATGGTGTTGTCGGCAATGCCCCATTCGTCGAGCTTGTCGAGCACGATTCCGATGTCATGGTCGTGCTGCGCCATGCCGTCAGCGTATAAGCCATGGCCGGTTTTGCCGTCCCACTCGGGGCTCAAGCGCGTCCAAACGTGCATACGCGTCGAATTCAGCCATACGAAGAACGGCTTTTTGGCCTTGACCGCACGTTCCATGAAGTCGATAGCTGCGTCGCGGAATTCCTCATCCGCCGTTTCCATGCGCTTCCTCGTCATTGGTCCGGTGTCTTCCACACGACCGTCCGCGTAAGAGCGAAGCACACCGCGTGGACCGAACTTCTTGTGGAACTCCGGATCCTTCGGGTAGTGGTAAGTTTCCGGCTCTTCTTCGGCATTCAGGTGGTATAGATTGCCGTAGAACTCATCGAAACCATGCGCGGTCGGCAGGAACTCATCGAGATCACCGAGGTGATTCTTACCAAACTGGCCAGATGTGTAGCCATGTGGCTTGAGCAGCTCGGCCAGGGTCGGATCCTTGTCCTGCAAACCTTCCTTGGCACCCGGCATACCGATTGTCAGCAAGCCCGTTCGGAACGGGTGTTGGCCGGTAATGAAAGCAGCACGACCCGCGGTGCAGCTTTGCTGAGCATAGTAATCCGTAAAGAGCGCGCCTTCGTTGGCAATGCGATCGATGTTGGGCGTGGTGCCACCCATCATGCCGCGATGGTAGGCGCTGATGTTGTACATGCCGACATCGTCACCAAAAATGACGAGGATGTTCGGCTTGTCCTGCGCCGCAGCTGTGGACGCAAAAGCCAGCGCCACAAGCAAACCCAGTGTATTGATAAATTTGATCATATTAAAATTCCTAAACAGACTTTCTTTGTATCAGGTCAGCCAAAATCAGTTGGTTGACGGATTTTCCTGCAATTTGTCCAACACCGCTTCCAGGTTGAAACTTCCCGGCTTCTGGCGTGGCGGAAACTTCGCATACGTCGCAAGATGCTGCGAAACGTAGTCGACGGCAGGCAAAATCAGGTAGACACGCTCGAAACGCCACATGTCGTAGCTGGCTGCCTCGTGGTCCGCGCGTTCAAACGGGTCGCCCTTCAAATCGAACAGCTTGGGTACGCGCAGAGTCACGAACGGCTCCTGCCATACATCGAAGCCATGGCCGCGCTGCTCCATGAATACCATCTTCCAGCGGCCGTAGCGCAGGTTTGCAAGCTGGCCGTCATCGGTCCAGTAGAAAAATTCCTTACGCGGGCCTTCGTCCACCTCGCCCTTGAAGTAAGGCAGCATGTTGTAACCGTCGAGATGGACCTTGTACTTACGCCCGTTTGCACGATGGCCCTCAAGGAGCTTTTCCTTGATATCAGGCTCGCCGACTGCAGCCATGATGGTCGGCAGCATGTCTTCGTGTGAGAACACATCGTTGTACACGGTGCCGGGCTCGATAACGCCGGGCCACTTGATCATGGTTGGCACGCGATAGCCGCCTTCCCAGTTCGAGTTTTTCTCGTTCCTGAACGGCGTCATGCCGCCGTCGGGCCAGGTGAAGACCTCGGCGCCGTTGTCGGAGGAGTACATGATGATCGTATTGTCGGCGAGACCAAGCTCCTCGAGCTTGTCGAGTATTTCGCCAACATGACCATCGTGCTCAACCATGCCATCGGCGTAAATACCAAGCCCCGTGACTCCCTGAGACTCGGGCTTGAGACGGGTGATTACATGCATGCGCGTCGAGTTCCACCAAAGGAAGAAAGGTTTCTCTGCTTTTGCCGCACGCTCCATGAAATCGATCGCTCCGGCGGTAACCTCTTCATCGACCGTTTCCATGCGCTTCCTGGTCAGGGGACCAGTGTCCTCGATCTGTCCGTCGGCGCTCGACTTAATGACGCCGCGCGGACCAAATTTCTTGGCGAACTCAGGTGACTGCGGGTAATCCTCGTGTTCCGGCTCTTCTTCGGCATTCAGGTGGTACAGGTTGCCAAAGAACTCATCAAATCCGTGATTCGTCGGCAAGTGCTCGTCGAGGTCACCGAGGTGGTTCTTGCCGTATTGCGCCGTCATGTAACCGTGGTTCTTCAGGAGCCCGGCGATAGTCGGATCTTTCTCAGACAGACCTTCTTTCGCACCAGGCAACCCGACCTTCAGCAAACCGGTTCGAAACGGGCTCTGGCCAGTAACAAATGCTGCACGACCTGCCGTACAGCTCTGCTGGCCGTACCAGTCGGTGAATAGGGCCCCTTCGTTTGCGATGCGATCGATGTTGGGCGTCTTGTAACCCATCATGCCGCGGTTGTAGGCGCTGGTGTTCATCCAGCCAATGTCATCACCCCAGATCACGAGGATGTTGGGCTTGTCCTGGGCCAGGCCCGTCGATGCGTAAAACAACGCTGCTAATAAACTGAGCGTCTTGACAAATTTTATCATTCGATTCTCGCTTTCCCTTGTTAGTGGATTCACCGCGCCGGGCCAAAATCTAGTCTTGGCTGGACTCAAGCGTGATCGGTGTTGTGGGGCAAAGTAAGGCAAAATCTGGCGAAAAAATCAGCCAAAACCTCTCACCCGGCCCAGAACTTATCCTTTTCTTAGCCTGATGGCAAAAAATGTGTGTAACAAGTTGTTTCGAGAAACATCCAAAGCGCCCGCTCAGGGGACCGCGCCCAGCGAACGCAATAACGCGAGTACATTTTGATCTTCCGGATGGCGTCTCGCCAACACATAGGCGACCTCGAGAGCTGCCTCAGCGTCGCCGCTGTCCCTGAGCAGGGTCGCCAGACCCATTGCGATGTCGAAATCCCCTTCAAAGCGGCCCCGCGCGCTCTGCAAGACCTGCAGCGCTTCCTGACTCTGGCCCAGTGAGTTAAGTGCAATACCAAGCACGTAGGCATAGCGCGCATTCCCGGGCGCGAACTCAGCCGCCTGGCGCAACTCGACCAGCGCGGCTTCGGGCTCGCCGCCACGAACCAGCGACAGTCCAAGCGCGTGATGCAGTGCGGCGTTGGTGTCATCGAGTACGAGCCCTTCACGCAAAACCGCCGCTGCTCGCTCTTCTTCCCCGATGCCCCGTAACGCATCGGCCAGATTTGCGCGAGCAGCAACAGCACGCGGTTCGATGCGCAACGCCTCCTCATACAGGGCAATCGCATCGTCGGCACGGCCCAACTGGATCTCGAAATTCGCCAGCGTGGCAAGCGCCTCCGGCCTGTTTGCTATCGCCCGGTATGCTTGCCTAAAATCGCTTTCCGCTCGTGCCCATGCTCGGGCTTCCTCGATGGGTAACAGGTCCGACATCGCGGCGTACGTTAATGCGGCCTCGACGCGCACGCCGCGCACCGGATCGGCCAGCAGTCTGGCTCCTGGCAAACGCAGGCGCAGCTCGCCAGGCAATGAACGCAGCTGCCGCAAAGCTGCGATTTTGACCAGCGGATCAGGATTACCGAGCTGCGCTTCCAGGGTACGGAACTCCTTGCTGCCAAACGGCTGCGCAAGCAGCCCCAGAGCCGTTGCTCGCGCGATGCCTGGATAGGTCTGATTGTTCACGACCTCAAGCAACTGGGCGTTCGCAAATCCATGCCGACCGGCATCAAGCGCCACAGCGAAATGTGGCCGTGCAGATGAACGGTCCGGCCCGCGCCAGGCATCGATAGCCGCCGTGGCCCAGGCCGCGTCGTTATCCGCATGGCAATTGGCACAGGCGTTGGGTGTGCCGATGGTTTCCGTCAGGTCGGGTCGCGGGACCCGGAAGCTGTGATCACGCCGGTCGTCGACCACCATGTACGTTCGAGAAGCCATATGGCAGTCGACACAGCCCGCTTGCTCCGGGACGTGGCCTGCGTGATCGACCACGGCAAATTTCGTCGGCAAATGACACTGCGCACAAACGTCATTGACGGCCGCCCCAGTGAGGAGTTTCGACGTGTGCGGATTATGGCAGTCGGTGCAGGTAACGCCCGCCTGGTACATGCGACTCTGCAGAAATGATCCATACACATAGACTTCGTCGAGTATCTGCCCATCAGCGAAATACAGTCCTTCGTCCAACAGAGCCGGCAAATGCGAGTCCGCCAGCGGTTTGCCGTATTCGTAGTTGGCGCTAATGATCCCGCGGCGCGAATGGCAGCGTCCGCAGGCTTCAGGTTGCTGCTGCGGCCCCAGCCGGGCCTCGCTGCGCGAGGCGATACCGGTTTCCGCGTTCATTACCCATGCCGACCGACCTTTGTCATCAAGATCAACCGCCAGACCATAGGCGCCTTCCTCGACGCCTGCATTAGCCTGCTCGATATGCGTCGATCCCGGCCCGTGGCAGGCCTCACAGCCCACACTGATTTCCGAGTAGGTCGTACTAAAGGTGTCACTGGCGGCATCAAACCCCATCTGAAGATTGGTCGAGTGGCACTCGGCGCACATGTAATTCCAGTTCTGCTGCAAACCCGTCCAGTGCAGTTCGTCATCCGGTGCAATGTACTCGTCGGGGTACTGATGAAACCAGCGCTGACCGCCTTCGGATTCCGGCCGCGTGTCCCAGGTGAAGGCGAGCGTCTGCAGGCGCCCACCCGGGAATTCGACCAGGTATTGCTGCAGTGGCTCGACACCAAATGCATAGACGATTCGGAATTCTCGATCCTCGCCCGACGCATCGGCTGTCCGCACATAGAAGCCGTCGTCTCGCGTGAAGAACTGCGTAGTGGTACCGAAATAGTCGAAGCTCGCGTCGTCGAAATCGCCGAGCACAGTATCTGCATTTGCGATCTGCATGGCGAGCTCGTGGTGCGAGCCAAGCCAGTCGTTGAATGCGTCAGCGTGACAGCTCTGACACGACACGCTGCCCACGAATTCTGCCGGTCCGTCGCTACGCGGAACTGGCGGTTGGTCGGGCTTGCCGCAAGCCGCGATCAGCAGCGCAACAACTAGAAAACCTGGGCGGGTCAGTCTGATCATGGGCGATACAATACTGCAAATTGCACGAACGCGTGCGCGAAATACAGGCCCCGCCCGGGGTCTGGCAGCGTCAGCCGTTTTGTTGCTGAACGCAAACCCACTTACGTGTAACCTCGGCATCTGACCGTAGCAGAGAGTTCCCATGTCGTTTTCCAGTAAGAAGCGTATCGCGATATTGCAGCTCGGTGTACTCATCACCGCCGCCTGCGCCACGATGAATATCAATCTCCCGTCCGTCACCGAAACGCCCACTGGCGAGCGCCTGCCGGGCAAGATTATATGGCGCGACCTCTTGACGAACGATCCTGCGGCTTCACAGCGTTTCTACGGCGAGCTGTTCGGCTGGACCTTCGAAAACCTCGATGATAACTCTGCTTACACGCTGATCCGACACAATGGCCATATGATTGGCGGCATGATCGACACCGTGGCACTAAACAATCGCAATGACATATCACAGTGGGTGGTTCTGATGTCCGTTGAAGACGTCGATGCCAGCATCGCCAGGGTGACCGCAGCCGGCGGCGAGGTGGTGACGCCGGTTACCGACCTGCAGAACCGCGGGCAGCTCGCTGTTTTCAGAGATGCCGAGGGCGCCTTGGTCGGGCTACTCGAAACCAGGGACGGCGATCCGGGCGACCGCAGCGCTGACTTCGGAGATTTTCTGTGGGATGAGCTCTGGACAACTGATATCGACAATGCGGCGGAATTCTATGGTGAGGTTGCCGGCCTTGAGGCGTCGGGTGTCGACGTGGAGGAGGGTCAGGCAGCGCCAGAAAATTATCGACTGCTCAAATCCGGTGATACCCCCAGGGTCGGCATCATGCCCAACCCGTTGGAGGGACTCGACCCCGTGTGGGTAAGCTACCTGCGAGTCGAAAGCCCGGCGACGATAGCATCGAGAGTCGCCGACCTGGGCGGCCGCATCATAGTTGAGGCGCAACCGCGACCGATCGGCGGTGAAGTCGCTTTTATTGCGGGTCCCTCCGGCGCCGGAATTGCGCTGCAGACCTGGCCGCTCGAACAACAGAATTAGGAGGTTTCAATTGGTGAATACAATGCTCAAGATTGCGAAGATTTCGGCGATTCTTGGCGCCTGCCTGCTGATGGGTGGCTGCGATGATGTCCGCGTATACGGCAGCGTCGGCTACAGCTCCTACGGTGGCTATGGCGGCTACGGCACCCGCGTTGCGGTCGGCGGACGAATCTATTAAATAGAGCGAGATCTTCGAGGGCACATCATTGGATCGCGGAAGAAAACTGCGGCTAGCCGCGCTTGGCATCATCTCCGTGGCGCTCAGTGCCTGCGCTAGTATTGACTTCGATTATCCCCGCACGGAATCCACCTCACTTGTCGACACTGACGATACCTACCTGGCGGAAAAAATAATTCCAACCGTCGCGCAACAACCAGATGACTACGCCGGCTTCTATCCACTGGCTGATGGCATCGACGCATTAAGCGCACGACTATTGCTCGCCGCGCGCGCCGAACGCAGCATCGACCTGCAGTATTACCTGATCAAGAATGACACCGTTGGGCGTGCGCTGTTGAAGGCGTTGCTCGACGCCGCTGACCGCGGCGTGAGGGTCCGGCTGTTGCTCGATGACATCTTCACCTCCGGCTATGATTCCGGGATGGCAGCACTGGACTCGCATCCCAATTTCGAAATTCGCATCTTTAATCCGTTCAATCGCGGCGCCGCCGGCCGGACGCTGGGTGCCGCGACCAGCTTCCGCCGCGTCAATCGACGTATGCACAACAAGACGTTCACGGTCGATAGTCAGATTACGATCATCGGCGGCCGCAACATCGCCGATGAATATTTCGGCGCACGCGAGGATGCCCAGTTCGGCGATCTGGATGTCATTGGCATCGGGCCTGTCGTCAGCGATGTGTCCGTGATGTTCGATAGCTACTGGAACCATGAGACGGCGCTACCCGTTCTGGCCTTCACGAAACCGCTCGACGACGCTGGCGGGACACTCGACAAGCTTCGAGTCTCGCTCAACGAATCTGCCGAGCGGATCAAAGAGACCCGATACGCCGAAGCGGTTCTTGACCGGGTGATGGAACAGGTCGAAGCGGACACTAGTGCATTTACCTGGGCAAGCTATTCGCTGGTATACGATTCGCCGGACAAGGGTGTCAGCAGCAAGGCGAAGAGTGCCGGCTCCGTGCTCACACCCTTAGCCGATTCACTGCGGGCGGCGGCTCGCGAGGTGCTGATTGTTTCGCCGTATTTCGTACCGAGAAAATCCGGCATCGAGGCCTTTTCGAATATGCAGCGCCGCGGCGTGGATGTGACGATAGTTACCAATTCGCTGGCAGCCAATAATCAGTTCACGGTGCATGGGGGCTACGCACCGTCGCGAAAGCCTCTATTGAAGAATGGTGTGCAGATTTTTGAAGTCCGTCCGGACGCGGAAGTACTTGGCACAGAGTATGTTGACTCGGACAACGGCCGGGCGACATTGCATACCAAGGCATTCATCGTCGATCGGGAGCGGGTATTCATTGGTTCATTCAACTTTGATCCGCGCTCAGCGAACATCAACACCGAGATGGGTGTCATCATCAACGATGCGAATCTCGCGACCTATTTTGCCGAGCGCGTCAAGGAGGCCTTGCCGATAAAGGCCTACACGGTATTCCTGGACGAAAACAACAGGGTTCGCTGGCGCGGCTATGACGGTGCCAACGAGACCATCTATAAGAAAGAGCCAGGGACCAGCTGGTGGCAACGATTCAAGGCGGGATTCGTGCGCTTCCTGCCGATACGCAGTCAGCTTTGACCCGCCAGACAAATTACTCTAACCGGTAGATCCGGAATCGATGATTGCCGTATCATGCCCATCTCAGCCCGCCGCAGATACGCGCGGGAACCCAAAATCCAAACATTCGAGTCAAATATCATGGCGACTACAAGAACCTACCTGCTCATTCTGGCGCTCGTTTCACTGTTAACCACCGGCTGCGCTGCAGGTTTCAAGGCGACTTACGATTACGATCGGGAACATGACTTCAGTGCGCACAAATCGTGGGCCTGGATCTCCGAACATCCGATGACCATTGGTGCAACGGATAACATACCCAACCCGTTGCTCGAACCACGCATAATGTCAGCCATCGAGGACAATCTCGCCGTTAAGGGCTTTACCAGGGTGGACTCTGCTGATTCGGCGGATTTCGTGGTGGCCTTCACGGTGGGTTCGCGAGACAAGATCAAAGTCGATACCTACCCGTCTTACTATGGCGGTTACGGGTATCCGCGCGGCTGGGGCAGCCCTTACTATGGCGTTGGCATGGGCTATGGCACTGAAACTCGTGTTCGGGAATACACCAATGGCATGCTGGCGATTGATATCTTCGACGTCTCGGAGCAGCGACCGATGTGGCATGGTTTTACCGAGAAATCGATTTCCAGTTCGGACCGCAAGAATGCGGAGGCTACGATTAACGCCGCCGTCACCGCCGTGCTGAAAGCTTTCCCGCCCCCAAAGTAGTCGAGACGATACGCGGCAGGAAAACACCGAGCAGCCGGTCTGAGATTCAAATAGCGCTCGCTAGAATTTGACGCTCAAATACAATTTGGGCCCCTGGTGGCGAATTCGGAGCGTGCCGCGTAGATCCTCGTCTTTTGCGCGCAGTCTCATACCGTAAAAGTTGTAGCCGAAACCGACGTCAAGATTTTCACCCAGTTCTCGCTCAAGTCCGAGACTCAGGTACGTCATGTGGCCTTCGTAGCGATCGAATTCCAGCGCGAATAAGTCCACATCCGCGCCGATCTGCCAGTGGGCGCCAAGCGGAAGTCGGCCAAAGACGCCGAATGTGGGCAGCGGCACCTCAACCCTGGCGTTCTCCGCCGCCTGCAGGTCGTCGGCACGCAACGTCGTTTTCAAGCGGCCGTAGCTAAGTCCGGCCCTGACACCGAGTTCCTTCTGGTTATCACGCATCAGTGAATAGGCATAGGCAAGACGCAAGACGCGCGATGAGACGTTCGTCCGCAGCTCCGTCCCCGCGGGGAAAACCTGATCCCCAAACTGGATATCGCGCTGCGCGGTTACGGTCGCGCTGCGTAGTAACTCGAAGTAGCCGACTTCGAGCCGATGATAAGAGCCTATTCGATAAAGAGCGTCAAACTGCGCGACTGTCTGACTGTCCGTGATCCCGAGAGTATCTTCCAGGTCCACGTCATCACCGCGCGCCCCATCCGACGCGTCCCGAAGTATCCTGGTATCGATGCTCCCTGCAAACGCGCCAACGCGAATTTCAAAAGCGCCCTGTTTGTCGGTGCCCGGGTAATCTCTGGGCCGGAAGATGTTGGCGTTGTAGGCGAGACCGATGCTGCCCGACCACAATTTGTCGCGGCCGACGAGCGGGCTGTTGCTGATGGCGGAGTCCAGAAATTCGACGCCGACAGTTGTCTTCAACAACCAGCGCGGTGTCAGCTCGTAGCCGAGCACCATCTCGAGTGCAGTCGTGATCGAAGAGCCCGGCTGATACTCGGGCAGTGCTGCCGACGCCTCCTCAGGCGCTACGCCAAAATAGTAGGCGTTGTAATCGCCACTGAAGTAGGAATATTTGACACTGGGTACGAAGAATCCCCGCCGAAACTCCCGCGGCAGGCTTAGTTCAACTTCGCTCGTGACACCACCATGCCGACCGAGGACCTCCCAATAGGAGCGCGATTGCACATGAACGGGCCATCCACGATAGCCAATTAGCGGGCCCGACTCTATGGACCACTGCCGTTCCTGCAAACCAGGGAGATTGTCGATGTCAGCGTCCCCGAACCCCAGGGTCTGAACGCGACCGATGACGCCGAATTCCCAGTCCTTGTCGGTGACGACACGAAAACCAAGATTCTCGCCGTTGATCAAAAACCAGTCGCGCGTGAATGCCGAGTGACTAAAACTCGTGAGATAAGGGTAGGCAATCGTCGAGCTATCGGCGCCGACGAACGGATTCTGCGAGCTCGAAACAGCCAGCCCCAGCGAATAATCGTTCAGGTCATAATTGCGAAGATAGTCGAGGAATGATCCGGCCTCGGAAGAGGCTGGTGACAACAGGCACAAACTGGCGAGCAGCGTGATCTGCCGCAATGGAATTGATGACCGCCGGCTAACTCTGGCAGAACTCATTTGTTCAGCCGCGGCGGCGAAAGTTCCGAGAAGCGATCGCCAATTTCCTCGAGTCCCTTCTCCTCGGCCGCTGTGCACGGATCACTCGACTTCGACAACCTGTCCCACACCGCCCTCGCGAGAATGGACAAACCACCCGTGGCAACTGCAGCACCACCGGAAATCAACATCCCCTGCTGATCCACCGCGAGTCGCGGGCTTGTAAGCGTACCGATGACTTTTACGTAGGAATTCAGGACTTCGCCGGCGCTTATCGTGACTCCTTTTCTCGGCGACGTTTGAAACTGCAGTTCGATTTTTTCACTGCCCAGATCGATCGAGGAATTGGACACCATCGTCATCTTGTCTGTCCTGACCATCAGGCTGGGTCGGGTGACCGCATTACCGTTTGTAAATTCCACCGGCACCACCAGACACTCCAGATTTACTTTCGAGTCTCTTTTCGCGAACGGGTTAATGACCGAAATAATCTCACCCAACATGTCGCCATACAATCTCTGAACGAATCGATTTGACTCTAAGGTTAACCCACCGAAGTCCACAAAAAAAACACCATTCAGGTTGCCCGCAAGATCCCTGACATTTGTGCCGGTTGATTCCAGGTTGACATCAATATCTCCGCGCGCGGCATGGTCGGCATTGAGCCCACCCATTGCCATGGAGAAATCGCGTGCGGCCAATTCGAACGTAGCCTTGCCGACACCGTCAGCTGGTTCGAGCGACCCCCTTGCCTGCAACCACCCCGTCGGCGACTCAAGTCCAAACTGGCGCAGATAGAACGCCCCATCCTGTAACTGCGAATCCAGCTTGAAGTTTGTAATCCGCGCGTTATCGCGTTGCAGCTCTCCGATGTCCATTTTGACCACCGCATTCAGACTGGCCATTCGCTCGAAAGGCATCGCAATATCGGGAATCATGCGTCCGTCATCGAATGTGGGCACGGGCTCATATTGCAGCTCGACCTCTTCCATGAGCGGAACCAACCGGATCGAGTCGGCACTAATCAAGAGAGTGAGCTGCGGCGTTGCACCAACTTGAAGCTGACCCGAGCCCTGTATATCGCTGTCTCCCAATCTGGCGGTCAGCTCATCAATTGTCAGTAAACCGCCTCCACCGTTGACCTGTGCATCCAGCGAAAAACTCTGCCCGCGCAGGCGGCGACCTTTGAATAGACCCAGCTCGGCAACATTTGGAATTTTGATACCGAGGGAAAACCGTGTAGATCGCTGCGCTTCGCCGATATCGAGAGTGCCACTTGCTGTCACTGCGGCATCGGCAATACGGATGTCGAGTTTTTCAAGCGAGAGTGACGTACTGAGAATGTCACCCTCCAGATCGATCGAGAACGGCGCTTGCTTCATCTCAAAGTTGTAGACGGTTCCAAGGGCAGCTCGGAGATCGTCACCATCCCCCCTGATCCGAAAGCTGGCCTGCCGTTTGGATAGCGGCAACGCTAACTCGAAATCACCACTCAGCCGTCCGCGCTCACGTTCGACATCGATGCCCTCCAGCCTGACCGCGTCTTGTGTCAATGCCACCTTGCCCGAAAGCGTGTAAGGCCCGGGCGGCAATGCCGGACCACCACTTCCTGCGAGCAGCTCCTCAAGTGCCGGCCCCGCAGATTTGAAGTTTAACTGTGTCCCGGCGAGTCCGCGACCGAGCCTGATCGAGCCGTCGACATCAATGGAGGAGCGGCCGACCTTGGCGTTGATTCTCTGCAGTCGGTAGCTGTCGGCGCCTATTTGAACGGCACCACGAAGACTGTACGGCAGCGACGGCACTGCCTCGGTCGAGGCGAACAAGTTGACTAAGTCGCTGAGGTTCGGCCCATTCAATGACACCGTCAAATCGCTGCCCGCAATACCCGGTGCCAGACCGATCAATCCATCAATCTCGGCCATAACGTCACTGCTGCGAAGGCTAATCGGCCCGCGCGTTCTTATTCCATCAGAACCCAGAACAGCCGTGCCTTTGATTTTCAGGGGTCGGTCCGGAACTCCGGCCATGCTGTATGCGTCGCCAATGTTCGCAAGACTGTCGATGTCCAGGTCAAATGTCAGGTCCGTACCGAAGTAGTCCGGCGCAACCCCCAGCTTGCCCTCGGCTCGTCCCCGAGCCAGTGTGGATTCGAGGTCGAATTGCATGACTTCGACGCCGTCCGGAGATTGCTGCAGATCAAGAGCCAGTGAGTAAGGACCCTTTGCTGCACCCGGTATCCCTATGACTTCGCGAAACCTTTGATACTCGGTACCAACGATCTCAAAGTGAAAGCTGGCGTCGTCAAGCGCCGGAAACTTTGGCAGATGCGCCGCAAGATCAAACTCCGCCTCGGCGAAAACCATATGCCCTTTATTGATGACCAGATCCGAGCCATCTCGCGTCGCATCGAGCTCCAGCTCAAAGGGGGCAGGCTGCAAGCGCTGGACGCCGAAGAGACGGACAATCCGGCTAAGATCCGGTCCCGATGCAGCCAACTCGAGGTCCGCCTGTTCGAGGCTCTGCAGATTTGAAAAGGCGCCGGTCGCCCTGACCAGCGCTTTTCCCAGCCTGCCTTCGACGGCGAGCCTGAGTGGCTCATTATCCTGTGCTGACAATGAAGCCGAGAAATCGATGTCGCCATCGTATTCGGGTTCGAGCCGTAACAGACGGGCGAGGTCATTCACATCCGGACCGCTTGCATTGATACTCAGCGACGGCCTGCTTGGCTTTGCCAGATCATCGATGAAGCCCTGGCTTTCGAAATGAAAGGTATCGAGCTGTGCCTCCACCTCGTACTGGACGGCTTTTTGCGCGAGCAACGCGTCCCAGGTTCCCACTATCGCGTGCAGACTGATCTCACGATCCCCGATGCCACCCTGTAGTGTCAGGTCAAGAGAATCATCGACATCGTGCTGCTGATTCAGCTGTTCGATGCGCAGTTCGATGGGACCCAATCGCTCGGGGCTCATATAGACAATATTCGTGCGGGCAACGTCCAGTTGTCTTACTCGAAAACCCCTGCCCGCGTCGTCAGAAGAATCCGGCTCCGATGCGTCTGCCTGTCGCGGCGGCATTTCCCAGTTCGCGCCCTCGGTATCCGACCGCTGCAGGTACACATTGGTATCAGCAAGTTTGATGAGTTCGATCTGGACCGGGCCCCTGAACAATGACCACGTGTCGATCTGTAGTTCGAAAAAGCCCACCTCAAGCAAGAAAGGTTCGTTGGCCCACGCCGTGTTCGCGTACCGGACACCTTTGGCGATGACGACAGTTTGCTCACCGACGTGTACTTCGAAGTCGCCGTCGATAGAGAACTGGCGGCCGGTGTTATCGCTTACCCACTCTTCGAGTTGTGGTTTGAAGACGCCAAGATCCGCGGTCCATAACCAGCCGCCGACCACGAGGAGCAGCAGCAGGAATCCGCCTCCGAACCACAAGAAAGTCTTACGCAACGCCATAGGGGCATTATGGGGCATTCAGTCAAGATGAAATAGCGCCGCTTATTAAGACGTCTCAAATAGCGGAATCAGGTCGGCCAGCGCGATATCAATTTCGGCATCCAGCTTGTTTTCGAGGTGATAGAAACGCGCGACCGTAACTTCCGGCAAAACCTTACGAAATTGCCGCAGATATTGTTTTTGCAGTTTCAGTAAATCGCTCTTGATCGAAAGATGTTCATCCAGCATGTCTTTCGCAAGACCTTCGCTAAGGTCAGCATCGTCATAAGCCTTGAGATATTTGGAAATCATCACCGCCTGACGATCCCTGACGCGCTCGATTTCGCTCCGGTATTTTTGGTACAGCGGCCAGAACGAAGCCGCCTCGCTTCCTGTGAGTACCAGTTCTTCACGGATAATTTGCTCTCGCTCCGTCTCAATCAACGACCTGGCTTCCGCAAACGCTTGATTGACTGCCTGCTGTGCGGATGACTCAGTCGGATTGACCAGGAACACGGTTAATATCATGAGGATGGCGCAAAAGCCGCGTCGACGAAACAACATCATGTCAATCTGCCCGCTGTTGAACGAAACTTCCGTAACTATAGCATGACGAAAGATAGGCACAGATTGCCGAACCCGATAATATCTTCCCTCGACGGCCCCGGTATCCGACAAGGAAGCATGCATGAATATTCGATTGATTTGCCTGACCCTACTTACCACGATTGCAGCTTCGGCACAGGCCGAAGAGTTCAACTGGCCGCAGGAGCTGACGGCCGACAACGGTAACATTGTCATTATCTACCAACCGCAAGTGGAGACGTTTTCAGGCAACAATCTCGAAGCGCGGGCCGCGGTTTCGGTCAAATCTCCCGCTACCGACAACGCACCGGTCTTCGGCGCCATCTGGTTCAAGGCCCGGCTGGACACGGATCGCGAGTCTCGAACTGCACTGATCCGCGATATCGAAGTCGTCGACATCCGCTTCGCCGATGCAACTGACGCCCAAAAGCAGCAGCTTGCCGGTTTTATCGAAACCGAGATTGAGGGTGCCGGATTTACTATCTCGATCGACCATTTGCTCGCCGACCTCGACGGAAACGATGTTGACGCGGCGACAACGAATCTCAAGCACGAGCCTCCAACGATCATGCTGTCCAGGGAACCTGCATTGCTGGTAAGCATTGATGGCGATCCCGTCTTCGAGACGCTTGAAAATACCAACTACGAGCGCGTGGTAAACACGCCATTTCTGCTCGCCAGGGGCGGCATCGAATATTACCTCTACATTGGCAGTAATGCCTGGTACGAGTCTCGAGCCATTGCAGGTCCGTGGGCGCGCGCGCAGCGTATTCCCGAAGAGCTTGGCTCACTCGTCGAACCGGCCGACGATGATGACGCAAACGTCGATGACGTTCATATCATCGTTACGAGCGAGCCGACCGAGCTGATCGTGTCCGACGGCGACCCTTCGTGGTCACCGGTGGAAGGCATGGACCTGCTGTACATGGACAACTCAGACAGCAACGCTTTCCTTGAGCTGTCAACGCAGAAATACTATGTGCTGCTATCGGGACGCTGGTATCGAAGCGAAGGCGTACTTGGCAACCTGCAGTGGGAGCATGTACCGAACGACGAACTGCCAGAGCCGTTCGGCGATATCCCTGAAGACTCGGTCAACGCTGATGTGCTGGCGCAGGTTGCGGGTACGGCGCAAGCACGCGAAGCCGTGCTGGATAACACCATACCGCAGACCGCCGCGATCAATCGCGACGACGCATCCTTCAGCGTTGAATACGATGGCACTCCGGAGTTTGCGCCGATTGAAGACATCAAAGTTGAGTATGCACAGAACACCAGCGACGCAGTCTTTCGCTACGGCAATCTCTATTACGCCTGCGATGATGGCGTTTGGTATGTAGCAAACAGCGCCACGGGTCCGTGGACTGTAGCAACCGAAATACCGGACGCGATCTATAAGATTCCGGCATCGAACCCGCACCATAACGTCACGTATGTCCGCGTATATGACGTGACGCCGCAGGTTGTGTACGTTGGCTATACGCCCGGCTACTACGGCAGCTATTACTACAGCGGCTCAATCGTCTATGGCACCGGCTGGTACTACAATCCCTGGTACGGGCCTCACTATTACCCACGTTACCCGACCTGGGGTTTTCACGTGCATTACAACCCCTGGTATGGCTGGGGCTTCGGCGTCTCATGGACAAACGGACCGTTTCGCTTCACGTATTCGCGCCACGGGGCCTGGTGGGGAGTAGGCGGCTATCGCCCGTATCCGCGTCCTTACGTTCACGGCGGATATCGTAAGACGAATATCAACGTGAATATCAACAACAACATCAACATCGGCGGCGGTGGCCGTCCGCAGACGCGGCCAAACCTGTATAACCGTCCGGAGAATCTCGCACGCAAAGCCGACCGACCCGCAACGCCAAGAACACGACAGGCAAGACCTGCGACAGGCATGCAGAACAACGTGCTGACGGATCGAACAGGCAACGTCTACCAGCGCGACACCAGCGGCAGCTGGCAAAGACGTGAGAACGGACAGTGGACGAGGCCTCAGGATCTCGATCGAGTCAGCCGACCACAACCGGCGACCCGCCCATCGCAGCCGACGACCCGCCCAGCACAGCCGACGACCCGCCCAGCACAGCCGGCGACACGCCCATCGCAACCCGCGACTCGTCCGTCTCAGCCAAGGACACGACCGTCGCAACCTGCTGTCCGACCGCAGCTGGAACGTGATTACAACGCCCGCCAACACGGCGCGAACCGCTCGCAGAATTACCAACAACGCGCGGCGCCGCGGCGCCGCCGGTAGCATCAATTGAGATTCATCATGACGCCCACTGTTTGGCGCAGTAGTTTTGCCCTATCTATGCTCTTTCTGCTGCAGGGCTGTACCCGCCCTGTCACTGAAATTGATCTGATCATGCCGGTGCTGCCCGTCGATCAGGCGATCGCCACGCAGATCCAGGAATTGGTCGATGAAGATTCCGGATTCCGAATCAACCTAGTCCCGCTTCCCGAGGAATTCGCAACGGAACTGGACGCCCTCGAATCCGGCTATGGCGATATCGCTTTTGCCCCCAATAACTCGCACTATCGCGAGGCCATCGCAACCATCATGCCGCTGTATCCGAGCGTACTGCACATCGCTAGTTATGAGGATCGCGAGGCGGCAAGTCTCGAGGAGTTACTGACCGGTGCAAGCGTATACGCCGGCCCGCCGGGATCAAGCCCCAGGCTGCTCAGCGAGGGCATCGTCGACGACCTCCACTTTGGACAGGACGTGGTTACTTTCATGGATGAATGGGACGCACGGCCTGACGTGATCATCCTGTATGTGCCAATCGATCGAGAAAGAATCACGAACAATGCCCAGCTGGATGGTGCGCGCTTGTTCTCCCTGGGCTCGCCCGCCGATATCGGCCTGGGTTCTGCGGTTGACCGCGCGGTGCTATTTAACCCAAGTTTACGACCCTTCGTGATTCCGATGGGCACCTATGGTGACCTTACGCCGGAGCCGGTAGTCACGCTGGCGGTCGAAAATATTCTCGTCGCTCGTAACGATATGGAAGACACTGAGGCCTATGATCTGTTTGCAGAGATGCTGCGCTTACGGCCCACGCTCTTTAGTGATCGTCCTGAGCTGTTTCAGCCACTCGATGAACTGATGAGCAGGTCCAATTTTACTTTCGGCCTGCACCCGGGAGTGGTCAGCTTTTTGCAGCGTGACGAACCTACCTATATCGAACGTTACTCTGGCGTAGCCGAGCTACTCGTTACTCTGCTTGTCGCCTCAGTCAGCGGCCTGATCGCGGTTAAGAACATCTATCGCATTCGGCGCAAGAACAGGATCGACGAGTTTTATCTTGAGACGATTAGAATCCGCGACTCGGTCACCGTGGATACGACGACTGACGAACTGGCCACGGCCATTGCGAACATCCATGCGCTTAAGAATCGGGCCTTCGAGTTGCTCGTAGATGAGCGACTTGCGGCGGATCAGAGCTTCCAGGTGTTCATCGAATTGACCCGAGATGCCCTCGATGAAATTAACGAGCTCGTAACGAAGCAATCATCGTAGAGCACCAGCAGTAATTCGATATCGCCTATGTTTCAAAGTCTCGGATTTGATAAGGTTCGTGGCCACGCAGTTACGCTCCGTTAGAGAATAGAGAAGCCTCATGACCCGCACCCAAACCTCTTTTATTGCCGCTGTTTTCCTGATCATCGCGCTTTTTTCCTCACCGGCGCATGCCAGTAAAACAGACGTCGTTGTACTTGCGAACGGCGACGCAGTCACTGGTGAGATCAAGGGGCTCGAGTTTGGTTCGCTGCGATACAGCACCGATTCGATGGGAACGGTTAACATTGACTGGGAGGACATTACGAGTGTGCAGAGTAACCAGAATTTGCAGATCGAGCTGACTGATGGAAGTCGATACTTTGGCTCTTTTCTGGCAACCGAGGATGCCACTTCCGTCCGCGTAAAAACGGCCAGCCAGGAAGTCGACATCCCTGCCCACCAGGTTGTTCGCGTAACACCGATCGACACCAACGAGAAATTCTGGCAGAACCTGGATGGCGCATTCAGCCTTGGATTTCAGACCCAGAAGTCGAGCGGGGTTACCACTTCAAACGTCGCTGCCGACGTCTCACACAGATCCCGCAAGTACCTGTACGGTCTCAAGCTTACATCGACTGTAACCGATCAACCCACCGAAGAAACCAAAGCACGACAAAGTATAGAAGCCAACTTTCAGCGCTTTCGCGCCAACCGTTGGTTCACGGACTGGTTCACGCGCTGGGAACGCAATGACGAACTGGGCATCAATTCAAGGTCCGCTATTGGTGGAGCGGTCGGTCGCTACATCGTACAAACAAACAAGAATCAATTTTCGCTGACGGCTGGCATGCAGGGGGCGCGGACATCGTTTATCGGCGACGATGAGAGCACCACCGAGGCCGAGGGTCGCATCGAGATCCGCTATTTGCGCCGGAACCTTGTTCCGGAGACTTCCGCAACATTCACGACTCTGATCTATCCTTTGCTGGATGACCTCAGCCAATTTCGTGCTGAGACAGATTTGAGCTTTAAGCGTGAGTTCTTTAGTGACCTTTTTCTTAGTTTCTCAATCGGTCACTCCTATTTAAGCGACCCGCCATCTGATGGGGCAAGTTCCGACTACAGCGTGACCACATCGCTCGGCTATTCATTCTAGCGCCTGGATTCTAGCCTTCCGGCCCCATTGCTTCGGCCCCGCGCATGATCATTCGCAGCTGCACAATGGCGGCCTCGATGTGCCGACCGCGGTCCTCCTCAGGCCTGCTGAGGAGCGCGATGCCGGTTGTAAACAAGATAGCCACCATGGAATTGGCGGCGAGGTGCGGATGCCCCAGCGGCACGCCTCTCGTTTTGGCGTCCCAGACCAGGAACTCAGCCAGATCCCTCGACATCGTTT
>Ga0316189_10001055_pt1 | contig 27439 bp, 24 predicted proteins | sample LowCovwburrow_MG_FD_204930 | JGI IMG/M metagenome (GOLD analysis project Ga0316189, IMG submission 204930) | Coastal sediment microbial communities from Maine, United States - Lowes Cove worm burrow | ecosystem: Environmental > Aquatic > Marine > Coastal > Sediment | place: USA: Maine...
TAGTGTTGCTGTAAATGTTTTAGTGACAGAACCAATGCGATATTTGGTATCTTTACTCGCTTTCTTTTTTGCTTTAAAATCGCTAAAACCAACTGTGTTTTCATATACTGTTTTTCCATTTTTATATAGTATAACACTTCCCATGAACTCATCATTTTTATCATAAGCATCTAATAAGCTGTCGATTTTAACTTGATAGGTATCAGGTTTTTGTTTTGTAGATTGCGCAGATTTTTTGTTTTGTGAACAAGAAGATAGTAGTGTTATGAATGCTACTATTATTAAAGTTGATTTTTTCATTTTTTTTATTTTTGATTTAATCTCATTACGGTTTTGATCATCTTGTCCAAGTAAAGTATTAACTCCAAATACAATTTGAATTATAAGGATAATTACGCTTCAAAATTTTTGATGTATTTCATTTATTTAAATTCAATAATTTTACTTTTAACAACATTGTTATATTCTAAAATTTAACGCTCTTAAACCAAACATTTCGAGTTCGGCCATTAGACATCGTTAATCCTAAAATATTATCATTTTTATCTTTTTTAACTTCTACAATACCAATAGGTCCTCCTGTTGAGAAAATTGTATTATAAACTTGCTTTAGTTTCATCTTACCATGCCTAGCATGTTCGATATAAATATCAGCACCTTCTTTAAAAATTGAATAACTCGTTTTCAGCTCTGGACTGTAATAATGTCCAACAAATGCATTCAAGTCATTTGTATTCTTGTCTACGTTACTTTGAAGAAAGCTAAAAACTCCAGGTAAATTGTCTTCAATCTTTATCGTCATTTGATGGGTCTTATTATCAAATGTAACTATGGGTTTTATAGATGGATGCATCATGATAAACGCATGCTTATTTGTTGGTACCAAAGCCCATTCGTTTCTTGTAGAACTTGAGTATCTTAGTGTATCATTTTTCACATAAATTTTACGTCCAGATTTTTCAGAATCACTCCAGTAAACACCTTCAAATTGCTTTAACTTTTTATTTGAAAGTTTAACAAACTCTGGTAATCGTGAATTTTGTTCTATTTTTTTTATTGGCGTTTCATCGCTTTTACTCAAAAAGATATCTGAAATTTTATTTGTCTTAGATCCAATACTACTTCTTGAATAATTTGTTAGCATTACAATGTTTAATTGCTCCTCTGGAAACACTCTTGTTATGGCTCTAAAACCACCTACAGATCCTCCGTGCTGGATCACTTTTCTACCTTCATAACTTTCAATACGAACACCAAAACCATAGTTGGTTTCAAAACCATTGTTCAATGGAGTGGTTAATAGTAACTTTTTAAAGGCTGATTCCCATTCTTTGTTTGGTGTGCTAAAGTTTTGTAACCAAATATTTAGGTCTTCTGTTGTTGAGTGCATGTTTCCTGAACCAAAATATCCCCAATATTCAATAGCACGCTTAAATTCATTTCTTAAATAATATGATGTAGCATTATTTGGAATTACTCTGTCATGCTGAGTTTCTACATAGGTGTTTTTCATCCCAAGAGGCTCAAATATGTTTTGCTTCATCCATTGTTCGAAACCTACACCGCTAACATTTTCAATGATTTTTGCCAAGAATATATAACCAGTATTGCTATATGAAAATTCATCACCAGGGTTAAAATTAAGTTCGTTTTGATTTTTAAAAACTATATATACATGCTCATTCGTCTCTAAATCTGCTGGTCGCCATCCTGCAAGTCCTAGTAGACCGTGAAGGTCTCTTAAACCACTAGTATGATGTAAAAGGTGACGAATGGTAATTGTTTTATCATAATTTACCAGTTCAGGAATGTGTTTTCTAATATCATCATCAAAAGAGAGTTTGCTTTGCTCTTCTAACAACACAATACCCATAGCAGTGAATTGCTTTGATACAGAACCAATATTAAAAAGCGTGTTTTCTGTATTTGGAATGTTGTACTCTAAACTAGCTAAACCAAAAGCTTTTGAAAAAATCGTTTTTCCGTTTTTTGAAATTAAAACCGAACCTCCTGGATGGTCGGGCGTATTCCAAGGTGTAAAGAGACTGTCAATTTTTTCAATTTGTTCTTCACTAATCTGACCAAAACAAGTCAAAACAGAAAAGAATAGAACATAGACAATTAAGTAATTTGTTTTAAGTTTCATAACTTATTAATTTTTAAGTGATTCTATTTTTTCTAGAGAGTTCTTGCACCAATTACAATTATTCTCGGGCTTCAATTCTAAAGCTTTAGAGAACGCATTTATTGCATTTTCCTTTTGATTATATTCAAAATATGCATCACCCAATGAGTCCCATAAATTTCCGTCGTTTGGAAACAATTGAACATTTAGTTTTAAAAGTTCTAATCCCCAAGCTGGATTCTTTTCTTTTGCAAGGCGCTTAAAACCAATCCGGTTAAAAATCGCCTTATCCGTAAATTTTGAATTTAAATGTTCTTCTAAAAAAGGGATGAGCTTACTCGGGTTATCTGTTGTGTTACTATTGATAAAATCATAAACCAACTCGTACGATAATTTGGTCACCGGTTTTGGTGTATAATTGGAATCGGAAATTAGTTTACTTATTTCCCAAGCGACATCTTCAGAATCATTATTTAAGATTGTATTTGATAAGACTATCACAACAATGTCATCATCTACAAAACGCACAAAATTTCCAAAGAAAATACCATTACTACCATTGTGCCAGACTACTTTTTTACCTGATTTTGTTTTAAAGGTGGCCCAACCATAGGCATAGTGTGATTTTCCTGTTTCATCCTCTGCTGCATGAGGTTTTTCAAATAATTCTTTGGATTTAGCACTTAAAACTTTATTCGTTTCTAAGGCTTCATGCCATTTATAGAGATCTAACGTTGTTGAATAAATATCGCCCTTACCGATGCTATACCAGTGCTTATTATTGTTTGGTAAATGTTCTTGTGTTATTCCCCAATCTTTCCAAATACCATCAGTATAATTAAAATAATAGCCATGAGAAATCATTTCACTGTGAAATGAAATACTTTTATAACCAGTATGATTCATCTTTAGAGGGATCCAAAAATTCTCTCGTAGAAAAGCAGTATAATCTTGTCCGGAAACAAATTCTATAATTGCTGAAAGCATGATGTAATTCGCATTTGCATATTGGTGTTTTGTTCCTGGTGCTGATTGTAATTCTGCTTCAAAAAATTCTTCAAGGAACTGTTCTTTAGTAGCTTCGTCATATCTAAATCCTCCTGTTGCAGTTGAAATACCAGTAGTGTGTGTCAATAATTGATGAACAGTAATGTTTTTCTTATCGGAAGGTGCTTGAATATAAAATTTACCTAAGTGGTCAGATGTACTTAATTTTCCTTGCTCTACCAACTTTAAAATGGCTGCTGCAGTAAACTGTTTTGTGATGGAGCCAATATTAAAAACGGATGAAGGAGTGTTAAGAATCTTATTCTTCCGATCAGACCAACCATAGCCTTTTGACAATATAACATCTCCTTGCTTGGCCACTAGTACAGATGCAGCATAACCATTTTCAGAACTGGCGTTCAGATAAGTATCAATTTTGGTTTTTAGCTCATCATTCTTTATCTCTTGCCCAAATAAAGTACTAGTTCCAATTGTGAATTGGATGAGCACGAGTGTAATAAATAGTTTTTTATTCATGACTTTTATTTTTTTAATTCCATATGTAAAATTGGATAGGGTTTCCCAGAGGCATCTAATTCGGATCGCCCTTTTGTTACAAATCCGCAATGCATATAAAATCCAACGGCTTGCTCATTCTGTTCGTTTACATCAACTTTAGTGACGTCAAAATGATTGATGGCATATTCTAATAACGATTTGCCAATTTTTTTTCTTCTCTCTTCTGGGTGCATAAATAACATCTCTAAATTCCCATCAGATACACCAAAAAATCCTACTATTTTATTGTTATCATCTCTATAACATCTTAATTCAACAGCGTCTAAATAGGTGTTTAGAATTAAAGGTTTAAAATAGGTGATGTCTTCTTCTTTTAAAAAGTGGTGTGTTGCTCTAACAGAGGCTTCCCATACTTCTACAACTTTATTGTATTCAAATTTATCTATGTAATCTATTCGATGTTCCATTTAAATTGTCTTAAATAATTGATCAATTTCAGATTTAACTGTTTCATTTGGTGCGACTTTAAACAATTCAATGAGTAAATCTAGCGATGTTGGCTTTTTCGGATATGTATTGTTGTTTAGAAAATTTTTAAGAGCTAGATTAACTTGTTCTTCTCCTATTAACTCACTCAATTTCACCATAACTATAGCTCCTTTAGAGTAGGCAATATGTGAATTTCCATGAGTCACTTTGTAAAGTGGCTGGTTTTCACTTAAGCCTTTTTCTGTATCATAAATTTGTTGATGAATTGCTAATCGTTCCATCATTTTTTCTTTACCATACCTATGTTTATACAGCATCATCTCGGTGTACATTGCCAGTGTCTCAGTGAGCATTGTGGCACCTTCCCTATCGTCTGGATTTATTTGGTTGTTTCCCCACCATAGATGTGAAAGCTCATGTCCTGCTAACTCATTGATAACATCCTGATTTTCTTTACTTTCAATATTCGTATGAAAAATCATATCCTCGGTCATAAAAATGGTCGAAGGATATGCTGTCCCTGCAAATCCTTTGGTAAAAGAAGAAATTTCAGCAAAATTCACGGTTTTAAATGGATATGCTCCAAAATGAGCGATACAATAGTCCAATGTAAGTTTAGCATTATCAAGTAAATGGTCTACATTTTCAAAATGGCTTTTGCTGTAATAGACATTGATATCTATGTTTTTATGTCGAATTGTTTTGTGCTCATATACTGCAGATGATACAGCAAATCGAAAAGGAATATTTTCAGCTTTATAGTTGAAATAGTTCCTCCCTTCATTAGTCCAGTGTTTTCCTAAATCCCCTGTACCTATAGCCGTTTGGCTTGGTTCTGAAGAGAGTGTCATATCTAAATTGATGAAATCACTTATAAAGACTTCTGGCGCTCCTAATCGCTTTACTTCAGAAACTTTGCCTAAATTAAATTCTGAGCGTTTTTGTTGATCTTTAATTTCTAGATTCTTTTGATAACCGATAGACGGAAAATAATTGCTAATTCGCATAAATGAACCGTTTTCAACAATGGCATTGAAAGATTGATGACCATTTACGGGAAACCATTTGTATGATAATGTGAAGTTTAAACTTAATTTCTCATTGGGTTGTAATGGTTTTTTCAATTTTATTTCGGTTACATAATCCTCAATTTTTAAACTGTCACTGCTACTTTTAAGTAAAGCATATTCAATTTTTAAATCAGGCTGAAAATTGATTAATACTTCATTAACAGGCTTTTCAGTTTTATTCTTTAAAATATATTCTCCTTGAATTTGATATGCATTTTCAGAAGGATAAAGATGAATTTTGGTAGTCACATCTGTAATTATTGGTTGCGCTAAAGTTTCATAACGCCTAAAATCTTCTTCATACCGCACTCCTTCTTGAATTAGCTGATCCTCATCTTTAGACATATACCCATTCATAAAATAGAAACCGTTAAAAACACCTAATACCAACAAAAAAGTAGTGAAAACAGTCGTTCTGATATTCCATACTTTTGTTTTTATAAATTCATTAAGCAACCACAGTAACCCTATTAAACCAAGCCCAAACAATAAGCGTTCCGAGAAGGCTAAAATGTATACTCCATATCCATTAAAATCGCTATACAATCCTTTAAAACCTGAGAATATTTGTAATAAGGGGTAAGGTAAAATTGTATTAGACAAAGGTGTCGCCAAAGCAAAAATCGCTATAGTTGACACTCCTAAGCTAACAAATCGATTTCGAAAATTGTCATTGATTAATAGTATAAAAGCTGAAAAAAGAATCAAAGGAAATGTGTTAAATAGAATAACACCCAGATAAGCTTTCCAATCAATACTAAAGTAATCATAGCTTAATTGAAATATTAAAGCTTCAACAATTAGAAGCATCGTTAAAAAACATATCAAAATGCTTACTGAAAGAAAATGTCCTTTCATCTTACTTTTAGAGAAATAAGCACACTTTTCAATAAAATCAAAACTCGAAGCATGACTTCTCCAATACAAATCATTGATAAAATATACCAGTATCAATGCACCAAATAAATAAAAGTTTTTAGAAATAGAGGTCGCCAGAATTCCAGAACTCGCATATTTTTCAGGTAATCGAATCCCTTTATCAATTTCTGCATACATTTCCATACCTATATAAAACATAAGTAATATGGAAACCGCAACGATAGGAACACTTTTAAACAGATAAGTCAAATCTATTTTTGCAAATGAAATAGCGGATTTAAAACTTGTGATATGTCCAAAATTCACCTTAGGAAATTTGAAGGTTGTTAAATTTGCATTTGATTGAGAAACATTTAATTGTAACCGCTTATTCGCCTTTTTACTCCGTTTTGTTGAAAATAAAAATAGTCTATAACTCATCCATAAAAAGAATGTGGAAATTAAAACCATTACCATTCTGTTTATGAATAGGATCCCTGAAAACGGAACAATAAGTCCATTCTTTTCTTGTACAGAAAATGTTCTAGCCTCAAAAAAGTAAGCCGATAATCCAAAGGGATCTAATAATGCAGATAGCTGTTGTGCTTCCATAGATTGCGGTAGACTACTAGACATAAATGGCGAATTAGAAAAGACTAAAAGCACCATATAAAGCACGTAAAGTAATAATCCGCCTACAACTACCAATAACTTTTTACGAGTTGTAAAAGCGATGAAAAACAAAAAGCTACAAACCACAAAACAATTCATTAATCCAAAAATAATAAGCGGATATACATAATGCCACAAATTAAAACCAGCTTGTATCTCACTGCCTATTCGTAAGTTTTGTCCAATGACAAAACCTAAAATCAACAACCCAAAACTAAAAGATGTTTTTAGAAAAAGAAACAAGAATTTTCCTTTCAAATAGGTCATTTTAGAAAATGGAAGTGAAAAAAACATAATGTCGAATTTTGCATCCCATTCTTTAAATAATATTTGAGTTGAAAAAAGAATCGCAAAAAATATAATTGACAAGCTTAACATTCCCATCATAAAACCTATAGTGTATGGCGAATTGAGGAAAATTCCTTCTCCAGCAGTAAGATTGAATTTATAACCACAAAAAACACCAATACCAATAAGAATTATAGCAATGAGGCCAGTAACCCAAGGCTTTAAACTATGTTTCAATTCGAATTGTAATATCGTGTTCATGTTAATTATTTTGAGAAAGTGCATAAAAATAAACGTGTTCTAGTAACGGTGTTGTGGCTTCAAAGCCACTTGGTTGCTCTTTTGAAAATACTGTAATCTGCAACTGTCTTTCGATTAATTGTTGACTGATAATATTAAAATTTGCTTGATAAAAATCCAATTCATCCTTTTTGATTGACTTGGACCATATGTTATTTTCTAATTCAGAAATCAACGTTTTCGGCTGACCCGTTTTTAAAATCTGTCCTTTGTTCATAATGGTCATGTCTGAACATAGATTCTTTACATCTTCAACTAAATGTGTCGATAGAATCACAATAACTTCAGTACTGATGTCATTTAACAAGGTATTGAAACGGTTACGCTCCTCTGGATCAAGCCCTGCCGTTGGCTCATCTACAATAACAATTTTTGGTTTACCTAATAAGGCTTGTGCTACACCAAAACGCTGTTTCATTCCGCCAGAAAACGTATGCACCTCTTTGTCTTTAAAACTCCATAGATTCACTTTTTTCAAAAGGTATTGAATTTGATTTTCACGTTCAGTCTCATCCTTTACACCTTTTAAAATAGCAACATGGTTTAAAAGATTGTAAGCACTGACCTTAGGATATACCCCAAAATCTTGAGGAAGAAAACCTAAATTTTTTTTGATATAGTCTATATTGTTAATAATGTCGACTTCATTGAATAAGATGTTTCCAGACGATGGTTTTTGAAGCCCGACTATAGTTTTCATCAAAGACGATTTACCTGCACCGTTAGGCCCTAAAAGTCCAAACATACCGTTCTTGACTTCAAAAGAAATATTATTTATTGCTTGGTGTCCATTTTTATAGGTAAGACTTAGATTGTTGATTCTTAATGTGTTCATCTTTATAAGTTTTATATATGCCTATTGCACATTTCATATATTTTTAAACCATCGTTCTATTACAATACGTTGCCTTTTCAAAATCTCTAATATTTATAGAAATAATTGGGACATTTGGAAACATTAATTTGAGTTCCGTTACAATTAATTTGGAAAGATGTGCTTTTTGATCACTTGTTCTGCCTTCCATGATATTGGCAAAAATGTGAATAAAGTCATTTTTAGTATTTCCAATGTTGTAATGCTGATAAGTATTAATTCTAACTTTAATATCGCCTTTATCAAAAAGCTGAGTTGAATCTGCTGTATTATAAACGTTTTGCATTATTTCCTCTGGGGATTTCATGGCAATAATGTCTTCTGAGCAATCTATTACAAGGTGTGGCATAATGTATATGTATTTACGAAACAAATTAATTGTTTCTGAGTTTATTAATTTCCTTTTTAAAACCTTCAACTTGTCCTGTTTTTAATTTCTCTGAAAGTTGAATCGCTAATTTATAGGTGTCTATAGCTTTATCATTTTGTTTTGTTTTTTCGTATAGCTTGGCCAAATTCGTTATCAGTCCAATATATTTTGGATAGGCATTTACTGCTCTCTCAAATACGACGATAGCGCCCAAATCATTTTTTTCTTTCAACAGTTTCAATGCAATATCTACGTAATTACTTACGGGTCTTCTTGCCTTTTGTCCGTATTTGTTCATTAACTCTAGCTCCCCGTCTAAAAATGACTTATCACTATAATTGTTTAGTAATTCTTCAGAGGCTATTAAATCTGAAAACACATACTTTAAGCCAAAATAATTTAACAATAATCGAGAGGTGTCATGATCCTCATCTCCTACTTCTTCGTGCTTCCAACGCAGATTTTTTTGAGGATGCTCTTCAATAACTTGAACATATCGTTTGAGCTCCTGTCGCATTCCCCAGCCATCTCCTCCTCCAATTCCAAAATAAATTGCTTTATCTAAGTTGGAATTTGATTTAAAAAAGGTTTTCGCTTTTGCTGTCATTTCTTCGGTATTCCACCAAAGCGCTGGAGCCTGAATAATGAATGCATCAAAAATATCTGGCTTTTCCATAAGCGCATAGGTGCTAAATAAACCTCCAAACGAATGACCTTCTAAAAGACGGTATGGGTGCGTTCTAAAGTTCGATTCTACATAAGGAATTAATTCTTCCTCTAAAAACTGAAGAAATTTAGGCGCTCCACCACTTTGCGATATTCCTGACTCACCTACACCTCCATAAACATCTTGTCCTGCACTTGAGGGTGTTAAATCTCTTGACCGATCCAAACTTTCTATTGCAACAACTATCATTGGAGGAATAATGCCAGAATCTGTTAATAATTCTACGGTACCAATTTCATGTTTTATATTTCCTAAACCATCTAAAAGATAAAGTACTGGATAGTTGGCGTCATTGTTTTCATATCCATGAGGTAATGAAATAATAAAAGGACGTTCTTCAAGTAATATTTCCGATTTTAAAATGTATTGCGTTCCTAAACCTAAAAGCTGATTGTCTTTTGATAGCTCAATTTTTTCTGATATTTGAGCATATACTATGGTATTGGAAATAATGAATAGTGTAAGTATGACTAATAATTTGGCTAGACGTATCATAATGTTCGTTTTTGATTGATGAAATTTCCCTTAGGCTAGAGCCTTAGAATTCCAGATTCCAGTAGCAGCTGTCTCTTTAACATAGTCTAAAAAATCTTTTGGTTTTCTGCCTAATACAATCTCTATGTCATTAGTAATTTCAGAATTACTAGGATTGCCTAAAACTTCAGAGAATAAATATTCAATTAACCAGATAAAATCGGCTGGTACTCCCTGTTGTTTCATTACGTTTACATAAGCTGGTAAAGCAATTGGAGTAAAAGCGATGTCTCTGCCTATAACCTCTGATATTTCTTCAATGACATCTATAAAAGTAAGTGATCTCGGCCCTGTAAGTTGATATGTTTTCCCATTGTGCTTCTCATCTAATAAGGAAGCTACAGCGACGTCTGCAATGTCGTCCGTATCGACATAAGGAACTTTGACATCTGCTTGGGGTAAAGCGACAAATCCCTCTTGTATTGGCTCGAGGAAAAAGCTCTCACTAAAATTTTGATTGAACCAGCTCGCACGAACTATAGTATGGTCTAATCCTGAATGCATCACAACTTGTTCACAAAGTTCTGCTTCTCTTTCTCCTTTTCCTGAGAGCAATACCAGTTTTTTTACACCACATCTTTTGGCCTGCTTTGTAAGCTCTTCTATGGCTTCTAATGCCCCTGGCACCGCTAAATCGGGTTGAAAAGTAATGTATACCTTATCCATGCCTTGCATAGCTTCCGTCCATGTTTCGGAATCATCCCAATCAAATGCTGGTGATGCTGATCTAGAACCAATTCTAACGTTGTGACCTAATGTTGTTAATTTACTTGCGACTTTGCGACCAGTTTTACCTGTTCCGCCAATGACTAAAATGTTACTTGTGTTTTTCATGATGTATATGATTTATATAATTTAATTATGTTATTATTTTGTGCTTTGAAGTAAGCTCAGTATGAGTATTAAAAATGAAATAATCGAGGTGATTGTTCTGATTAAATGCAAACGATTCCATGTCGTTTCAAATTGATCTCGTAGCAATTTCAAATCTTCTGCAGTAGCATTGCCTAAATCCGTTTTATCTAAAAGGTCATTAAGCGGTACATTTCCGAATAGCGTCACCAATACCACTCCAAAAAAGTAGAAGACCATTGCAAAAATCAATAACCAAATGATTGGGCTCGACGCATTTTTAAAGAGGTACAAATTGAAGAGGCCTAATAAGAATGGACCAAAGAATACGATGATAAACATCGGATTTATTATGCTTCTATTCATCTGCTGAAACGCACTTAAATAGCCCAAGTCATCTAATCTTCCAATCCCTGGTGTTATAGCGTTAGACCATGTAAAACACAATCCTGCCGATAAACCTGTTAATAAAACAAGGATGACAGTCGCGATGTGCTGATGGGTATACTCCATGATGCTATTGTTTTAAAATGGATTGCTTAGGATACACACGAGCATACCAGTATAAACTAGCAACGATTAGAAACTCAAAGGCTATAATCCAGAAGCCTATAGATGTGAAAAAGCTATAATGATTCCCTCCATGAGGCATCACAAATAAAGGCACTGTGATAAGCGCATCTAGTGCAACAGCTGTTAACAGCATGGTTTGACCTACTTTAAGTCCATGTGTTTTGTAGTCTTTTTTGTAATAGCGCGAACACCCAAACCACACTAATGGCATCACAACGATAAACAAAACAATATTGGCTTGCGTATCTGGGTTTTCTAAAATGGGTATGGCATACGAAATTGAATAAAATAGTATAGCAATTATCCAAATGGCTATACCTAATAAAATGGCGCGTGTAGTTTTCATGTCGTTATAAGTTTTTGTTTTATTTTAAATATGCCAATCTTGTGCCGCTTACATAATTACTTGTTTACCAGTTGTTTATATTCATTATAATCAAAATTATTTTTCTCATTAATTAGAAATTTCTCTTATATCAGAATAATTTTATAATTTTTTATAGCATAATTTGAAAAATATTGAATCAAAACGAACGATAAATGGTAGTTAAGAGTAAGGTCAATTGAGACTTTAGCTTATCAATTAGAAATATTTGCTCAATATTTCTCATATAATAGAAAAATATTAGTTGCCGCTATTTTGTATTACCACTAATAAAATGGCTCGTTTACTTTTCATGTTTAGATAATTTAAATGTTGCATGACAAAAATATAATTAAGGCTTATGAATGATTTGTCTTAAAAGGAGTAAGATTTGTTTGAAAAGGATAATGATGGATTGAAAATAATTAGAATCAATTTTCCTTTTAAGTTTTAAGTTTTAAGTTTGGAATAAAAAAACAAACAATTCCAAAAGTAGAAATGGCTAACCCACAAATTAATGCCTATATTTTAGGTCGTTTATCAGTATAATATCCAATTAGTGGTTGAAGAACGGAAGCACTAAATTGGAAAGCAAAAGTAATTAACCCAATTTGTATAAATGTAAGCTGATATTCTTCTTTCAATAAAGGATAAACTGAAAGAATAACACCCTGAACTAAATCATTTATAAGATGAGAAAAGCTCATTAAGTAGAGAATATGGTAATTAGTTTTAGATAAGATTTTCTTCATCTTTTGGTTTTAATTTAACCGCATATAAATTTGAATCTAACTAAATGACAGAGTTAATTCAATTAAATCAATTCGTATTTCCTTTCAACTAATTCTTTCCCAAAAGAACTAGTGGGTATTTCCTCGGTAAGAGAGTATCCATGCTTTGTGTAAAGCGCAGCTGCTGTATCTAGTTCATCTGTTGTCCATAGATATGACGAATCATAGCCGCGTCTTTTGTAGAAATCGATGAAGAGTTTCATTAAATGCTTTCCTAATCCGATTCCTCTGTATTCATTTTCTAAATAGAAATACCTTAATTGTGCTTTTCTATTTTCTCTATGCTGAAGGAATAAGCTTCCAATTATTTTTCCATTATGTTCACAAATCCAAACTCTATCTTTTTTTGGATCATAATTTTGATAAAATTCACAAATTCCTTCGGCAACATAAACTTCAAAAGAAATACCATGATTATATTCTTTTGCATACATCACTCCATGTCTGTAGATAATATATCCGAAATCTCCAGGATGGATACTTGTTCTAATTTTTATATCTTCTATTGTGAATATGTTCGCCATAATTAGTTATTTGAGATCCATGTCAAAAGTGTACTGTATTCTTCTGTAGTTAACTTTATATCTTTTCCTTTAGGCATTCTTTTTTTTATAAATACCTGTTTGTAAATATCTTTGGACATTTGATCCATATTGTTTAATGAAAATATTCGTCTTTTATTTTTTTTCTTATGACAGATATTACATTTATTGTTAAGTATTTTATAAGCTTCTTCTTTTGGATTTAAACCTTGTTCAAAAGAAACAGATGGCTGGTAATATTTGGTTGGTGACCCACTATTATGACTTATATAAAGAGAAATACTTATGTAGAGAAATAAAGCCTTTAGTATAATTATTGAAGTATTTGCCATGACCTATAATTGATTTATAATTACAGGAGCAAAATTGTTTCTAATAGAGGTGTTTATATAGTTCTAAACGGAGTAAGATTTGTTCCAAAAGGATTTTACTTAATTTGACTTGGACGGTAACCAAACTTTTTTTCGAAGGCATTAGAAAAGGAACTTAGGCTATCGTAACCTACGTGCCATGCCGCTTCTTGAACAGTGGCTTCTTCATTCCTAATCATTTTATTCGCCAATGTAAGGCGCTCATTTTGAAGATATTTAAAAACTGGAACACCAAAAAAAGCTTTAAACTCTTTTTTTAATTTGAAGGTGTTTAAGCCTATTTGCTTTGAGATTTCGGTTAAAGACGGTGGATTGTCAATGTTTTGTAGCAATATGTCTTTAACCTGATTCAATTTTTCACGTTCGTCAGTCTTTATGTTCTCTGTTTGCAATAAAGCCAATTGACCAAAAAAGTGGGATAGAAGTGTTGTAATCTGACTTCTAAAAAACATCATTTTTGTTTTTCCTTTATATTGAATATCAAACAAAGAATCTACTATAATTTGCATTTCTGGAGTCATAATAAAACTAGGGCCTTCTACATAGCTATTAGAAGGATTGACTAGCTCATTGAGTAGTTCACCAAATAGCTCTCCTTCTTGATTGGGAAGATTATCAATGGTCTTTGCAGAGGTTGCAATGACTAAACATTCTAATGGCTTAGCAACAGAAACAGAATGTACAAATTCCACCTTTTCGTCTGCATAAAAAGACAGTGCCAATCCTTTAGTATGATTAAATTTTCTTTCCTCATTGAGATACTTCACAGATAAATCTACATTACCCGAACCATAAAACGCAACCGCAATTATAGGTTCATCAAAAAAGCATGAATCTATCGTTGGTTCATTTACTTTGGCTTCTTCAACCAAAATAGTAAAATCGTTTATGTCTATTATATCTCTAGTCATTTTCACAAAATTAAATTTACTAAATTTTAAGTTAGCAGGTATTCTTATTAGTTTTATAACATTTAATAAATCAAAAAATGGTACTGATGAACCACCATTGAAAAGTCTTAAACATTTGTTTTCAAATGATTTAGGACTTTTTTTTGGTTTTAGAGAGCTTTGCAAGTCTTTTAAGCTTTCACTCTAAAACAATCACTCAACATATTATACAATTCAGGATGCTTGCGTTTCATCAGTTTAGGCTCTTCAAAGAAATATTCTGAAGCTACAGCAAAAAATTCGGCTTGCTTTGTACCTCCATACGCTCTAATATCTGATTTATCCTCATTAATCGCTTCCATTTTATCATGAACCAATTTCAACCAAGGAATCGTATACGCATTCTGCATTAATATTTCAGGGATACCGTCTACCTTATCATCCATTTTATCTATCAGATGCACAAACTCATGTATGGCTGTGTTTCGTTTATCATTGGAGTTCTTAAATCCATGATACAGTGCTTTCTTTGATAAAATCATTTTCCCTTCTAAACGACCTGAACCAACAACACCTGCAATTCGCTTAGATTTACTTTTGTCTGAAAACTCAAAATCTTCATTAAAATTATCTGGATATAACAAAATACCGCTCACTGTAGGGTAATACCATTCTTTAAACGAAAACACAGGAATCACAGCACTTGATGCTATCAAAATCTTATCTAATTCAACAAGTTCCATATTAACACTATCAATATATACTTCGCTCAAAAATTGCATCATACGCTTTTGAAATCGCTTTTGCTCATTAGCATTAAGCTCCCTATAAAACTCAACTTCTTTTAATAAAATGGAATGCCAATGCTTGGGAAATATTTCAGCTTTTCTAGAATTCATTTTATAAAAAACATAACCTACAAAAGCTAAAAGACCAATAAAAATAATGAAATAGAGCATGTTTTTAATCTAAAATTAATATTTCCGATGTGAAACTATATGTTTAAAATCAGATTACCATTTTTTCTTATAAAAATTTAATATACTATAACTTAGTAAATTATCTCAAAACATGAATTCGAGTGAGGAGATAGAACTCCTTATGTCATAAATCTGAGCTTGTATCGCATGTATGGACCTGTTTTCATAGAAAAATTTTAACACTTGAACATCATATTAATAACACTACAAGTCGCTGATTATCAATTAGTTAAATACTCGTAAACACCATTGGATTTAGCCACACAAACAAAAAAAGAATGATAAAACCCAATACAACAAGTATTTTTAAACCTTGCAAATCACTTTGCCAAACAATAATATGAGCGAATTAAACAAATACAGTAAAACAGTTACTCAAGATCCAACACAACCAGCAGCTCAAGCCATGTTGCACGCTATCGGGTTAACTAAAGAAGATTTTTTTAAACCTATCGTCGGAATTGCAAGTACAGGTTACGAAGGCAATCCTTGTAATATGCATCTTAATGATCTCGCCAAACTGGTCAAAGAAGGCACAAAGAATGAAGATATCATTGGATTAATTTTTAATACCATTGGTGTAAGTGATGGTATTTCAATGGGAACACCAGGAATGCGCTACTCATTGCCATCACGTGATATCATTGCAGACTCTATGGAAACCGTAGTGCAAGCCATGAGTTACGACGGTTTGATAACCGTTGTAGGCTGCGACAAAAATATGCCAGGCGCTTTAATGGCGATGATTCGGTTAAATCGACCTTCTATATTAGTTTATGGCGGAACAATTGATTCAGGCTGTCATAACGGGAAAAAATTAGATGTCGTTTCTGCTTTTGAAGCTTGGGGTAGCAAAGTTGCTGGAACCATGACTGAAAACGAATATCAAAATATAGTAGAAAAAGCCTGTCCTGGAGCTGGTGCATGCGGAGGAATGTACACAGCAAACACTATGGCTTCAGCAATTGAAGCTTTAGGCATGACCTTACCATTCAATTCTTCTAATCCTGCTTTGAGTGATGAGAAAAAACAAGAATCTGTTAGAGCTGGTGAAGCCCTAAGATTACTATTAGAAAAAGACATCAAACCTTCAGATATTATTACAAGAAAATCTCTTGAAAATGCCGTAAGATTGGTAACCATTTTAGGAGGATCAACTAACGCAGTCCTTCACTTTTTAGCGATTGCAAGAGCAGCTCAAATTGATTTTACACTTAAAGATTTTCAAGATATTAGCGATAACACTCCATTTTTGGCCGATTTAAAACCGAGCGGACAATATCTCATGGAAGATGTTCATGCAGTTGGAGGAATTCCAGCAGTTTTAAAATACCTTCTCAAAAAAGGACTAATTCATGGGGATTGTTTAACCGTTACTGGTAAAACAATTGCCGAAAATTTATTGGATGTTCCCGATTTAAAAGAAGGTCAAGACGTTATCCGATCTATAGAAGAACCCATTAAAATTTCAGGCCATTTAAGAATGCTATACGGAAATTTAGCTACCGAAGGAAGCGTCGCTAAAATCACAGGGAAAGAAGGCTTAAGCTTTAAAGGGAAAGCTAAAGTTTTTGAAGGTGAATATGCCGCAAATGATGGTATTAGAGACGGAAAAGTTGAAAAAGGAGATGTTGTTGTCATTCGTTATGAAGGTCCAAAAGGAGGTCCTGGAATGCCAGAAATGCTCAAACCAACTGCAGCCATTATGGGAGCAGGTTTAGGGAAAGATGTCGCTTTAATTACTGACGGAAGATTCTCAGGAGGAACACACGGTTTTGTGGTTGGACATATCACTCCAGAAGCACAAGAAGGCGGAACCATCGCTTTAGTGAAAGATGGAGACATCATAAGTATTGATGCAGAAACCAATACCATTGCGGTGGAAGTTTCCGAAGAAGAATTACAAAAAAGAAGACAACAATGGAAAGCACCAGAATTAAAGTTTGAACGTGGTGTTCTATATAAATATGCAAAAACAGTGTCATCAGCATCAAAGGGATGTGTAACTGATGAATTTTAAACAAAAGTATAGATGAAAGAAACTCAAACCATACAAAACCAAACCAACCACATACCAAACACAGAGCGTATATCTGGAAGCGAAGCTATCATAAAATGTTTATTAGCTGAAGGTGTTGATATTATTTATGGATATCCTGGAGGTGCTATTATGCCAGTTTACGATGAATTATATAAATATCAAGATCAAATTCATCATGTACTAACACGTCATGAACAAGGCGCAACTCATTCCGCACAAGGATATGCTCGTATTTCTGGAAAAGTTGGTGTTTGCATGGCAACTTCAGGACCTGGAGCGACCAATTTAATAACAGGTATTGCCGACGCACAAATAGATTCTACACCAATGGTTTGTATCACAGGTCAAGTCGGATCTCATTTATTAGGTAGTGATGCCTTTCAGGAAACTGATATCGTTGGTATTTCAACACCTGTTACCAAATGGAATCACCAAATTACGAAAGCATCGGAAATCCCTGAAGTCCTTGCCAAAGCATTTTACATCGCTAAAAGCGGAAGACCAGGACCTGTTTTAATTGATATCACTAAAGATGCTCAGTTTGAAGAATTTGATTTCAAGTATGAAAAATGCAAAGGCGTCAGAAGTTATAAGCCAGTTCCGGATACGGATGAAAATTCACTTATAGCCGCTGCAGAACTCATTAATAACGCACAAAAACCACTAATTGTTTGGGGACAAGGTGTTATTTTGGGCAAAGCCGAAACAGAATTTAAAGCGGTTATTGAAAAAGCTGGGATCCCGTCAGCCTGGACTATATTAGGAGCTTCTGCAATTCCAACCTCGCACCCATTGAATGTGGGCATGGTTGGCATGCATGGAAATTATGGACCAAACGTATTAACAAATGATTGCGATGTATTGATTGCTATTGGAATGCGATTTGATGATCGTGTCACAGGAAATTTAGAAACTTACGCTAAACAAGCCAAAGTGATTCATTTCGATATAGATCCAGCCGAAATAGATAAAAATGTAAAAACTGATGTTGCTGTTTTAGGTGATGCTAAAGCAAGTCTCAAAGCCTTATTGCCATTACTGAATACAAATTCACATACAGATTGGCATCAAAAATTTAAGGATTTATATGCCATCGAATATGAAAAAGTCATTAAAGGAGATTTACATCCAACAAAAGAAGGCTTAACTATGGGAGAAGTATTGAAAGAAATCAATATTCAAACCAAAGGCGAGGCTGCTATTGTGAGTGATGTTGGCCAGCATCAAATGATTGCTTGTCGTTATGCAGAATTCAACCATAGTAAAAGCAACATTACATCGGGAGGATTAGGCACTATGGGATTTGCTTTACCAGCGGCAATTGGAGCGAAAATGGCTGCACCAGAACGTGAAGTCGTCGCTATTATTGGAGATGGTGGTTATCAAATGACGATTCAAGAATTAGGAACCATTTTTCAACAAAAAGTACCCGTAAAGATTGTGGTATTAAATAATGAATTTCTCGGTATGGTACGCCAATGGCAACAGTTATTTTTCGATAAGCGTTATGCGTCTACTGAAATGGTGAATCCAGATTTTGTAGCCATAGCAAAAGGTTATTTTATAGATGCTAAAAAAGTAACGACAAGAACGGATTTAAAAGACGCTGTTAAGGAAATGATTGCTAGTGATGGTCCTTATTTCTTAGAAGTTAGAGTTGAAAAAGAAGGTAATGTTTTTCCTATGATACCAACGGGAGCGAGTGTTTCAGACATTAGACTTGAGTAACGACGTTAAGAACATAGAAATTAGATAAAAGAATAAAGAGCAATAGGCTAACAGCTTGGCGCTAAAAGCATAAAACATGAGTACAGAAATAAACCAATATACCGTTTCAATTTATACGGAAAATAACATAGGATTATTGAATAGAATATCGGCAATATTCCAAAGAAGACATATGAATATTGAAAGTTTAAACACGTCACCTTCGGAAATTGAAGGTGTTTCAAGATTTACAATTGTCGTCAATATTACCGAACATCAAATGAAAAAGATTCAAGGTCAAATCGAAAAACAAGTCGAAGTTATTAAAGCCTACTATCATACTGAAGAAGAAATCATCTATCAAGAATCGTGTGTATTTAAAATGAAATCTAATTTGTTATTCGACGAACGTCAAATTCAGAATATCATTAAAGAAAGTAATGCCAGAATTGTCACTGTAAACCGAGAATTCTTCGTGATTGAAAAATCAGGCAGAAAAGAAGAAATAGACTTATTACATAGAGAATTAACCGTTTTTGGAATCATGCAATTTACACGTTCAGGACGTATTGCAGTAACTAAAGAAGAAATGAAAATATCAACAATGCTTAAGGCGTTGCAACATTAAAATAAAAGAAAAAATGTCAAATTATTTTAACACATTACCATTAAGAGAACAATTAGAGCAATTAGGGAAATGCCGATTTATGGATGCTTCAGAATTTGAAGATGGTGTAAACGCATTAAAAGGAAAGAAAATCGTTATCGTTGGTTGTGGTGCACAAGGACTTAACCAAGGCTTAAACATGCGTGATTCTGGATTAGATATTTCTTATACCTTACGTCAAGTCGCTATCGATCAAAAACGCGATTCCTATAAAAATGCAACATCTAATGGTTTCAAAGTAGGGACTTATGATGAGTTAATTCCAACTGCAGATTTAGTACTTAATCTGACACCAGACAAGCAACATACTAATGTTGTTAAAACAGTGATGCCTTTAATGAAAAAAGGAGCCACATTAAGCTATTCTCATGGTTTTAATATTGTTGAAGAAGGTACTAAAATCCGTGAAGACTTAACAGTTATTATGGTGGCACCAAAATGTCCAGGAACAGAAGTTCGCGAAGAATATAAGCGTGGATTTGGTGTACCTACACTAACAGCGGTGCACCCAGAAAATGATCCAGAAGGAAAAGGTTGGGCCCAAGCAAAAGCTTATGCTGCTGCAACTGGCGGACATAGAGCTGGTGTTTTAGAATCGTCTTTTATCGCTGAAGTGAAATCTGATTTAATGGGTGAACAAACTATCCTTTGTGGTTTATTGCAAACGGGTGCCATTTTATCTTTTGACAAAATGATTGAAGAAGGTATTGAACCAGGTTATGCTGCTAAATTAATTCAATTCGGTTGGGAAACTATTACCGAAGCTTTAAAACATGGCGGAATTACGAATATGATGGATCGTTTATCTAATCCTTCAAAAGTAAAAGCGCATCAATTATCAGAAGAACTTAAAACAATTATGCGTCCGTTATTTGAAAAACATATGGATGATATTATTTCTGGTCATTTCTCACAAACTATGATGGAAGATTGGGCTAATGACGATGTCAACTTACTAAAATGGCGAGCAGCAACTGGCGAAACCGCGTTTGAAAAAACTAAGCTCACCACAGATCACATAAGTGAACAAGAATATTTTGATCATGGTGTATTATTGGTGGCTTTTGTTAAATCTGGTGTAGAACTTGCATTTGAAACTATGGTTAGTGCAGGTATTATTGAAGATTCTGCCTATTATGAATCTTTACACGAGTTACCATTAATTGCAAATACTATTGCTAGAAAGAAATTATTTGAAATGAACAGAGTTATTTCCGATACTGCAGAATATGGCTGCTATTTATTTGATCATGCCTGCAAGCCATTATTAACAGATTTCATGAAAACGGTTGACACAACTATCATAGGAAAGTCTTTCTCTAAAGGGAATGGTGTTGATAATATAGAATTAATTGCCGTTAACGATGCGATTAGAAATCATCCTATCGAAGCAGTTGGTAAACGACTGAGAGCTGCAATGACTGCTATGAAGATTATAAAATCTGACGTAAAAACTGAAGATTCAGTTTTGGCTTAAGCAATAAACTGTCACATCGAGCGCAGTCGAGATGCCAATAAGATCTCAACTGCGCTCGACCCAACAGGTATATATAACTAATTGAAATTCCCACTTTCGTGGGAAGTAAACATGGAAAAAACCGAAACTATATACAGACCAACACTAAAAGCAATTGAAGCTGCTGCAGAAAAATTAAAAGGGATTGCATCTGTAACTCCTTTAATTAAAAACGCTCGTTACTCTAAGCAATTTGGCGCTAATATATATTTTAAAAGAGAGGACTTACAAGAGGTACGTTCTTATAAAATTCGCGGTGCATATAATAAAATCTCTTCATTAAATGAAAATCAAATAGAAAATGAGATTGTATGTGCAAGCGCAGGAAATCATGCACAAGGGTTCGCGCTTTCATGTAAACTTCTTAAAATAAAAGGCACCATTTTTATGCCCTCTCCTACTCCTAATCAAAAAATTGATCAGGTAAAAATGTTTGGTGAAGACTTTATTGATGTTGTTTTGGTTGGAGATACTTTTGATGACGCCTATCATACAGCAATGGAAGAAAGTAAACGTTTAAATAAAACTTTCATCCATCCATTTAATGACGAAAAAGTGATTGAAGGTCAAGCAACAGTTGGTTTAGAAATTATTGATCAAGCTGAAACCCATCCTATACATTATGTTTTTGTACCTGTTGGTGGTGGTGGACTTGCGGCAGGATTGTCGTCTGTTTTTAAGCTTTTATCACCTCAAACAAAAATTATTAGCGTAGAACCAAAAGGTGCGCCTGCGATGTTAAATTCTATTAGAAATAATAGAAATATTGAGTTAAAATCTATTGACAGTTTCGTTGATGGAGCAGCTGTTAAACGTGTTGGAGATTTAAATTTTGCGATTTGCAAAGAGACATTACATCGCGTTGTCGAAGTAGATGAAGGTAAGATTTGTCAAACTATTTTAGATCTATACAATAAAGACGCTATCGTTGTTGAGCCTGCAGGAGCTTTAAGCCTTTCTGCTTTAGATCAATTTTCTGAGGAAATAAAAGGAAAAAATGTAGTCTGTGTTATTAGCGGAAGCAATAACGATATAACGCGTACAGCTGAAATTAAAGAACGTGCATTGCTGCATGCAAATCTAAAACACTATTTCATAGTTAAGTTCCCACAGCGTACTGGTGCATTAAGAGATTTCGTAGTTGATATCTTAGGTCCAACAGACGATATCACTCATTTTGAATACACAAAAAAAGCCAATCGCGATAATGATGTTGCTGTTGTAGGATTAGAGCTCAAATCGCCTAATGATTTAGAACCACTAATTACAAAAATGAAACTCCATAATTTTTATGGAGATTACCTGAACGATAAACCTGATTTATTTCAATTCTTAGTTTAAACTAAATAGTTATATGAACATTCCTGAACAGTATCAAATTAAAAATACAGTAAACCAAAACACATATTTAGTAGGAGGCGAATTAATATCTTGGACAGGAGAAACTTCCGAAGTATATTCTACAATATCTTCAACCGAAAACTATAAACCAACCTTATTAGGCACCATTCCAACACTTGGAGAAAAGGAAGCTCTTGAAGCATTAGACGCTGCCGTTTCAGCTTACAAAAAAGGACAAGGATTATGGCCAACAATGAAAGTGGTAGACCGCATTGCTTGCATGGAAAAGTTTGTGGAACAAATGAAAACTAAGCGAGAAGAAGTCGTCAAATTATTGATGTGGGAAATTGGTAAAAATCTACCAGATTCTGAAAAGGAATTTGACAGAACTGTCGAATATATTTACGATACTATTGAAGATTACAAACAAATGGATCGTAACAGTGCGAAATTTGAAAAAAATTCAGGTGTCAATGCTCATATTAGAAGAGGACCTCTTGGTGTTGTGTTATGTTTAGGACCTTATAACTACCCCTTAAATGAAACCTTCGCTCTCTTAATTCCTGCGTTGATTATGGGAAATACAGCTGTTTTCAAACCTGCAAAACATGGTGTCTTATTATTATCACCTTTATTAGAAGCCTTTCGAAGTAGTTTTCCTAAAGGTGTTGTAAATATCATCTATGGAAGAGGTCGCACAGTTGCATCACCGATTATGAAAGATGGAAGAGTTGATGTTTTAGCCTTAATAGGAAATAGTAAATCAGCGAATGCCTTACAGAATCAACACCCAAAAAGCAACAGACTGCGTTTGGTTTTAGGTTTAGAAGCTAAAAATCCAGCCATAGTTTTAAAAGATGCCGATTTAGATTTAGCCATAAGTGAATGTATCGCAGGAACTACCTCCTTCAATGGACAACGTTGTACAGCTTTAAAAATTCTTTATGTACACGACGACATTATTGAAGAATTCAACAAACGTTTTTCTGCTAAAGTAGATGATTTAAAATTTGGAAATCCTTGGGAAGATGGCGCTAAACTAACACCATTGCCAGAACCAGATAAACCAGCATATATTCAAGAATTAATTGATGATGCCACTGAAAGAGGAGCGAAAATAATTAACGCAAAAGGAGGAGATACTACTGAAAATTATATTTTCCCTGCGGTTTTATACCCTGTCACAAAAGATATGCGTGTTTATAAGGAAGAACAATTTGGACCCGTAATCCCTGTGATTTCATTTTCTGATATTGATGAACCTCTAGACGATATGGCAGCTTCAAATTACGGACAGCAAGTAAGCTTATTTGGTAAAGACGTAAAAACACTAGCACCATTAATTGACACCTTAGTAAATTTGGTGTGTCGTGTGAATTTAAATAGCTCTTGTCAACGTGGTCCAGACGTGTATCCATTTACAGGTCGTAAAGATTCGGCTGTTGCAACATTAAGTGTACATGATGCATTACGTTCATTTTCAATTAGAACATTCGTAGCCTCAAAAGACAATGACTATAACAATGCTATTTTAAAGGATCTATTAGACTCGAGAGCGTCAAACTTTGTGAGTACAGATTACATTCTTTAATCAAAAGCACTTAACAATGAGATATTTACAATTTAAAACGCGAATATTCAGAAATTCATAAATGTTTTATGAAACAGTAAAAAATCTATGGTCGTTAAAAAATTAATATGTAGTTTAGTCTTATGTTTACACTAAAACACAAATATAGAACACCCAAACCCACAAGTCTTAACTTGGCAAAAAGTCTTAATCTGGCTTATCGCCGTCGCTAGTTTATCTATTTAGCCACAACCTCTATATTAATTTTATTTTTTCATTGTGTACAACTCTACTTTCAAACATCAGTCTCTATCGATAATTATCTCAGCAGATAACGCTCGTGCAGCACGTCGCTTTTTTCCGCGTCGCCCGTAAGGGTATACTTCTATTTATAGAACTCAGGTGAGTCCGGTTCTGGTTTCAAACAACGAATTCAATACATTTTTTAATCCAAAAATCAATTACAATGAAAATTGTTATTGCAGATAAATCACATAGTATTTACGCAGACATCATCTGCGATACGATTGCAGAAGCTGCTCAAGTGAGAGGTACAGGTATCGCAAAGCGAAAACCAGAATACGTCATTACCAAAATGGAAAATGGTAATGCAGTCATCGCCTTAGAAGGAGATCAATTCGCCGGCTTTTGCTATATAGAGTCATGGAGCCATGGGAAATTTGTTGCTAATTCCGGATTGATTGTACATCCATATTTCAGAAATCAAGGTCTTGCCAAAAAGATTAAAAAAGTAATTTTCGAACATTCTAGAGCTAAATTTCCAGAGTCTAAAGTATTCAGTATTACAACAGGTTTAGCAGTTATGAAAATGAATAGTGACCTAGGTTATAAACCTGTAACATTTTCCGAATTAACAAATGACCAATCCTTCTGGAAAGGTTGTCAAACTTGTAAAAATTTCGATGTACTAACAAGAACAGAACAAAAAATGTGCTTGTGTACTGGCATGCTATACGATCCGACTAAAAAACAGGAACCTAAAATTCAAGAGCATAATTACGATAAAAAAGTATGGACAAGATTAAAAAACATCAAACAATCCATACTCCTTAAAAAAGACAAAAAATGAAGAAATTAGTTATCGCATATAGTGGCGGATTAGACACATCGTATTGCGCTGTAAGTTTGAGTAAAGCAGGTTATGATGTTCACGCCGTAAGTGTGAATACTGGAGGTTTTTCTTCAGAAGAAATTGAAACTATTGAGAGTAATGCCTACAAAATGGGTGTATCAACCTATAAAAATATTGATGCTATTTACTCCTATTACACTAAAGTGATTAAGTATTTAATCTTCGGAAATGTTCTAAAAAACAACACCTATCCTTTATCCGTTAGTGCTGAGCGTATCATTCAAGCTATTGAAATAGTTCAATATGCAAAAAGCATTAATGCCAGATATATTGCTCATGGAAGCACAGGTGCAGGAAACGACCAAGTTCGTTTTGATATGATTTTTCAAACCTTAGCACCAGAAATTAAAATCATCACGCCTATTCGAGATGGTCAACTCACACGGCAAGAAGAGATTGATTATCTTATGGCAAACGGTATCGATATGTCTTGGAACAAGGCCAAGTATTCTATAAACAAAGGACTTTGGGGAACTAGTGTTGGTGGAGAAGAAACCTTGACTTCAGACCAACCTTTACCAGAATCGGCTTATCCTTCCCAATTAGAAAAAAAAGACGAGCAAAAAGTAGTTTTAACCTTTAATAATGGAGAGCTTGTTGCTGTTAATGGCAAAATAGATAAGCCTCAATATTGTATTGAATTACTAAATGAAATGGCATCAAAATATGCAATTGGCAGAGATATTCATGTCGGTGATACCATCGTTGGTATTAAAGGACGCGTTGGTTTTGAAGCTGCTGCGGCATTAATCACTATAAAAGCACACCACTTATTAGAGAAGCACACATTGACCAAATGGCAATTACAGCATAAAGATTATCTGTCTAATTTCTATGGAATGCATCTACACGAAGGTCAATATTTAGATCCCGTGATGCGAGATATGGAAGCGTATCTGCAGAGCAGCCAATCTAAAGTTACTGGAAGTGTATTTATAACCTTAAAACCTTATCATTTCAGTTTGGATGGTATCACATCTCAGCACGATTTAATGAATGCTAAATTTGGAAGTTATGGGGAAGAAAATAAAGGATGGACAGCAGACGAAGCAAAAGGATTCATTAAGATTTTAGGCAATCAAAATAAGATATATCAACAGGTAAATTCAAAATTATGATTACAGCGGGAATTATTGGAGGCGCTGGATATACGGCAGGCGAATTAATTAGATTATTGCTCAATCACAAAGAAACAAGCATCGACTTTGTGTACAGCACATCTAATGCAGGGAACAAGGTTTATAAAGTTCATCAGGATTTAATTGGCACTACGGAAATGGTGTTTTCAAGCGCTGTTAATGCAGAAGTTGATGTGGTTTTCCTATGTTTAGGTCACGGAAACGCTAAAGCCTTCTTAGAACAGCATACGTTTTCTGAGAGTACAAAAATCATCGATTTAAGTAACGATTTCAGATTAGAAAACGATAAAGTATTCAACGGAAAAACATTCATATACGGCTTACCAGAATTACAAAAGAAAGCCATCAAAAACGCGAAACATATAGCAAACCCCGGCTGCTTTGCAACGGCAATTCAATTAGCACTATTACCATTAGCTGATGCAAATTTAATTCATGAAGATATTCATATAAATGCTGTTACAGGAGCTACTGGAGCAGGAACATCGCTTTCAAAAACAACACATTTTACTTGGCGAGATAATAATTTTTCACATTATAAGCCTTTTACACATCAACATCTAGGAGAGATTAATCAAACGGTGAAACACTTACAAAATGGTTTTAATTCCGAAATTCATTTTATGCCAAATCGAGGAAATTTCTCTCGCGGAATTTTCGCTACAGCATACACCGATTTTAAAGGCTCTCTAGAAGATGCTAAAACACGCTATAAAAACTATTATAAAGATGCCGCTTTTACGTTTATTTCGGATGATGATATCCATTTGAAACAAGTTGTCAACACTAATAAATGCATCATTCATTTACACAAGCATAATAACAAATTACTAATCACAAGTGTCATTGATAATCTCCTAAAAGGAGCCTCAGGACAAGCCATTCAAAATATGAATTTAATGTTTAGTTTTGAGGAAACAGAAGGTTTACAATTAAAAGCAAATTATTTTTAATTATATATCACATTGAGCATTAACGAAAATAAAGTTTAATTAAAAAGAGATCCGCTTTCGCGGTCAGTAAGATGAACCGAGCATTTTTTGATGCGAACACATTTGACCATTAAAAAACAATAAAAACGAACAAATGAAAATAGCAATCATAGGAACAGGAAACTTAGGAAAGTCCA
>Ga0316189_10001056_pt1 | contig 27436 bp, 14 predicted proteins | sample LowCovwburrow_MG_FD_204930 | JGI IMG/M metagenome (GOLD analysis project Ga0316189, IMG submission 204930) | Coastal sediment microbial communities from Maine, United States - Lowes Cove worm burrow | ecosystem: Environmental > Aquatic > Marine > Coastal > Sediment | place: USA: Maine...
CGTGGACGCCCTGCAGCGGACGCCGAGCACGTCGCCCTGCGCCCGCTCGGGGGTGTTCGCAATCCGGTCGCAGCCGGGCGGGGCGGACGCGGGCTGGGTGCTCGAAGACGACGACCTCGACCCCGCGACCCTCGAGATCGACGGAGTCTCGTTCAGCTGCGATGACGCGGTCTTCTCGGTCGACGCCGAGACGCTGAGCGTGCACGACGGCGCCCTGCGGATGGGCCGGCGGCGGGCGACCAGCGCAGACCGCCGCGCGATCGAGCTCCGCGACGGCGTGGGGTTCGTCAGGGTCACCTGGGGGGGTCGTCATCGGCTCCTCCCCGTGCGCGAATTCGCCGTCGACGAGATCGTCGTCGGCGGCCTCGACCGCGAGTACAGCCCCCCCGACGGCGAGCCTCACGAGGCCCGCATCGTCCTCGTCCAGGAGGACGGCCGCGTCGAGGTCCCCTGCGCGCTGAGCTCCCATGGCCTCGTCGGCGACGAGCTCCGGCTCCTGATCCACAGCGACGCCGAGCAGCGCCTCGAGCTGGTCCGCGCCTACAGCCGCCTCCGCTTCCCGCGGCTCATCGACCGCGGCGTGGTCGCGGCCGAGGCGGTCGTCGATCTCTTCCGCGTGTCCCACTACCTCGAGCTGCGCGAGACCGACGAGGCCGATCCGACCGATCTCTGGTGCAGTCCCGACTTCGCCGGAGGTCTCTCGAGCGACACGGTCTACCGCGCCGACGATGGCTGCCTGCTCGGCCACGTGTCGGTGACGCGGGCCTACTCGCGGACGTGGCTCGGCCACCAGCTGACCACCCTCAAGGGCCACCCAGAGAGCGCCGCCTGCCGGGTCTCGCTCTACCATCACTTCGCCAACGTGCCGGCGATCAACGACGGGCGCGACGACGTCTACCTGCTCGGCTACTACGACCGCAGCCTGCGCTGGCACCAGCTCTTCTTCGAGGGCTTCGTCGCCTGGATCGGCGATCCCGCGAGGGTGACCGTGGCGCCCTTCGATCGCTTCGAACCCCGCGAGCAGGGCGCGGCGAGCCGGGCCGAGGCCGCCGAGCTCTGCGCGATCGCGATCGGGCCCGCCCGCGAGGACGAGCTCTGCGAGTGCGTCGCGCTGATCCGCCGCCAGCTGCCGAACCTCGCCGTGGAGGCGTTCGACATCGACGAGGCGCGGCTGCGCGCCGACGCGCTCCACCCAGGCTATGCCCGCCGAGGGGTCGAGCGCAGCCGCGAGGTCCTGGTCGCCCGCGTCGGCGGCGAGATCGTCGGCGTCGCGCTCTGCGAGCGCGGCAGCAACAACCTCTCGCTCTTCAACCTCTTCAACCTCGCCCAGGTCTACGCCCGCCGAGACGCGACCCAGGCGGTGTGGTCGGCCCTCTTCCGGGCAGCGCGTCGCTTCTACGCTGCGCGCGGGATCCACGATCCCGTGCTCATCGCCCCGCCCGACGGCTTTCGCACCCCCGGGAGCGCCGAGCTGCGCCGGAGCGAGACCATGGGCTGCATCGTCTGGTCGGGCCGAACCCTCGACCAATATCAGGGCTATCTCTCCTACTGTTTTGAGAAGATCTCGACCGAATCGCTAACCAAGGCCAGGAGAGCATGAACCAAGCCTCGGCGTCACGACAAGGGGCCTCATCTGACCGGGCCCGAACAAGACGCCGAGCTCAGAGACCCAGGGCGACCGCGACGGTCGCGGCCATCGCCTGGATCACCTTCACCGAGAACGCGTTGTCCAGGCGATCGAGGCTGTCGTCGTTGCCGTCGGAGCAATGATAGGACGCGTAGCGGAAGTTGCTGGTGTCATTGAGGAGCATCGCCGGGATGTCGCGGTCCCAAAACGAGGCGTGATCGCTGCGGCGGAGATCGGCGGCGACATCGGAGCTCTTGATCGCGTCCTCCAGCGAGACGCCGACCGTCGGCAGGCCGACCGTCGCCGCAAAACCCTCGAGTTCGGCGGCGAGCGGCCCCATCGTGTCGTCGCTGACCCAGAAGAGGAAGTCGCCGCGAAAGCCGGTGTCTTCGAGCTTCTTGTAGACCTCCGGAAAGGCGAACTCAAACCCTACCGGGACCTCCTGCACCCCCGGAGTCGCGTCCGCGTAGCCGACCATGTCAAAAGAGAAGACGGCGGTGAGCACCTCGCCAGCGTCGAGCGCCGCCTGGGCCTGGGCCTTGGAGCCGACAAGACCGTACTCCTCCTCGTCCCAGCAGGTGAGCACCAGTGTCCTTGGGGTCGGGACATCCGCGAGAACGCGGGCGATCTCGAGCACAGCCGCGACCCCGGTCGCGTTGTCGTCCGCGCCGGTACAGCCCGGGATGTGATCATAGTGAGCGCCGACGATCACCCGCTCGTCAGGCATGCTGGACCCCGGCTTCACGCCGACCACGTTGACCCCAGTGCCGTAGTCCGCCAGCTCGACCTCGTACCCGAGCGCTCCCAGGCGATCGGCGCAGAGGTCCTGGACCGCCTGCCAGTGGGTGCTGCCGGGGACCCGAAGGTCGGCGACAAAGCCCAGGTCCTGCTCGTAGCGGGGCCGCTCGACGCACTCCATAAGCGCAGCCGGGCTCTCAGAGGAACATCCCCCCTCGGTCTCCGTGCCCGTCTCCGTGCCCGTCTCCGTCTCCGTCTCAGCCCCGCTCTCGGTGCCAGCGTCCGCGCCGGTCTCGGTCGCGGTCGCGGTCGCGGTCGCGGTCTCGGTCGCGGTCGCGGTCTCGGTCGACGCGTGGGTCTCGGTCGCCGACGTGTCACTGTCCTCGGAGACAGGTTTAGCCTTGCAGCCGAGCCCGAGGGCGAGGCCCGTAGAGATGAGCGCTGTGAGGAGCGACGAACCTGTGCGGACGAGCATACCTGGGCACCCTAGCAGGCGAGCGCCCGAGGGGCCGCCCGCCCACGCACTTCCACATCGACCTCGCCACGACCTGCGCAGAGCACGGTCAAGCGAGGTCTCCTGCGGGGCCACGATCTCGTCGGACCGAGCAGGCTGTGGCAGAAACCCCGCGCGCTCTCCAGCCCTCCCGGCCCCGCCAGAATTCGCAGCCCAGCCCGGTACAACGGCGTTCTGTCGCAGCCGAGAAGGCCGACGATGCCTGCGCGAGAGCCCACTGGACTCGCTCCACAGCCTGCGAGAGAGGGCCGTGGAGGAGGATCATCCGGGGATGATCTTCGCCTGCGGTCCGGCGAGGTCGACGCTCACGATGTCGGCGCCCCGCTGAAGGCGCAGGCCGAGGCGCCCGTCGACCTCGACCGGGGCGGTCGTGTACACCTCGGGGAGGAGCGCCGCGGCGAGGTCTCTCTTGACGCTGATATCGGCTCGACGCCGGGCGAGGACGACGAGCGGAGAGCCCTCGCGGGCGGCGAGCGGCCGTGGGCTCAGGGGCAAGGCGGCGACCAGGCCGAGCACACCGTCGACAGCGCTCTCGCCGAAGAGCTCGCCTATCGTGCCGCGGATCATCGCCAGCGTCGCGAGCACCTCGGCGTCGGCGGGATCGACCAGCGCACGGGCGACCAGCGGCCGCTCGACGGCGATGTTTAGGAACACCTCGCCCGCCGGCGCTCCGGCGAGCGGCTGCGGCGACCACCAGCGATGGCGGGTCCAGACGAGGTCGTCGCTGCGACCGCTGCGGGTCGCCCAGATCCGCCCGAGGTCGCCCCGCCCCGCCCCCGCGGCGTACTCACAGCGAGGTCCACGCGGACGATCCTGCCGGCCGAGCTCAGCCTCGGCCGGCGCTGCCCTGTCGAGGATCGCACCGAGCCAACGCAGCGCCCCAGCGATGTCCCAGCCCGAGGGATCGGCCCCCGGCGTGCAGTCGTGGATATGCCAGAGGCGGGACAGCTCCGGGCCGACGAGGCGACCCAGGGCCAGGCGGGCGAGGGTCAGGAGGGCGGCGAGGCTGCGCTCGGCAAGATGGCGGGCAAAACCGCTGGCGCCAGGCGTACGATCGAAGAGGCCGAGGTGGAGCTCGCCGTGTAGCTCGATCGCCGCGACGTCGACGAGCTCGCCGGCCCCCCGCAGCGCGCAGGGGATCATCATCCGCAGGGCGGCGACCAGGGGCGCCGCGGCGGCGGGGCTGAGGTCGACGCGCTCGGCCTCGGCTCCCGTCCCAGACCCAGACCCAGACCCAGACCCAGTCCCAGTCCCAGTCCCAGTCCCAGTCCCCGTCCCGGTCCCAGTCCCAGTCCCAGACCCAGTCCCAAAGCTGGCCGGACCCTCGCCGAGACGCCCGCGGATCAGACAGGCGTCGCTGCCGTAGACCGCGACAGTCGGCCGCTCGAGCAGGCGATGCTCGAGCAGGCGCGGGCCTGGGCCGATCCGACGGACGCCGACGACCTCTTCGCGGATCTGGGCCCGGGTCAGGGCGATCGCCAGACGGCGACCGCCGAGGTTGCGGACCGCCAGCTCCAGCGGCTGCTCGGCGACCTCGATCGAGACCCGCCGCTCGAGGGTCGTCCGCGAGGCGTCCGCGATCCGCTCGGCCTTGATCGTCCGGCCTCTGGCCGCATCACCGCCGCCCTCCCCTCCCCGGCCCCCGTCCCCTTCGAGAACGACGTAGCGGCCTTGGGGGTGGAGGAAGATCCGCCCGGGCGGGTAGACCGCGCCGGCGATCGCCAGCTCGCAGCGGAGCAACACCTCGGAGGTGCCGGCGTCGACGAGGCTCACGCACTCGGCGACCTCCGTGACACACTCGGCCGAGATCGCCTGACCGAGCGCCGCCTCATGATCGGCGCGCACCAGCGTCCGCTCGCTGATCGCATCGGTCCGCGGATCGATGAGGAGCACCTGCCGACGGCGGACCTTGCCAGCATCCGCGAGGTGCTCGACGGCGTCGTCGACAAAGCGAGCGCCGAGGCGCTCGCGGAGCCCGGCGAGGTCCTGCTCGCGGCCTAGGGCCCGGTCGAGGTGACGCTGGCGGACGACCCGCGGCTCGCTCAGCGGCACCGCCTGCGGCAGCGAGGCGACCAGATCGCGGTGGAGCGCGTCGTCGGCCTCCTCGTGGAGCACCATCTCCTCGTCGCCAGGCGGGGCGAGGACGAGCACCACGCGGTCGGCCTCCTGCCGCCAGCCGGCGTGGCAGAGCCGGGTCGCCTCGCGACGAGCGGCGGGGTAGGTGCCCTCGATCAGGATCACCGCAGCGTCCGCCGGATCGCGCTGATAGTGACGCCGCGCCCCGCCGATCCCGTCGAGCGCCGCCCGCTGGATCGACCGCTGATCATCGCCCGCGAGGCGGAGGTGCCAGGGGAGCGCCGCTGCCTCGCAGGCCTGGGCGACCTCGGCCAGGGGCAGATCATCGCCGCGCGTGTCGACGAGATCGCGGCGCCGGAGCAGCGCCCGCGGCAGCGCCGGCGCGCGGTCGTCGGAGAAGACCCGCAGCGGGACCCCGAGCACGTGCCGCGCCCAACCATCGATCCCGCTCGCCCCCTTCGCCGCGGTCGCCACCAGAACGATCGGATAGGAGGCGCGGTGGAGCGTCGCCCCGAGGGCCCAGAGGCGGCGCATCGACAGCCCGAGGTGCATCTCGGCGACCCCGTGGAAGGCGTCAACATCGTCGACGACGACCAGGCCGAGGCGCCCCAAGAGATCGTCGGTCCGGCGATCGCAGAGCACCTCCGACTCAAACGCCTCGAGATCGGCGACGACGATCGCCGGGGTCCGACCGGCGAGCAACGGCGCCGCGAGATCCTCCCCGGCGAGCGCCACCTGGACGTTCCAGCGCGCCGAGGAGCGGGCGAGCGCGTCCCCCAGCCGCGCTACCCAGGCGACCGCTGCCGCCCGCGTCCGGACGATCACCAGCGTCGTCGCCCCGCGGTCGAGGAAGACGTGCAGCGCCGCGAGGATCGTCAGCGTCGTCCGGCCCGAGCCCTCGCCGCCGAGCACCAGAGCGTGCGCCGCCTCGGCCCCGCCCGCGCTCGAGATCGGCGAGCGGCGCAGCACCTCCTCGAGCGAGGTCGGATCGTCGCTGAGCGGCGCGCTCGAGGTCAGGGTCCAGATCCCCGCAAGATGCTCCAACACCGCCGCCTGGTGGGCCCAGGGCTGGGTATGACCGCTGAGGTCCTCGAAGACCTCGCTGACCAGCGGGGCGAGCTGGGCGGGCAAGGGCGCCCGCGACTCGGCGGTGCCCGGCTGCTCCTCGAGGAGCTCAAAGGCGACCCCTGGGCGGAGCGTCTGCGCGGCCTCGCGGAGGCGGTGCAGGGGCGACCGCTCGGCGACCGCGGCATCGTCCTCGGTCGCCGCCTCGCCCAGCTCCTTCTCCTCCTGGCGCTGGACCGGCCTCTTGCCGGCGATGAGCAGGTGAAACGCGGTGACCCAGAGGAGCAGCCCCGCGACCACCCAGGCCCCCGGCGCCGGACCGCCGACCTCGCCGAGGCTGAGACCGGCGACCACATGCAGGATCATGAGCACGATCACCAGCGGTCCGACCCACCGGCGAAAGCGCTGGTCAGCCCGGCGCGCAGTCGAGGACCCGACCCAACGGTAGAACCAGGGCAGCTCGGCCTGCTTGGTCTCCCAACCAACGCTCCCGCCAGGGCGGACCCCGTAGACCCAGCGTAGGATAAGCTCGACCACCCACAGGAGGCAGAGCCAGAGCGGGATGTGGAGCACCAGCGCGAGCGCGGGGATGTCGGCGAGCGGCAGGGCGAGGGCGACACCTGGCCGTCCGAGCAGCTTCCACTCAAACCATCCGACCTTCGCCCACGCCGCCTCCGCCATCCACGAAGGGCGCTCCAAGGTCGTCGCCAAGAGAGGATCGACCGCCCGGATCGCGAGGTAGCTCCCGAGGAGGAGCAGCGCCGCGGCGACCCAGGTCGGCCCGGGGGCGCGCTCCTTCGGCCGTATCCGCGCCCGCAGCGTCCAGATCGCGAAGAGCACGGCGGCCAGGGCGATCGAGGCGAGGGCGATCTTCCCGGTCCCCGCGCGCAGGGCATCGTGGACGATCGGGTGCAACGCCTCCTGCGAGAGCTGGGTGGGGTCGATCCCGGAGAGCCGCGAGGGATCAAGCCCAAGCGTCGACGGATCAAACGCGGAGGGATCCAACCCCGACAGGTCCAACCCTGACGGATCCAACCCCGACGGATCCAACCCCGACAGATCCAACCCCGACAGATCCAACCCCGACGGGTCCTGCCCCGACGAGTCCTGCCCCGGCGTGTTCGCGCCCTCTGTCGGCGCCCTCATGGCTCGCCCTCCCCGGTCGTGCTCTCGGAGCGGCGGCCTGGCTTCAGCGTCCCCCACAGCGCGTCGGGCGGAGTCTTCCTGTCCGAGACCTCGTCCTTCACCCGCTCCGCCCGCTCCTTCGTCCTGCTGACAAAGCTCGCCCCCGGACCCTGCGCCGCCTGCATCCCCGAGCGCTCACCGACCCTCAGCGAGGCGACCGCGTCCTCATGGATCCCGCCGGCCACCAGGAGATAGTAGGCGCGATCCGCCTCCAGGCCGCGACGGGTCGGCACCGGCGAATTTTCGTCGATAAGCGCCTCGCGGACCAGGTCATGCCCACCGCCGGGGAGGATCGCCTCACCGCGGACGACCCGGCCTATCCCGGTCGGGTCGTGGACCTCGTAGCCCGTGAAATTGAGCGCTGTCCGCAGGGTCCGACGCTGACGGCGGAGGAAGGCGGAGAGGTGGGTCGCCGTCGCCTCAGCCCGGCGCGCGTCGGCGAAGGGATCCCAGGCGGCGATCGGCGCAGCGTGGCGCGCCGCCGCCTCCTTCAGCCGATCGACGTCGGCGAAGGGGACCTCTTCGCGCCAGTGATTGCCCCCCTTGTAGTGGGCAGCGAGGGTCGCCAAGACGTCGGAGATCCGAGCCTGGGCGCCGCCTTGATCAAGGCTGTCGCGGATCGCCGCGGCCCCCTCCGGGCCGACCAGCGACTCGATCAGCGCCTCATCCGGGCGCCCCAGGAGCCCGCTCAGATCGTCCTCGCCGTGGGCCCGCCGGACCCCGAGCTGACGCTGCGCCTCGCCCAGGATCGCCTGCCCGCGGCGGGCCGCCTTGTCGACCAGCATCAGCCGCTGCGCATCGTCGGCGAGCGAGGCCTGGATAGCCAAGAGCACCTCGACCCGGGCGATGTTGCGGGCCAGCCGCAGGCGCGAGGCGAAGTAATCGTGCAGCGACCCCTCGCGGCCGTTGATCGTCCGCTCAAGCGCCGCCCAGAGCCCGTCGAGCGCGGCCAGGATCGCGATGTGCGAGCGCCCGAGGTGATAGCCGCAAACGCCGATCACCAGCGCAAGCCCGAGGCCGAGCGCGGTCCAGGTCGGGTGCTGGAGCAGGAGAAAGCCGGTCGTCGATCCAGCGTCGACCCCGAGCGCCTCGCCCAGGAGGGTGAGCATCGGCCCGCCGAAGAGAACGCAGCCGATCAGCGCCATCGCCCCCCAGAGGCCGACGAGCGCGACCTCGGGCTTTTGCCGGGCCGCGTCGAGCACCTCGGCATGGGCCCGCTGGAGCGGCTCAAAGCTCGGCGCCTTCGCGGGGATCGACGCGTCCCGGGCGGCGATCGCCTGGTCGAGCTGATCGCCGAAGGCCCGCTGAAGCTGAGAGACCAGCACCTCGGCCCGGCGAAAGGAGTCGGGGCTCGGCTCCCCCCACAGCGTCTGGTCGACCCGCTCCTGGAGCCGCTCCAGCAGCCGGTCTCGCCAGGCCTGGACCGCCGCCCGATCGCGGGCGACGAGATCGTCAAAGCGCCGCCGCTGGAGCAGCCGCCAGGTCTCCTGGATCGCGACCATCCGCCCCCGGATCCACCCCTGCGGCGGATCAGCCGCGGGGATCGGCGCGTCCAGGGATCGCTCCCCCTCGTCGGGGCCGTAGCGATCGAGGATCGCGCTGCCCTCCTCCCACCACCTCGGCGGCGGATCGCGGCTGAGATCGGGGGCGTAGCGCTCGAGGACAGCGGTGACGTCCTTGTCAGCCTCATCAGCGCGGCTCAGCTCGGCGACCTCGAGATCCTCCAGCGCGTCGAGCTCGCGCATGTCGCCCTCGATCCGCGGCGCCTCGCGGACCGCCTGGAGCACCTCCAGCGCCACCCGCTGGCTCGCGTAGGCGGCCAGGCGCGAGCGCGGCAGCTCCGCGGTCGCGCAGACGAAGGTCGCCAGCGGCTCGCTCGCCTGTCCCCCGCCCTCTCCGCCGTGGATCAGCGACGACACCAGCGGCAGATCGCCGGCGTAGAGGAGGAGGCTGGCGAAGTTGCGCAGGCACTGGGCGAGCTCCTCTGAGCTCAGGATCGAGCGCTCGGCGACATCTTCGACGACGAAGACCTGCGGGATCGCCCGCTTCTCCGCCGGCGTCTCGGCGACCTCGAGAAGAAGTCTCTTCAGACAGGTCGCGATCGCGACCCCCTGCTCGTGCGCCGGCGGGTGGGGCATGACGAGCAGAGGCACGATCGCCGCACCTCTCGCCATGCCCGTGCGAAAGGCCTCAAAGATCGGCCCCAAGCGGCCGAGGAGGAGCGACTCTGTCGCGGCCAAGGTCTCCGCGAGACCGTCGCGGATCGCCGCCTCGCCGAGATCGGCGAAGACGAGCACGTGGAGGCGGGTGATCCCCTCGCTGTCGCTGAGCTCGCGGGCCTGAATGACCCGCACATGACCGAGCACCTCGCGGGCCGCCGCGAGCACCTCGGCCGCGACCGCATCGGCCCCGAGCGCCGCCCCCTCGCCTGCGAGCACCAGGCGCAGATCATCGCCGACCTCATCGCCGCCGACGAGGCGCCGAGCGAGGGCGCGCTCCTCCTTGATCCGCCGGGCTACGCCCGCGCCGAAGCCCCCGAGCCCGAGGAGGACTGAGGGGACCTCAAGCGCGCGCGCTGGCCAATTCTCCGCCACAGGGTCTTCTAGTTCTAGTTCTAGTTCTAGTTCTGGTTCTGGTTCTGGTTCCGGTTCCGGTTCCGGTTCCGGTTCCGGTTCCGGTTCCGGTCCGGGTCCGAGTCCGAGTCCGAGTCCGAGCTCCGGTTCTGGGTTCGCCCGTCCGCACCATCACCGGCCCTCACCGCAGGTCTTCTCTTATTTGATGAGACCCGCGAGGATCCGCCCGGCGCTCCTCAGGTCCTCGTACTCCTGGTCCTCGGCAGGACTGCGCTTGCCCTGCAGCTCGAGATCCTCGCAGCGGATGACAAACGCCTCGGCCGCGGCCTTGAGGTCGGCCCTCAAGCTGTCATCGCGGCGGACCCGACGGGCGTCGTCGAGGAGCGGGGCGACCAGGTTGTCGTAGACCGTGGCGAAGCGCTCCTCAAAGTCGATCATCGTGTCGGCGGCCGCGACCACCGTCGGCTCGAGCGCCAGGGTCCGGTTCTCCCGCACCCGGAGGACGTAGGTCGCCTCCTCGTTGTCCCGCTCGATCACCCCGCGCTGGAGCCCGAGGGCGAAGGCGACGACGGAGATCCGCCGCTGGGCCTCGAGCTTCTCGATCTCCCGCCGCCGATCCTCAGGATCGAGGTCCATCAGCGACTCCCAGTTGCGATCGATGTGCAGCGGCCAGGCCTTGTCGTCGCGCTTTTGGAAGCGGCGATAACACTCCTTCATGTCCAGGTTGATGTGCGGGAAGCAGTAGATCGGCACCCCGAGGATCGAGCGGTAGAGGACGATCCGATGGGACACCGGCCACTCCACCTCGGTCGCGTCTCCGCCGGCGCTGGCCTCGGTCAGGGCCTCGCGGAAGGGCCCCTGCCCCAGCGACTGGTGGAGGCCGATGAGGAGCATGTTCGGGTGCTTGATCGACCCCTTGACCTCGGCGTCGTAGCGCGAGAGCGGCTCGGCCTTGGAGAGCGCCGCCTCGAATTTGCGGCGGGCGTAGAGGCGGACCCGCGGGTCGCCCCAGAGCACGCTCGGCCGCAGCGGCCTGTCGCTGAGCATGTCGACCGGATCCTTGCCCTTGGACTCGCCGTAGCGGCCGTAGTAGGCGGCCTCGAGGGCGAGCGCGTCGTCCATCCGCAGGCCCAGGCGGACGTCCGGATCGGCGCTCGTCGGATCGCCGAGGATCTCCTTGCTCAGCATCTTCTTGGCGGTGTCGACCAGGCGCTCGACGATCTCGCCGACGATCTCGCGAGCGGTCCGGCGGACCACCTGACCGCGCTCGTCAAAGCGCGGGCGCATCGCCTCGCGGACCGCGGCGAGCAGCGCCGCCGGCTCGGTCAGCTCGGGCCGACCCTCGATCTGATCGACGTAGTACCAGCCCCAAAAGCGGGCGCGGGCCGAGGGGTGCTGGAGGATCTCGACGTCGAGCGCGTACTCGTTGGCCTCTGAGCGGAGCCCCTCGACGCCGCCGTCCCACTCGTAGCGCCGCGCCTTCTCCTCGAGCTCAGCGGCGAGCTGACCGGCGGAGCCCTCGATCGCCCGGAAGCTCTCGCGGAGCGCGTCGGCGGAGCGGCCGAGCGCCGTCAGGAGCTCGTGCAGGGCCCCCTTGAGGACGCTCGCGCGGATCTTGTCGACATAGTCGTTGAAGGTCGCGACCGCCCGATCGCGGGCCGCCTCAAAGTCCTTGTCCTTGCGCGTAAAGAGCTTGTCCCAGCCGCCATGGGTCCGCTTGATCTCCGCGGCCAGGGCGTCCATCTCGCCCTTAAAGCGCGAGTCGGTGCCGAGGTCCCCCTCGCCGCGCAGGCGCGCCACCTGACCGCCGAGCTCGTCGAGCGCGGCCGATCCGAGCGGCGCCCGCGGTCCGTCGCGGAGCTGGATCAGCACCAGCCGCTGCTCGTAGGGGCCGAGCTCGCCGGCGCCGTCGGGGCCGGCCGTCGCCAGAAATTTTCCCCACCACTCGCCGGTCTCGATCTGGTCGCGCTCGCCGGTGACGACCGCGGCGACCGCCTCACGGGCCTCGGCGACCTGGCGCTTGAGGGAGGCGATCGTCGTCGCCGGGGTCCACGAACCGTCGAGGATCCGGTCCGCCGAGATCTCGCGGATCGACGCCGCCTTGTCGCGGAGCCGGTCCTGGATCGCAGCGGTCGCCGCCTCGAGCTTGGCCGCGGCCAGCTCGGGCAGCTCCAGCGCCCGCTTCCACGGGCCCTCGTCCTGGTCCTGGCTGCCGAGGAGGCGGATCTTCTGGACGAAGGACTCGTCGATCCGCCGCCTCTGCGCGTCGGGGGCCAGGCGCTCGAGCTCGGCGCGGTCGATCGAGAAGCGGCGGAACTGCTCGCGCTGCGACTCCGAGACCAGCGCCGGGTCGTCGAGCAGGAGGTAGCGCCGTACCGCCGTCGCCGCGTAGCGACGGGCGCAGTACTCGAGGATGTCGGCCTTCGGCAGGATGATCACCGAAGCCCCGAGGGTCCCGTAGAAGGCCGTATAGCCCTCCCCACGCTCGTTGAGCGCGTCCGGGAAGAGGCGCCGGCTCTCCTTGGTGTAGTTGTCGAAGTCCGCCTGCTGATCGCCGAGGATAGGCGAGAAGATCTGGACGTAGGTCGCGTCCGCCATCGCCTCGCTGACATCATCGAGCGAGAAGTTCTGCGGCCGGTCGACCATGTAGCAGAGGTCGTAGGGGCGGCGGGTGATCGTCCGCCGATGCTTGTTGCGCGGGTCGTAGTGGAGGTCGAGCTCCTTCGGCGACGAGGGCCCCTGGGTGTCGAGCTTCATCAGATGCTCGAGCTCCTTGAGCGCCGCGTAGCCGTTGGCGAAGACGCCCTCGCGGTTTTGGCCGACGACCGCCTCGAACGCGCCGGGGAGGATCGCGAAGGCGCACAGGCGCGCCGAGGGATCCTCGATCACGTCGCGGCAGAGGTAGGCGAAGGGGATGAACGCGCCTGAGCCCGTCCCGCCGGCGACCGAGAAGTAGACGAAGACCTGGATCGGCGCGCCGCTGTGCCGCATCCCGTGGGCGTGCGAGCGCATCTCCGAGAGGATGCTCGTCAGCTTCTGCGCAAGATCGCCGACCTCGACCGAGCGGTAGAACGAGAGCCGGCTCTCGATCCGGATCTGGCCGGCCCCGGCCCCGCTCTCCTTGCGAAAGCGGTACCAGTCGTGGACCCACTGGGTGAAGTAGTCGTCGGCGTCGGCGAAGGAGTCGCCGCGGCGATGGGACGAGTAGGCGACCTTGTCGAAGTCCGAGATCAGGACCGTGTCGTCGACCCGCCCGTACTCGCCTGTCCCCTTGCGCAGGCGCGCGAGGTCGGCGTCGTTGGTGTCGATCGCGAGGAAGCGGACGAGGCTGCGGTACTGATGCTCGAAGTCCTCGTGGGCCCGGAGGCGCTTGGCGATCCGACCGACGGCCTTGCCCCCCGATCCACCGAGTCCGACAAAGAGCGTCGGCGTCACTTCTCCTGGCATGATCCTGATCGTCATTGCTGCGGACTTCCTTCGTTGACTGCCTATTGGTTGAATTCGCGCTGGCGGAGCGTTTGCGCTCGCCCAGGCCGCTAGGAGCTAGCGGCGAAAGAGGAGGTAGAGTTCGCCCTCGCGGCGGAGAATGATCCGGCTGTGGATCGGCTGAGCCCCAGGCTCTATCGGCGTCCAGCCCTTGGACTCGGAGAAAATTTCGGTCCCATCGCCGTCGACGATGAGGGTCGCGCCGCCGCCGTCGCAGGCCTCGATCCGGGCGCTCGGCGCCATCCGCTTGAGCGAGGGGAGCGGCGCCTTCGAGCCGCCGAGGTAGAGCGTACCGGGGCGGTAGAAGCCGCGCCCAGTCTCGTCAAAGCGCTCGATCCGGAGCCAGCCCTCGTCGCCCTCGCCGAGCTTCGACAGAGCGCTATGCGACTCGGCGTAGGCGAGGACGACCCCTGAGGGGAACTTCGCCGGGCTGACAAAGCCGCGGAGGATCCACAGGAGCGTCAGAAGACCGAGGCCTACCAGGGTCCAGCGGAGGATCTTCTTGCCGGGGCAGACCCAAAATCCGGGATCCTGGACCGTGATCACCAGCGGCACCGAGAGCTCGGGACCGCCAGCCTCGGCCTGGAGCCGGAGCTCGGCGCGGTAGGTCGTCGGGCTGCAACAATCCTCGCTGGCGACCCTGAGCGTCACGTGGTCGACATCGCCGGCGACCGCCGCCTCGAGGCGAACGTTCTCCGACTCGGGCTCGATGAAGAGATCGTCGGGGAGGTCCTCGCCTATCACCCGCACCTTCACCGAGGCCGAGAGGGGCGAAGGCACAGCGATCTTCTGGGTCCCCTCGCCGCCGCCCATCAGCGAGATCGCCCGCTCGCGGTTGGGGGCGTACTTGAGGGTGGCGCTGATCGGCAGCACCGTCGGCCCGAGGCTCGCCGCCGCCTCGCCCTTCGGCGTGATCTCGAGGCGCATGCGCACCGGCAGGGGCTGGCCGCTGTTGTCGGAGATCGCCGGGCAGAAGGGCGTCGCCCCGACCTCGACCTGGAGGCTGAGCGGGTCCTGGAGGGCGACCGTCGGCGATGAGGGGCGGCAGACCAGGCACTCGCGGATCGCCGCGTCGCCGTCGATAGAGCAGCTCACGTCGGCGCTCGCCGAGGCCGGGAAGGCGCCGCGACCCTCGAGGGTGATCGTCTCGATCGTCGCCATCGGCAGCTCGCCGAGCTCGAGGCTGTGGACAGGCTCCGGAGCCCCGGCCCGCCGCAGCTCCGAGATCCCGAAGGACATCGCCTGAAACGCCCGCTTGGTCGTCACCGGCAGGGCCAGCGCTCCGCCGTGGGCGCGGAAGGTCCGCTCGTGCCGTCCGCCCTCCGGGGCCGCGCCGAGCTGGGCGTTGAAGGTCCCGTCAGCGTCGGGCTGCATCGCGCTCGCCCGCTCGCAGGTATCGCCCTCGCCCCCCTCTTCACACAGCTCGAGCTCGAAGGCGAACGACGAACCGGGGACGATCGTCTCGCCGGTATCGCCGACCAGCCGCGCCCATGCGCAGTGGGGCTGCCCGGCGCGGACCGGCGACTCGCGGGTCCAGGGGAGCGCCGGCCTCGGCTCACAGGGGGCGATCACCGCCTCGACCCGGAGACCGCCGTAGCTCGGGATCACCAGGACATCGACGCCGTCGGTCTTCGCCTTGACCGCGTAGGGCTCGGCCCCAGGCCCGAGCGACGGGCAGCGCAGGCTCCAGCCGTGGGCGGGGTGGCGGAAGGTCGGCCCGCCCTCGACACTGCTCTCGACCTCGCCCTCGACCTGGCCTGTCACCTTGGACAGGTCGATCGTCTCGGCCCCGTCCTCGGCGATCGCCAGGACCCGGACGTTGCGCGCCCCGGCGAAGGTCCGGTCGAGCCCGACCCGACCGCCGTCGTCGTAGCGGAGACCGCGGCTAAACGAGAGCACCTCCGCGAAGGCCCGGAGGAGCGCGCGAGCGTCGAAGGAGACCCGGCTCTCGCCGGACCAGCCGGTGGCCGCGGCGTAGCGCAGAAGCTCCGGCTCGACCCGCTCACGCCCGGAGCGGGTCAGGAGAACAAAGCGAAAGCGACCCTCGCGGTGGGCACGAAGCCCGCCGAGCCAGCCCTCCGCACCCTCGACCTTGCCGCCGTTGCAGGCCCCGTCGGTCAACATCAGCAGGGTCTGCGGCGCGCCGGCGGAGGCGGCCCCCTCGAGGAGCTCCTGAGCTCGGGTCAACGCCGCCCGGCACGGGGTCCCGCCGCGATGCTGGGCCAGGCGATCGACCCGCTCGCCCGTCAACTCCCGCGGGCCTGTGGCGCCCGCTTGGGCCTCGACAAGCTCGCGAGGCGAGACCAGGCGGGGCGTCGCGCCGTCCGCCAATTCGTTGAGGCCGACCACCGCGATCTGGTCGGCGTCCTCGAGCGCCGCCGCCATCGCCATCGCCGCCATGACCACCAGGCGCCGCGGATCGTTGGCGTCCATGCTCCCGGAGTCGTCGATGACGACGAGGTACTGACCCCAGGTCTCCGTCGGCCCCTTCGCGCTCAGGGCCGAGGCCGGCCGCGACCCGAGGAGGATCATGGGGAGGACCAGACAGACCGAGAAGAGCGCGGCGACCAGCGTCGTCAGCTTCGCGCCGCCATCGGTCCGCCGCGAGAGACGGTCTGAGCTCAGCCGCCGGCGGCTGTCTGGGGTGGGTCGGCCGCGGGGCATGTCGGCGCACAGAGGGTCCGATCAAATGACAAAAGCCGCAAGGAGCCGACGCAAGGAGCCGACGCAAAGAGCGGGTGCACCGGGCGCACCCGCCGAGCCCACGCTCGTATGCGGCAAATCGGCCCCGAGTGCTCTCGCGCGGCCTCGCAGGTCGCGGCCGCCGGGGCCTGAGTGCCGCCGTCGCGGGCCCTGGTCGGCTGTGGCAACATCCCGCGCGCGCTCCAGCCCTCGTCGGCCCTCTTGACGCCGTCAAAACTTGCGACACGGCCCGATCGAGCCGCGTCTCGCCGAAGCCGACCGGCTCGACGATTGCTGCACCGCGAGGAGACCGCGGCAAACATCCTGCGCGCTCCAGCCCCGTCGGCCCTCGAGACGCCGTCAGAACTCGCGATATGACCCGCTAGGGCCGCGTCTTGCCACAGCGAAGAGGATCGACGAGAGCCGCGCGAGAGCACTCGGAGGCTCACCGCGGCCTCCTCGCCGGTCTTCGCGGGGCCGCCCCGATCGACGAGGGCTCGCCCTTCACGGCGAAAGCTCTGCGCTCGCCCTCGCCTACCCTCAGCGATGGGCGCATTGGCGCTGCTTCGCCCTCGTGGCGGGCGACGCAGGCGCCCGCCTCAGCGTCGAGCCGATCCCCGAGCTTCTCCGAGCGCACCTCGGGGTCGGCCGCGCTCCTCGCCGCGCGTCTGCCGTGTCGACACCGACCCTGGTCGAGTCCTGTCGCCGCCATCACCTCGTGATGCGAGCGATCGAGCGCCCTCCGCGCAGTCTGCGAGGGCTTCGGAGCTCAGAGCAAACACTCGTAGGCGATATCCTCGGGACCCGTGACGCCGATCATGAAGTCGTCGTAAATACCGAGATCGATGTAGGGATCGAGCCCGAGGTCGAACCCCCCATTGCCGGGGGTTCGATCGACGATCCGCAGCATCAAGGTCGTCCCCTTGTAGGTCACTCTCACAAAGCGCGGTGAGTCGGGGCAACGATCCGTAGCGGTGACCATCAGGCGGTCTCCGACAATGCAGCCCTCCGGGTCCTCGTCGCACGAGAGCCCGACCTGGTTGACATCGCCGTTCTCCGTCTGGCTCCGCCCCAGATCATCGCACGCGTCCTGTGTATTGTACCCAGCGATCAGCCCTGGGCACTGCAGCATGCCGAACCCCTTGTAGAAGTAGTAGTGCACGGAAGCCCCTGCCTTCCCGGCTTTTGTCACCTCTCCGTCCGAGGTGGTCGACGTCGTCGACGTCGCCGACGTGCCTGACGTCGCCGACGTCGCCGACGTGCCTGACGTGGCCGACGTCGCCGACGTCGCCGACGTCGCCGACGTGCCTGACGTCGCCGACGTCGCCGACGTGCCAGTCTCCCCAGAACTGCCGCTCGATCCACCCGTGCTGCTCGCCTCCCCTGTCTGAGACAGCGACGAGGTCGCCTCGGATGAGGCCGTCTCGGACCCCGCGACCGACGATGAGTCCTCCTCATCCCCTGCGCAGGAGCAGCACAGCGCGGCACCAAGCGCGGCGACCAAGAGTCGATCCAGAACCTTCAGTTGACGGACGTACAATGACATATCACCACAGTCTGCTAGAGAAACTGATCCACGACGAACGATGCGTCGATCCTGCGCACCTCGGGGATGATGCAGGTCCCGCCGACATTGGAGGGATCCAGCCAAGTATTGGCGCCGGGGGAGAGCTCCAGGCTCCAAGCGCGGACATCTGTCTGCAGCACAAGGACGTAGCGCTCCCCATGCTTGATCAGGAACGTACTCCCGCACTTCCCATCGAGCACACCGTGCCCCATGGACATCGCGGCCTTGATCTTCTCGCCCCCCTCCAGGGTGAGATCGACGATGTACGCGTCGGCCCCCGCGTTCGGCTGAAAGACCTTCTCGCCCTTCTCGACGGCGATCGTATACCAACTGTCGATAAGGCTGTTGAACTCATCGGCGCTGACACCGCTGGCATAGTGACCGCTGGAACAGCCGTGAGCATTCCCGAGCGGGTAGCCCTGACCGTTGAGGATGCACTGCTCATCGGTCGCGTTCCACACGAGCTCGACCCCCTGGGTGTCGCAGGCGCTCCCCTTGAGCAGGGTGACACCGGGAGCACACACGTAACACTCGTAGGGGTCAGGCCAAAGCACGTAATTTTGGGAGATATCGGCCCCATCACAGGAGGACGGGTCGCTGCCTGAGCACGTAGGCCCGACCTTTGACACGTCGATCGTACAGGGCTCGTAATCGCCGCTCATCCCCCCGGTGCCGTCGCCCGTGCCATCCGAGGTGCTGGCCGAACCTCCTGTACCGTCGCCTGTGCTGTCGCCTGTGCCGTCGCCCGTGCCATCTGAGGTGCTGGTCGACTCCCCCTCGCTGCTGCTCTCCGACGTGCTCGTCCCATCGCTACTCTCCGACATGCCTGTACCGCCGCTGTCCCCCTCCGACGTGCCGGCGCTCCCGCTGCTGCTCCCGCCGCCGTCAGAGGCGACAGTGTCGTCGCCGCTGGCGCTGATGCTGGCGCTTGCGCTTTCACTGTCGTCACCAGACGTCGAATCACCTGAGCTAGGATCGCCACAGCCCGCGAACACAAGCGTAGAGTTCAGCACCGCTAGTCGCACGGACCCGCGGACGTTCATTCTGCCGATGTATGGCATCGCTACCCTCCTGCAATGGAAGCTCGACGATACCACAGGTCGCCTGACAAGGCCCTCTCGACCGAGGCCGACTGCAAGGACTCTCCAGCGGTGGACTCAGGGCGCTAAAGCACACACTCCCTTCGATGCACTGAGCGTCTGGGGGGCGAAGAGGACAGCAGTACATACTGTCGAAATGCATATCTCGCCAGCTTACCGGTGATAACCCCAAGCAGCCCCCAACTCGACAACCAGAGTGTGGGAAGCTCCCCCCACCACGATCGTGCCGCGCCCGTCGGCCGGGTCAACCCCAGGGGCAGGCTCCCGCGAGACGCCGAGGCGAGCAGCGGCGCGCCGACGGCGGCGGAAGAGCTCGATCCGCGCTTTTCCTCTGTGGATGCAGCGGTGGCGAAAATTCTACGATGAGCGATACTAACGGTACTGGCGAGGGGACGTGCGGTGACGGGGGAGCAGAGCCCCGGCGAGGAGTGTGACGACGGGAACATGGTCGGCGGCGGAGGGACTCTCGGCTGGTTCCTCGTTTCATGCGCACAGTCCGGCCACATACACCTGGTCGCCTGGATGATGGATCGTTTCGGTGTGGATACGGTCGTCGAGCTCTACTCCCGCCTCGATCCGGATCTCGGAAAAGATGAGGCGATCAGCACCCTTGAGGAGGTCCTCGGTCTACCCATTACCTCTCTCGCGGAGGAATACGAGCTTGCGCACGGGACCGTATATGCGAGCAAGTGGCCCTTCTCGTGCGGAGCCTCCATAGGCGAGCTTGCCTAGGATGGAAAGCGTACGGTGGCTGAGGTCGTGTCATCCTGTGACTCTGGGGAGGACTAGCGCCGAAGAGGCATCGGGAACATCCTCGGACACAAGGAGGAGCTCTGGCGCGGACATCGGCTCTCGCTGACCGAAGGAGAGTACCTCTTCCAACTCGGCAACACATCGGAGGGCCACTACGCCATACTCGAAATGTGCATCTCCGAGGACACTGACGAAGAGCTCTTGCCGACCCCACCGGAGCCCGTGCTCCCCTCATGGGGAGCGAGGCGCAGAGGTGGTTTCTTCAAATGGTGGGAAGTGCCACGCGCGCTCGGGATCCCAGAAGGAATTGTCCTCGATCTCCCTGCGGGGACCTACACGTTCTGGATCGGCTGGGTCGAGGACCCAGCGCCAAACATTCAAATATCTCCAAGACAGAGCTTCCTCATCGAGTCACTCGACGGATGAGTGAATCGACGAACGAACGAACAAACAAAACGATGAGGCAGACAGTCAAGGCCCGTCCGCGGTGATCGAATCCCCTAGGATCGCCGCGAGGGCGCATTGGCTGTAGACCACGGGCTGAGAGCCCATGAGAGCCCAAGACGAGGGGCCACCGCGTCGCCGCGGTGACCCCTCTTCTTCTTCTTCTTCTTCTTCTTCTTCCCTCGCCGACTTCGGCGAGAGGCGCTCACGAGCGCGCGATCAGATGCTGTCGACGATCTTGTTGAGCGTCGCGCTCGGGCGCATCGCCTCGGCCGCCAGCGCCGGATCCGGCATGTAGTAGCCCTTGAGATCGACCGCCGAGCCCTGAGCCCCGAGCAGCTCCTCGCGAATCGCCGCCTCTGCGGCCCCGAGCGCGGCGGCGGCCGCGGCGAAGGGCGCCTTGAGCTCGGGGGCGTCGTCCTGGGCCGCCAGCGCCCGCGCCCAGTAGAGCGCGAGGTAGAAGTGGCTGCCGCGGTTGTCGAGCTCCCGGACCTTGCGCGAGGGCGACTTGTTGGTCAGCAGGTACTGGGTCGTCGCCTCGTCGAGCGTCGCCCCGAGCACCTTCGCCGCGTTGTGGCCGTGGCGCTCGCCGAGGAAGTCGAGGGAGACCGCGAGGGCGAGGAACTCGCCGAGCGAGTCCCAGCGGAGGTGGTTCTCCTTCTCGAACTGCTGAACGTGCTTCGGCGCCGAACCGCCGGCCCCGGTCTCAAAAAGACCGCCGCCGTTCATCAGCGGGACGATCGAGAGCATCTTCGCGCTAGTCCCGAGCTCGAGGATCGGGAAGAGGTCGGTGAGGTAATCGCGCAGCACGTTGCCGCTGACCGAGATCGTGTCCTTACCCTCCTTGATCCGGGCCAGAGAGAAGCTGGTCGCCTCGACCGGCGAGAGGATGTGGAGCTCGAGCCCCTCGGTGTCGTGCTCCTTGAGGTAGGCCTCGACCTTGGCTATCAGCTGAGCGTCGTGCGGCCGATCCTTGTCGAGCCAGAAGACCGCCGGAGCGCCGGTGGCCCGGGCCCGCGAGACCGCGAGCTTCACCCAGTCGCGGACCGGCGCGTCCTTGACCTGGCATGCGCGCCAGATGTCGCCGGCCTCGACGCGGTGCTCCATGAGGGTCGTCCCCGAGGCGTCGACCACCCGCACCACGCCGGCGCTGGCGATCTCAAAGGTCTTGTCGTGGGAGCCGTACTCCTCGGCCTTCTGGGCCATCAGGCCGACGTTCGAGACGCTGCCCATGGTCTTCGGGTCGAAGGCGCCGTGCTCGCGACAAAAGTCGATGACGGCCTGGTAGACGCCGGCGTAGGAGCTGTCAGGGATCACCGCCTTGGCGTCCTGGAGCTCGCCCTCGGCGTTCCACATCTTGCCGGAGCTGCGGATCATCGCCGGCATCGACGCGTCGATGATCACGTCGCTGGGGACATGGAGGTTGGTGATGCCCCTGTCCGAGTTGACCATCGCCAGCGCCGGACCGGCGGCGTAGATCGCCTTGATGTCGGCCTCGATCGCCCCCCGCTCGTCGGCGCCCAGCTCCCCGAGCTTGCCGACCAGATCGCCAAAGCCGTTGTTCACGTCGACGCCGAGCTTGTCGAAGGTCTCGCCGTGCTTGGCGAAGAGGTCCTTGAAGAAGACCCGCACCGCGTGGCCGAAGATGATCGGGTCGGAGACCTTCATCATCGTCGCCTTCATGTGCAGCGAGAAGAGCACGCCCTGACTGCGCGCCTCGTCGATCTGCTCGGCGAGGAAGTCGAGCAGCGCCTTCTTGCTCATCACCGTGCCGTCGATGACCTCGCCCTCGAGGAGCGCAAGCCCGCCCTTGAGCAGGGTCTGAGCCCCGCCGTCGGCGACGTGCTCGATCCGGACAGTGGTCGCCGCCGGGATCGTCACCGAGCGCTCGTTCGAGCGGAAGTCGCCGCTGCCCATCGTCGACACGTGCGACTTGGAGTCCGAGGACCAGGCGCCCATCGAGTGGGGGTTCTCGCGAGCGTACTGCTTGACCGCGGAGGGGGCCCGGCGATCGGAGTTGCCCTCGCGGAGCACCGGGTTGACCGCGCTCCCCTTGATCTTGCCGTAGCGAGCCTGGAGCGCCTTCTCTTCGGCCGTCTCGGCCTCCTCAGGGTAGTCCGGGAGGGCGTAGCCCTTCGCCTGAAGCTCGGCGATCGCGGCCTTGAGCTGCGGGACCGAGGCGCTGATGTTCGGCAGCTTGATGATGTTCGCCTCGGGCTTGGTCGCCAGCGCTCCGAGCTCCGCGAGGGCGTCGCCGATCCTCTGCTCGTCCTTGAGGACCTCGGGGAAGGCGGCGATGATCCGACCGGCGAGCGAGATGTCGCGGGTCTCGACCAAGACGCCAGCGTGCGCCGCGAAGGCCTGGATGATCGGCAGCAGCGAGTAGGTCGCCAGGGCGGGAGCTTCGTCGGTCTGCGTGTAGATAATCGTCGGCTTCTCGTTCATCTCAACATCCTCGTGTGCAAGCCGCGCATCCCGGCGCGGAGGTGCTGACTAGCACGAAACGACGGGCCCTTGGTACCCCGCCCGGGGTTGGCCGAATCACGGCCGAATCACGGCCTAGCCGCGGCCTAGCCGCGTTCACGCCCCCTCTGCCAGCTCCGCTTCGAGCCCCAGCTCCGCCGTCCCGAGGCCACCGCAGCGCCGAGCTGCCTGCGGCGAAAGAGCGAGGACGAGCGAGGACCGGGTCGCCAGCGAGTCGGCGATGACGCTCACGACCAAGAGCCAACCGCTCCGACGCTGCCAACGGTTGGCACCGAGCCGACGCTTCCGCCGTCGACGCGCCCGCACGACCCCACTCCCATCGACCCACGGACCTGCGAACTCCTCCACTCCCCCATCGGCGCGCTCGACCGAACCCGCTCCAGTCGCGCGCGCCGACGCTGCGCCGAGCCCCCCGCGAAGCGACGGACCCCCTCCGCCTGCGACGCCCGCCTACTCGAGCGCCGACATCTTCCCGACGAGGGCGGAGAAGTCGACGCCGAAGCGGCCGTCCTTGTCGAGGATCGCTGCCCGCTCAGCCAGCTCCTCCACGCTCAGCTCCGGCACGCTGTCGGCGATGCCGATGATATGACGCTGCGTCGAGCCGGCGACCTTCACCATGTAGCGCCGAGGGAAGACCTCGGCGATCGCCGCCGCCTGCTCGGCGTAGCCGCTGCGAAAGTGCAGGTTGAAGAGCACCGCGCCGGCCGGGCTCAGCCCAGCGCGCAGACCCTCTAGGATCGCTCGCTTGCGCAGGGCGAGGGGGATCCCGCTATTGTCAGCACCGTCGGCGTTCGGCTCGAGGAAAGTGTCGACGTAGATAAGATCGTACCTCTGGCTGTTGCGCTCGATGAAGGCGATCGCATCCTCGGTGTAGACCCGCATGCGCGGCCCCGCCTGGATCCCGAACCACTTCGAGGCCATCTGCACGACCCTCGGATCGATCTCCACCGCGTCGATCTCGACCTCGCCGATCGTCCGATGAAAGAAGCGCGGCAGGGTCCCGCCGCCGAGGCCCAGGACCAACACCCGCGACGGATCGGGGGCGAAGAGGAGCCCGGCAGCCTGGGCCTGGGCGTAGGGCAAGATCAACCGGTCGGCCTCGTTGACGTCGATCGCCGTCTGCACCAGCTCACTCCTGTCGTCGCGGAGAAAGACCAGGGAGCGTCGACGTCGGAGCTGGTGGACCTCGATGTCCGAGAAGTCCGAGCTCGAGGCCTCGAGGATCGTGAGCTCGCGGGTCAACGCCGGGGGCTGCGGCGCCGGTAGAGCGCTCCGCTCGTCGGTCGGCGGTGGCACGTTGAACTCCGCCGCCGACCTCGGACCCTCGGCGCCGCTCTCCAGCGCAGGCGCAGGCGCAGCGCTCGGCCCCCCGCCCTCAGCTCCTCCAGGACCACAAGCCGGCGCCGCCAGGAGAGATCCGACACTGAGGAGGAGACCGACGAGGCTGCGCACCGCCGCGGTATACCGCGCGCGCGCCGAGGCGTCTCCTCATGCCTCCCCACAGGCCCTCCGTCGGCGACCCCAAGACCCCCCAAGACCACAAGCCAGCCCCCCGCCAGGAGAGATCCCGCGCCGAGGAGGAGACCGACGACCCGCCGGTCATCGGCCATCGACCATCGACCTCCCAAGGCCTCCGCCCTGCGCTGCCGCGGGCTCAGCCCGGGAGGATCACGCCCTTCAGCCCGCCGCCGGTCATGTCGGAGTAGGTGTAGTGAACGTCGGCGATCGTCACCTTCTCCATCTCGAGGGTGTCGCCGTTGATCTTGAAGGCCCAGCCGGCATAGTCGACGACCCAAATAAAGCCCTCGGGATCGATGCTGACCCCGACCGGGGTGCTGCACTCTGCCAGGTTGTGGAACTTGACGAAGGTCTTGGTGTCGCCGTCGATCTGGACCAGACCGCAGCCGTAGTTCACGCCGCCGTTGTTGGTCGCGGCCCAGACCCGCTTCTGGCTGTCGATGGCGATCCCGCGGTGGCGGCCGTTGGTCCCGCCGATCGAGACGAAGGCCTCGTTCTCGGCGTCAAAGTAGCTGACCGGACCGTTGTAGCCGGCGAGCCAGAAGTTGCCCGCAGAGTCGACCGTGTTGCCGTAGGGCTGAAGACCGCCGCCGCCGCTCCAGCGCTGGAGGCCGAGGTTGTCCGTGTCGATCCGGAAGATATCGCCGGTGAAGACGCTGTTGAACCAGAGGTTGCCAAAACCGTCCATCGCCGCGCCGTAGGGGGCGTGCCCCGAGGGCCAGTCCTTGATCTCGACAGTGTCGGTCTGCTCGCCGCTCGCGCCGTCAAAGCGGCCCATGTAGGCGAGGCCGTTGTTGGTGTGCCAGCCGACCCAGACGCTCGGGTTCTCGAACTTGCAGTTCTCCTCGTTGAAGGTCCCTGGCTCCCAGGCGAGGCCCCGCGGACCGCCGGCGTAGTTGGCAGGCGCCGGCGAGACCGAGGAGGTCCAGATCCGGCACTCGTCGGAGCCGAAGGGCAGGACGTCGTCCTTGCCCTGAGAGGTCTGGATGATCCCGTCGTTGTCGTTGTCGATGCAGTCGACGGCATCGGCGGCGACCTTGGTGATCGTCCCGGTGCCGCGATTGGCGACGACGACGAAACGACCGTCGAGGCTGACCGCGGTCCGCGACGACGAGGCCGCGCCAGGGTTGGCATCGACAGTGTAGCGCCCCTCTTCGAGCATCGTATCCGTGGCGATCTTCGAGATCCCCCCCTGGCTGGTGTTGGCGACCCAGAGGTAGGAGAAGTCGAGCTCCCCACCGTTGCCCATGCACTCGCCGCCGGTGGTCCCGTCGGTGGTCCCGTCTGTGTCGCTGTCGGTCGCGCTGTCGGTCGCGCTGTCGGTCGCGCTCTCGGTCGCGGTGTCCGTCGCGCTGTCGGTCGCGCTGTCGGTGATCACCCCGGTCGCGTTGGTCGTCGACCCGTCGGTCGCGTCGGTCGTCCCCTCGCTCTCGCTGGTCGAGCTGGTCGTCGACGAGCTCGATCCGCTCGCCGAGGCGCTCTCCGACCCGCTCGCAGACTCGCTCTCGCTGCCGCTCTCGCTGCCGCTCTCGCTCGCCGTCGCCGTCGCGCTCGTCGCCTCGCTAGCGCTCGCCGTCTCCGACGTAGCCCCCGCGCTCTCATCATCGCGACCGCCGTCATCGCCCGAGCAACCGACAAGCCCAAGACCCATCGCCCCCACGACCACCAACCCCATGGATCTACTACGCATACCGGACCCTACCACGCAGGCAGCCCCCTGGGATCGCAATGCTCTGCGCAAAACAAGGCGCGCAAGGGACGAACGACCACGAGCTGAGCGCTCGCGGCTCGCCGTCGCGCGGAAAAGACTGAATCATCCGGGCAGCCGCCCGTCAACGAACGCCATGCCATGCGCCTCGACGCGGGCTATACAGACGTGGGCCCCCAGGGCCAGGAGGAAATTGAGCGATGCTGCCCCACCTCGAGCTGATGATGACGATGATACTCAGCGCGACGCCGCAGTCGGCGACGCCCCCGGCCACCGCCGTCGCGACGCCGACCTCGACCTCGACCGTCGCCGGTCCGAGCCCGGCGCCCTCCAACCCTGGGATGATCACCGGGGTTATCACCGACGACAGCACCGGCGCCGCCCTCGACAGCGCGACCGTCGTCCTCGAGTGCGACTGCATCGACCGCCCTCGACAGCAGACCACCGACGCCCGCGGGACCTTCGTCTTTGACGGCCTGAGCGCCGGCGCCTACAGGCTCAAGGTCACCTCCCACGGCGAAGCGGCGGTCCACCAGGCGCCCCTCCCCGCCGGCGGCCTCGTCGAGATCGCGGTCACCGTCACCGAGACCACGCCGCCGCTCAAGCCCACTGAGGGCCAAGCCCACCGCCTCAGCCAGGATCCCGACCACGAGCACGACAAGGTCGAACATCGTCACGAGGTCTGGGGCGGACTCGGGGTCGGCCTCGTCTTCGCCCCCTTCGCCACCGAGGGCGACGACCTCTCGCCGACGAGCAACCGGGTGACGACAAACCAGCTCTCGCCCTGGACCGGCTCGATGCGCGGCGTCGATCTCCGCTGGCAAACCTTCGACATCGACAAGCATCACTTCCCGCGGACGATCGGCTACTTCCGCTCCGGCTTCGCCCGCAGCTCCGGCTCCTTCCAGCCCGGCGTCGAGGGCTTCTCCCAGGGTCAGCCGACCGAGCTCGAGGTCCTGACCGTGCCGCTCTTCCTCGGCGGCAACCTCTACATGCTCAAGGACTTCCCGGTCCGACCCTACGCCGGCATGGGCTTCGGCTTTGACATCATGCGCCTAGGCTATGAGCGGGCCAACTCTGAGCGCTACGTCGACCTCTCCGCGCGGATCGGCTTCGAGGTCCACGCTGGCATCGAGATCCGGATCACCAACTACCTCGCGCTCACCGGCGAGGTCATGCAGCTGTGGAGCGCGAGACGACGCTTTGACATCCTCCCGGACGTCTCCAACGAGAGCTTCACCGCCCTCGTCGGGGTCACGGGCGCCTTCCCCGTCCGCCGCTAGGTCGCGAGGGCTCGCCGGCTGGCGGGGACGTCCTGCGGGAGCTCGCGGCGCTGGTCGGACGCGTGTCGGACGCGTGTCGGACGAGGCTATCCCGCGTCCTCACAGACGAAGATGTAGGGCGCCTCCGCGCGGTCAAACCACGACCCGTTATCCTCGCCCTTGGCGTAGATCCCGATCGCCACACAGAAGCCGTCATCGCCGTCGGGATCGTTCGGTCCCCAGCCATCCATGCCTGGCGTCGACGGCATGACGCTCTCATCGAGCCAGAAGAACGTCGCCCCCGAACGGCAGGCGCCAACCCACGCCGAGGCGTCCGGCAGGGAGAGCTGATCGCCCAGGCGCTCGGCCACCATCTGCTCTTGGGTGAGGCGGGCGAAGAGGACCTGGAAGAGGCGCTCTTGCTTCGCCGGCTCCTTGGCGATCACCAAGCGCCCGCAGATCGCCGTACAGGCGATCGCCGCCTGCTGCCACGTCGTCGGCTCATCGCAGACATAGAAGCGCTCGCCCTCGTAGAGCACCTCATCGCACTTGTTGTCGGCGAGCACCTCGGCCACGCCGGTCGCGGGCGGGGGACAGAACGCTTCGCCCTCCTCGACCCCAGTGCTGCTCCCCTGGGTCCCGTCGCCGCTGCTC
>Ga0316189_10001057_pt1 | contig 27354 bp, 21 predicted proteins | sample LowCovwburrow_MG_FD_204930 | JGI IMG/M metagenome (GOLD analysis project Ga0316189, IMG submission 204930) | Coastal sediment microbial communities from Maine, United States - Lowes Cove worm burrow | ecosystem: Environmental > Aquatic > Marine > Coastal > Sediment | place: USA: Maine...
GACCCGATTCCGCGTCCCAGATGCGAGCGCTGCCGTCATTGCCCGCCGTCAGCACCCAGCGGTCTCCTGCGGCGAATCTGGCGGCGGTGACCCAACCCCGATGTCCCTGGAATTTGCGCAACTCCCGTCCGGAGCGGGCATCCCATAGGCGTGCCGTACCATCATGGCCTGCGGTAAGCGCCCGATGCCCATCGGCACCGAACACCGCGGTTGAAACCCAGGCGCGGTGTCCCTCGAAACGAGCAGTCTCAGCACCGCTACGGAGTTCCCAGATGCGGGCCGTACCATCGCCACCTGCGGTCAGCAGGCGCCGCCCCTCAGGGCTGAAGACGGCCGTTTCGACGCCCTCAACATGGGCCTGAATCCGCCTCACTTGCTTACCGGTGAACACCTCCCAAATACATGCGACACCATCGGCGCCAGCACTGACAAGACGGCTCCCGTCGCGGCTGAAGCTGACCGCCACGACCCAATCGCTGTGCGCGTTCAGGATGTGCAGGCAATCGCCGGATGCAGCGTCCCAGAGACGCACGGTCCGATCATGGCTGGCGGTCGCCACGATGCGTTCGTCCGGGCTCAGTCGGGTTGATCTGACCCAGCCGGAGTGCCCCTCATAGCGACGCAGTTCACAGCCGCTGAATGCGTCCCAAAGGTGCGCAAATCCGTCTCGACCGGCCGTCAATGCCCGGCCCCCGTCAGCAGCCAACGCACCGGAACTGACCCAGGCGCCACTGCCCGTCATACGACGCAATTCGCGGCCGGTGTCGACACTCCAGAGCCGAGCGCTTCCATCGCGACCGGCGGTCAGTATCAGACGCCCATCGGCGCTCATCACCGCGCACCGGACCCAGGCCGAGTGGCCGTCGAACTTGAGGCATTCGATCCCCGATGAACGGTCCCAGAGCCGAGCCGTTCCGTCAGCACTGGCGGTGAGCACCTGTCGCTCGTCCGGGCTGAAACATGCCGTGCTGACGGAGGCACCGTGGGCGGCGAAACGCCGAAGTTCCGTGCCGTCACTGATATCCCAGAGCCGGGCGGTACCATCGCCACTGGCGGAGAGCAGTTGCCGGCCGTCACCGCTGAGCACAGCCGATGTCACCGCCCGTCCGTGAAGATCGAGACAGCGTTCCTCCTGGCCGGTCGCGGCATTCCAAACCCGAACCGTGCCATCGCGGCTGGCGGTGACGACGGAATCCCCATGTCGGGTAAAACCCGCACTGGTTAACCAGTCTCGATGTCCCTTCAAGCGATGAAGCTGCTGGCCGGTGGCGGCATCCCAAAGGCGTGCGATGTTGTCCCGGCCCGCCGTCACCACCCGCGTTCCGTCGGGGCTGAGCGCACCGCCGAACACCGAGGCCCCATGACCGTCAAAACAAAGCAACTCCCGCCCGCTGGCGACATCCCAAAGGCGCGCGGTTCGATCGTGACTGGTGGTCAGGGCACAACCGGCGTCCGGGCTGAAGCTCGCACTGGTGACACCGCCTTGGTGACCGACGAAACGTCGCAATTCGACCCCGGTTCTGGCATCCCAAAGCGCCGCAGTCCGGTCATAGCTCGCGGTCAAAATCAGGTCACCGTCAGGGCTGAACACCGCGCTTTCCACCGACCCGCTGTGACCGAGCTGCACGAACGGCTGAGGCTCGCGGGGCAGTGCTCTGCCGAAACTTCGGGGGGGGTCTACGGCGTCGGGTGCCGTGAGCGCGGTCAAATCAGCTCCGGCTCGGTCGATCCCGTCAAGTTTCGCACGGGCGAATCGGGCTCTGTGGCAACGGGCCTGAATCATTGTGCTGCCCCGCAGATCTGTTGCGACCATGCTCACAGCGCTCAGATCGGCGCCATCCAGTCTGGATCGGCGCAGATCCGCGCCATCCGCGTTGACCTCCCGCAATGAAGCACCGCCAAAGTCTGCCTCGAAAAGCGTGGCCGAGGTCAAACGGGCTCCATCCAGCAACGATTCCTGCAACTGAGCACCGCTCAGGTCGGCGCCACTTAGATCGGCACCGGTCAACCGCACGCCCCGCAGATCAGCGTTTGCCAGCACGGCAAATGGCAGCCTTACCTCATCCAGGTCGGCGCCGGCGAGCTGCGCACCGCCGGACGCAGGCATCAGGGAAGCCATGTGTTTCGGCAAAGCCTGCCAGTCCGGCTCGGTTTGTCGTTTGAGCATCACGCAGGCCGCACTATAGGCAACCCGTAAGGTGTTTTCGCTGACCCGCTTGCGATAGGGCAGGCTGAGAATGCGCTGGGAAATCCGTTCCAGAATCGGCTGCTCATCCTGGGACAGCAGATCGAGCAAGAACTCCACCACCTCAGGGCTGACATGGGCGGTGTCCAGCGCTTGGGCAAAATCCTCGACGCCGGACAGCATCATCTGCTGAAGATGCCGTGCAAAAAAGAACTCACGGAAACTCTTGTGAGAAAAGCTGTAGTACCCCTCCGGGGTCCGGGTCAGAAAGCTGGCGTGACGCAGGTCCAGGTCAACTCGGGTCGGATTCAGATCGCCGTAGAGTTCCAACGGCGCCCCGTAAAGCGCCTCGTGCAAGTCACGGAAATGCATCCGATGTTGGGGGCGCCCCCAAAGATCGAACGCAAGATGCTCCAGCAACCGGCGGCGTTGGTCGGCGGTTGTGGCCAATTGCCCGCCGGCCTGTGATTCCAGCCAACGGTCGGTATAGCCACGATACAGGGCAGCGGGGCTTGGGGCTTCACCGCTGTCCAGAAGGGCCGGCAGATTCTGGGCCATCATCTCCAACAGCACCGGGCGGGATGCAAGATTGGCCAGATCGTAAGTCTGGTCGATGATGCGCAGAGCCTCGGCCGAGGGACCGGCACCCAGAGCCTGCTCCAGATAGGCCTCTATCTGGTGGCGATCGAACAAGGCCAGCTCGTCTATGTCGGCGTCGAGGGCACGCGCCACCTCACCGAGTTGTGAATCGACCGGGCCGCTTTCCTTGTCGGCCAACTCGGTGAGCTGGCCGTGGTCGCGAAAGAAATGGGTGCGGCAAGTGATCAGAACCCGGCTGCTGCGCGGGTCGTCGCCGATACCCTGGGCGGCGCGGGCGAGCTGCCTGAACTGATCTTCCATGCTGGTGGCCAGGGCCGCAGTGCCCATCTCGTCGAAGGCATCCAGCAGAAGCACGGCACGTCCAACCGAAAGCAAATGCAGAAAGATTTCCGGGTCACCATGCCAGGCCAGGGTCTTACGGAAATGCTCCTGCAGCAAGCTCTCCAGAGATACCGCGTTTGGAAACGCCTTCAAGTCGATGGCAATCGGGACAGGCGCCGCTTCGTCCTCAAGGGCCGTGCGGGCCAACTGATATGAAAATTGCCTGAAAAAAACTGACTTACCGGTGCCATAGTCTCCAAGCACCAGCCAGAGTCTGCGCCCCTGGCCCTTGCTCCAGGCGTTGGCAGCGGCCACCAGGTCCCGGTTTTGAGACTGGCCAAGCAGCGACTGCGGCAGATAGGTCCGCGCAAGATCACTTTCTTCAAAGCGACGCTTGATCCGCTCGAGATAGGGGCCAAAGTCAAACAACTGGCGCTCGAGTTCCACCGGCGTGACCGCCAACACCCCACGACGCTGTGCCAACGCGAGCGCCGGGCCGGAAAACGCCGGCGCCACATACATGCCCTGGATTCCGTCCTGCCAACGGTCGGGGCTCTGCAACCAGTCAGCGAAATGCTCCAGCAGAGGCGCCGAGACCGGTGCGTGCCAATCCCGAGCTTCCACACAATACCGTTCCGGCCGCAACCCGCCTTTTCGTGTCACCACCAGGTACGACCGGCCTTCATTGTCCAGATAGTGGTCGCGCTCTACCCGATAGCCCATCAGACCCAGCAGCTTCGCCACCCTTTGTTCGAAACCACGAATCCGGGCTTGGGTATGGGCCGGACGTGGCGAATCGGCCGAGTCGCCGTCGAAACGGGCGCGTCGATCAGCCAGGTCGCTGCGCTGGGCTTCGATCTGACGTGCCACTTGAACCGCGGCCACACCATACTCGAGAGATCCATCCAGCAGGCGTGCCGGCTCGGGCTGCATCTCGATGCGGGTTTCGCACACACCGCCGGTGAACAAACCGTCCCAGTCCAGACGCCGTTGCGCCCGCAGTGCTTCCGGATGGTCCGGCACGGGCCCGGCCACCAGCACTCGGCGCAGAGGGTGCTCCCGCCCTTCCAGCCGACCGTCCACGGCCGCCTGGGTCGCATGAAATATCCGGTTCAAACCAAACATTTCACGACGAACATAGCGACCTACCAACACCAGACTGTGGGGTACAAGAACAACAAGCAGAGCACCCAGATCAGTCAATCCGCAGGAGCAGCGCAGAAGCACGTGATCAAAGTTGCCATGGCGCCCCAACGAATCGATAGCAGCACGTAACATGCTCTGGCCGGCCAGGGGTTGCTCAATGAGGAATCGGTGCCAGGGCGTTTCCGCTGCAACCCGCGCCGGGTCGGTTCCGGGACCATGAGCAGGCAGCAGATATAGCGTCGTATCGCCGGCCAAACCGGTGACCCGCGCAGTCAGATCCGCGAGAATCGCTTCATCCGGCTCGGCCATATGACGCCTCAGCGCCCAGTCACGCACCCATTCCATAATGCCGGCACCGGAACCTGCCTCTGGCTCCGGTGTGCCAAGCGACGGCAGTCCCGGGCTGATGAAGTCCCAATCACAAATCAAAACCCGGTCTCCTTGGGCCGACAGGGCCAGGGCAACCTGGGCCAGCAAATCGTCCCGGGTGACTGCATCGGAGTAACTGTAGAATGTGGTGACGTGGGCGCTCATGGACCTTCCCTAGCACGTGTTCTTGGTTCGCTGCGCGTTTCGGCTTGCTGGAGCTGACCAGGGGTCGATCGGGCTTTCACTCAACCGCGTGCGACCAGATAGTCGAGTCCGCGCGGGACGGTTTTGCGCTCGACCCGAGCCGTTTCCGCCATTGCCCCAACCTCGATCCGATTCTCCCGGCCGATCTTCCGACGACGGATCAACTGGGCCTGCTCCATGAGCTTGAGAATCCGACTTGCGTTGGCCTCCTTGAGTTGGAGCTGAGTTTGAATATCGCGCTGGGTCCGGACGCGGCCGTCCAGCACCCGGCCCAGGATCTCGCGGACGTGTGTGCGGCCCAGCAGGGTTTCGGGGGGGCGACGGCGGTTGACCGCGAGTTGGCTGTCAACAAGATCCAGATACGCCGCCCAACGACCCGTAACGGTTGCGCCCAGCCCGGCCTCCCGTGCCCCCAGGAACTCCAGCAGAGCGCTCAAGTGATCTCTATAGGCACGCAGGTGGGCGCCACCGGCTTGACCACAAAGCAGTCTCAGCAAGCGGTGTCGGTACAGGTAGTCCAGCGTGTTGAACAGGTTTGCATCCCATTCCGGGACGCCTTTTAGCCCATGCAGCAGCGTGTCAAGATCCCTGCTGTCATGGAGGTTGTCCGCGAGCGGAAGGGTGAGTTCGGCTTTCATCGATACTGCTCGGCACTGAAATACGAGGGCCCGGAGTCAGCACGACTCTATGGAGACGGTCGCCATCTGTCATCGCCCGTTGGGCGATTCCCGATTTTTCGTACGCAAGGTCTGGCAGATTGCCTCCTGGCTCAGGAGGGCGAGTCCAGAAATGCGCTTTGGTGGCGCCGCAACTGGTCACGGGTCAGGACGAAAACGCCCTCGCCACCCCGCTGAAACCGCAGCCAGATAAAGGGTATCGTGGGCCAGGCGGCCACTACCGCGGGCCAGGTGGCGCCAACTTCCACCACCAGGACGCCGTCCCAGGTCAAATGGTCGGCGGCACGCTGCAGAATCCTCGCCACCAGATCCAGCCCCGTGTCTCCCGCCACCAGCCCCAGCGTCGGTTCGTTCAAATACTCCTGCGGCAGCGACGCCATCTCGTCATAGCTGACATAGGGCGGATTGCTGACGATAAGATCGTAGCGCTCATCCGTAAACGCCTCGAACAGATCGGATTGAATCGCCACAACACGGTCTTCGACTCCGTGTCCGAGCAGGTTGAGTTCCGCTACTTCGAGCGCGTCGGCGGACACGTCACCCAGATCAACCTGCGCACGCTCGAACACATGAGCGCAGGCAATACCAATGCAGCCACTGCCGGTACACAGATCCAAGATCCGGCCGACCCCATCCGCCGATGAGAGCCAGGGCACAAATCGCCGCTCCACCAGCTCAGCAATGGGTGACCTGGGCACAAGAACCCTTTGATCAACGTAATAGGGGCGGCCGGCGAACCACGCTTCGTGGGTCAAATAGGCGGCTGGGATCCGCTGCTCGATGCGCCGACGTATCAGGTCAACCGCATCCGTCCGCTCCGCCCGCTCGAGACGGGTATCCAAGTACTCCGGCGGCGTGTCGATCGGCAGGTTGAGCGCGTGCAGGACCAGAACCAGCGACTCGTCCAGAGCGTCGGTTGTGCCGTGGCCGAAGAACAAGCCGGCTTCGTTCATACGGCTGGCGCCCCAACGCACCAAATCTCTCGGTGTGAACAACTGGTCGATCAAAGCGTCCTCGGTCATAGAACCGGCATCTCGCAAACCCAAGGCCGATCAGGGTACGCCAGTCAACGAATCAGCCCAAGCGCAAGCGGCGACGCCACCAACCGCGCTGATCAGCCAGGATCTCGCGGGCGGCGTTGTGTCCCGGAATGCCGCTGACGCCGCCACCGGGATGACTACCCGAAGCGCACATATACAAACCCGGAATCGGTCCACGATAGTCCCCATACCCCAGCAACGGCCGCGCGCTGTAAAGCTGGTCCTGACTCAAAGCACCATGAAATATGTCCCCCGCGGGCAGGCCGAAACGCCGCTCCAGGTCGACCGGGGACAGCGACATGCGTCCGAGCACGCTGCGGCGAAAATTCGGTGCATGGGCGTCCACTGTATCGATGATCAGATCGGCAACCCGGTCCCGAACCTGGTCCCATCCGAGATCACCCGGCAGCTCCGGATTGAAATGCTGACAGAACAGACTGGCCACATGCGCACCCTCCGGGGCCAGGGTGGGATCCACCGTACTCGGTATAAGCATCTCCACGATCGGTCGGCTCGCCCAGCCGTCGCGCCGGGCCTCCTGGTACGCCGTATCCATGTACTCCAGTGAGGGAGCCATGATGATACCGGCCCGGTGATGATCTCCGACCTCGGGCAGACAGTCGAACCGTGGCAGCTCACTGAGCGCAACGTTCATGCGGAAAGTAGCCGAACCGCATTTCCAGTTGCCCATGCGCCGCAGCAAATCCGCATCCAGGTGTTCGGGGTCGATCAACTCCAGAAACAAATGCCGTGGATTCACAGCCGCCGCCACCACCGGCGCCTCGATAAACCGTCCGCTGTCGAGGCGGACACCCTTGACCCGACCCTGGTCGATTTCGATAGACCGGATGGGCGCGTCGGTCACCAGTTGAACACCCCGCGCCCGGGCCTCGGCAGCCACTGCATCGGAAATAGCACCCATGCCACCGACGGCGTGTCCCCACGCCCCTGAATTGCCATTCACTTCGCCCATTACATGATGCAGCAGCACATAGGCCGTACCCACTTCGTATGGACTGGCGAAATGTCCGACAACAGCATCGAACCCGAATGCGGCTTTGACCGGCTCCGACTCAAACCAGGCGGACAGAAGATCCGCGGCGCTGCGCCCCAACAAAGCCAGCAGGTCGCGCCGCAGAGCCATCGGCACATGGCCCAACTGCCGTCGCAATCGAACGCCATCCATCAGGTCCGATGGACCACCGCCAAGACGGGGGGGTGTCCGGTGCAGGAGTCGACGCCAGACATCAGCTACGCCCGACAGCATGGCGTAGTACTCGGGCAGCCGCCGGGCGTCGCGTTTGGAGTGTCGTGCGAAGGCACGCTGGGTCGCTTCCAATCCGGCACCCACCTTTAGATGGCCCGCGTCCCCCAAAGGCAGGAAATTCGCCAGCGGCCGTTCTACGATACGAAGGCCGTGGTCCGCCAAATGCAGATCCTGTAAAACCTTGGGACTCAACAGGCCGACGGTGTAGCTGGCCGATGAGTTGCGAAATCCGGGGTGGAAAGTCTCGGTCACCGCCGCGCCCCCCAGAACCGACCGGCGCTCCAGCACACAGACCTTCAGACCCGAACCTGCAAGATAGGCCGAACAGACCATACCGTTGTGCCCACCGCCCACCACAACGACATCAAAACGATCCGGATCCGTCATAGCCTCTGGTTCTCCGTCCTGGTGATTGTCGCGCATGCAAACTGCGGCTGAGCGCGTTGCCAGCGCCGGTGCCCGTGACAGCCGCTGCCCAACACCGGGTGAACTCCAGTCGCGATGGGCTGCCTTAGGGAAGGTCTGAACATTTGCTGCGATCACGACGGCGTCTTTGCGCTCCCTCGTGCAAGGCGCACCGAGCGAAGTTGGCCCAAGGCAAATACGTGAGCTGCCAATGAGCGAGGTGCAACGCGGTACCAGGGGCGCAAAGGCCCGGCCCCTCCGGGGTTCCGTCCACAAGGGCGCAGATGCGAGGCTCCCGGCGCATCGCCATAGTCATTCTATGGCCAAGCCGGGAAACGCGGCAGATGTGCCCTTGTGGACCGAAACGCGATTCGTATCAATTGTTCAGACCTTCCCTAGAAAGGCTGTGATCGAAATCGTGACCCCGGCACGTTTGATCTCAAACGCAAAGCTCTGGCCTCCAATGCGCTTCGTTCAGAGTACATCAGAGGCTGCTTATCTGAATGTCGGCGCGCGCACGCGGTGAACCAAATCGGTTAGAATCCCGGCCCGCAGGAACGAGATTACACGATGAAACTGAATAGGATCCTGATCATACTCGTCGGTCTGGTGGCATTGGCGGTGGGTATACTGGCCGGCACACGCCTGGGCGGCACCAAACCGGCACCGGCTATACAGGGCGCGGTGTACGAAGTACCGCGACCGGTTCCGTCGTTTCAACTCACCGATCATCACGGACAGTCGTTTACACAGGATCGGCTGGACGGTAAATGGACGTTCATCTATTTCGGATACACCTTCTGTCCGGATGTATGTCCAACCACCCTGCAGAGCATGGGCGCGATGCAGAGAGTGCTGTCGGCGGAGGGCGCCGATGGGGGCACCGAGTATCTGTTCATCTCGGTGGACCCGGAACGGGACGATACCGAACGTCTGGCCCAGTACGCCCCGTTCTTTGGCGAGCGATTCCTCGGCGCCACCGGCTCTCCCGAAGAACTGCTCGCTCTGACCCGACCCCTGGGCGTGATTTACGCCAAGGTTCCGGGCGAGGACAGCGAAAACTATCTGGTTGACCACAGCTCTTCAGTGTTGCTGGTCAATCCAGAAGGACAGCTCCAGGCGGTCATGTCAGCGCCTCATGTTGCCGACCGTATGGCGGAGGATTTCCTGAGCGTGCGCGAGTACCACGGCGGATGAGCCCGCCCGGGAAGGGGCACTGGGACCGGGTTCGGGTGGCTTATCAGTATCTACTGCCACAGAAAACAATCTCGCGCCTGGTGCACTGGCTGACCCGTCGGAAGCGACCGATTTGGCTGAAGAACGCCGCGATCGTCAGCTTTGTCCGTATGTTTGGTGTCACGCTCAGCGAAGCGGCGCAAAGCAAACCGACGGCCTATCCGACCTTCAATGCCTTCTTCACCCGGGCGCTCAAACCCGGTGCCAGACCCATGCCAGCCGACCCGGCGGCCATCGCCTGCCCGGTCGATGGGCGCATCAGTCAACTGGGCAGCATCGACCAGACCCGTTTGTTTCAGGCCAAAGGACACCACTACACTGTCCAGGCGCTGTTGGGGGGCGGCACAGACCAGGCCATCGCGTTTCATGGCGGGCGGTTCGCGACCATTTACCTGTCACCCCGCGACTATCACCGTATTCACATGCCAACCGCCGGACGTCTGACCACGACGATACAGCTGCCGGGCCGCCTGTTCAGTGTATCGCCACTGACCACACGCGTCGTACCGGACCTATTCGCCCGCAACGAACGGGTGGCCTGCCTGTTCGAGACCGAGGTGGGACCCATGGCGATGGTGCTGGTGGGCGCCATTAATGTGGGTTCGATAGAAACGGTGTGGGCCGGCCAGCTGACGCCACCCTACGCGCGCGTCCGGTCGGAAACACGCCACCCCATGGATCAGGAGAACGGCGCGGTGGCGCTGGAGCGGGGCGCCGAAATGGGCCGCTTCAACATGGGATCCACCGTGATACTGCTGTTTGGCCCTGACGCGATTCAATGGGACGCGGGCCTGCAGCCGGGCGACCTGGTGCGGCTGGGACAATCTGTCGGCAGCCCAATAGGACCCACGATCTGAGCCTGCCCGGAAAACCTCGCGAGGATGGGCCGCTTTCTCAGTTTGAAAGCGCGTTGCATATCGCCAAGGCGCCCTGCGAATTCATGCTCTGGGCATACTGAACGCCATCGCTTGATCCACCGTTTCCAGATCGGCGGCCAGCATGACCAAACGATCGAAACCCAGGGCCACTCCGACACAGTCCGGCAATCCGTCGCTCACGGCGGCCAGCAGGCGGAGGTCCACCGGGACGGGGGACAGTCCCCGTTTGCGTCGCGTCCCATTGTCCCGTGCAAACCGGGCAGCCAGTTCATTCGCATCGGCCAACTCATGATAGCCGTTTGCCAGTTCCATCCCACCCAGGTAAAGCTCAAACCTTCGGGCCAGACGCGGGTCGTCCGGATCGAGACACGCTAAGGCGGCCTGGGACGCGGGATAGCCATGCACGAACGTGGGGATGCTGGAATCCAAATGCGGCTCGATGCAGTGGCTGATGAGCAGATCCAGCCAGGCGTCCCGATCCGTCGCGTCCAGGCCCGCAACCGTACCAAGGCCCCGTTCCCGGGCGCATGCCTGCAACTCCGCGCCTGAGGCGGACAGTGGATCGAGACCGAGATGGGTCTTGAACAGGTCCTGATAGGGGATCCTGACCGCCGGGCCTCGCATTCTATGCTTGGGCAGCAGCGCGGCAAGCAGATCGATAAGCTCGATCATCAACTGATCCAGGTCGAGTCCGGGGCGATACCACTCGATCATCGTGAATTCGGGATTGTGCCTGGACCCGGACTCGCCACAGCGGAACACCGGACAGATCTGATAGATACTGCCGGCACCGGCCGCCAGCAGTCTCTTCATTGGGAATTCCGGGGATGTCTGCAAATAGCTGTGCGGGCCCGAAGCATGCGGCGGCAAAACCCGATAACTTTCCAGGTTCGGCTCGGTGGCCCCTGCCGCGGACATGAGCGGCGTGGTCACTTCCATCACCCGGCGCCGACGGAAAAAATCGCGGATGTCGGACAACATCCCCGCCCGCAGTTGCAGCACGTCCAGGCTGGCGCCTGGACGCCAGTCGGTGGCCTCCGTTGTCACTCCTTGACGCGTGACACGTACTCGCCGGTCCGGGTGTCCACCCGGAGTACATCATCGATTTCGATGAACAAGGGGACGCGGATCACCGCACCGGTTTCCAGTGTGGCAGGTTTGTTTCCACCGCTGGAAGTGTCACCCCGCACGCCTGGGTCGGTCTGGGTGACCACGAGGGTGACATGGTTGGGGGGCGTTACGCTGATGGGTTCGCCGTTCCAAAGCGTTACCTGACAGGCGTCTTGCTCTTTGAGCCACTTGGCGCCATCACCCAAGGCTGCCGCCCCTGCGGTGACCTGTTCATAGGTTTCGGGATGCATAAAATGCCAGAACTCGCCGTCTGAGTAGAGATACTGCATCTCCGTATCCATGACATCGGCGGCTTCCACCGATTCGTTGGACTTGAAGGTTCTTTCGATCACTCGCCCGGTCAGGAGATTTCGGATCTTGACCCGGTTGAAGGCCTGCCCTTTGCCCGGCTTTACGAACTCGTTCTCAATGATGGCGCACGGATCGCCATCGAGCATGATCTTGAGTCCGCCACGAAACTCACTGGTGCTGTAACTCGCCATAGGTGCCTGCCTGAGTGTTCTGATCTTAAACGGTGGCGCCACCACCGCGGTTCGCGCGGTATCATACCGGTTTTACGCACCGGCGCGCAGATGGTTGCCAACAACCTGCGATCTTGGCGTCGGTTATGCATCCTCAAGCCGACATGCAGGCCTTTAAACACAAACCAAGCCAGGGGCCGTGTTGCCCTGACTCAGGCGCAATACGGGCCGAATGGCGCCCTTTCGGGACAGGCGTTCAGAAGTCTCCTAAGTCAGATTGAGAACTGCCCCGATGCCTGCTCAAACGCCCTGTGGCAGTCTGATGCTTCCAATGCGCCGCCCTGTTGGAGCATCCGAATCCTGGGTGATTACCTGCCCGCGTATCAACGGGAGCCGCAGAAGGCAGCCAGATCGGGCGTTACGCACATTGGCCTCTCACTGAAAATAACAAGATCAGGAACATCCAGCGTGGTCGGAAAAGTCATCAATTTGCTCTACGTGGACGATCAGCTCAGCGAGATTGCTCGGATTACAAAGCAGTTTCGATTGGCGGGATACACCGTCCGTGAGGAGCACGCGACATCAGTCGCCGAGATCCAGGCTTCAGCAGGCAAGCTGGACCCGGATATTGTATTTTTTAACATCAACCTGTCAGAGCCCACCATCGAACCAGTACGGGCCGCCCTGTCAGACTGCCGCAGTCACGCCTCTATCTTGGCGATCTCCCATGAGGAAAACGCCCCCGAACGTTTGTCCTGGTTGAGTAATGACGCAGCGGATGCGATCAGTTCTACGCAATCCGATCTCCTCATGCTGGTCTGTCAACGCGAGCTGGCCAGCGCAAAGTCACGTAGCCGGGAACGCGCCCTGGAAAAGAGCCTGCGCGAGGCAGATGAGCGCTGCAACGGCTTGCTGGGAAGCTCCCGGGATGCCATCGCCTACGTGCACGAAGGTGCCCACGTTTACGTCAATCCGGCCTATCTCGAGCTGTTTGGCTATGCTGGCGGGGACGAATTGGAAGGCCTTCCGCTGATGAACATGGTGGTGAGCGAGAATCGGACCGAACTCCGAAGCTTTATCAAGGCGTTCGGTCGGGGCGACCGAAGCCGTGACCGAATTGAAGTCACTGCGACCCGATCAGACGGACACACGTTCCCCGGAGAGATTCAGCTTCAACCGGCCTCTGTACAGGGCGAGCCCTGCGTCCAGGTCGTGTTCCTGGACATCAGCCCGGAGCCGGACCTTGCAAGTCGACTCGCGGAATACCATCAACGGGACATGCTCACCCGACTGTACAATAGACAGTACTTCAAAGAACTTCTCGACAGCGCCCATCTCAAGGCGATAGACGGCGAGACCGAAGGCACACTGTTTCTGGTGGAACTGGATCAGTACCGGGAAATCTGCGAGCAGTCCGGGCTTACCGCAGGCGATCAGGTGATCCGGGAGGCAGCCGAGCTGCTCAAACAATCATCGCGCCCGGAAGATGTGCTGGCGCGTTACTCGGAATCATCACTGGTGGTACTCAGCGAGGTGGTCTGTCCCCACGATGCAGAAGCCTTCGCCGAGCGGCTGCGTTCACGGATGGAGCAGCATGTGGTGCAAGCTGACAGTCGCATGATCACCGCGACCTGTACGGTGGGGGTGGCCCGGATAGACCAACATCATGCGGACGCCGGCTCACTGATCGCATCAGTTGAGCACAGTTGCACGGAGGCCCGACGTTTGGGGGGCAACCGGGTCATCATAACCGGCACGCCCGAGACCGGAACCGATACGGTCAGCCCGGATGAAGTGATCGCTGAGATCAATGCCGCCATCGCCAATGGACAGATTTCCCTGACCTTTCAGCCCATCGCCAGCCTCAAGGGCGATGGTGGGGAACGCTTTGAGATAAGACCCGCTGTAAGAACCGATGGTGAGGCCCTGCTGCCACCGGCGCACGCATTCCCGGACGCTGCGGATCTTGGTCTGACAAAGCTGTTCGACGAATGGGCAACGGATCAGGCCGTCTCGGTTCTGGGTGAGTGCAACAGTAACGGCCGAAAGGTGACCTTTTTCCTGCCCATCTCCGCCAGTGCTCTTTTGGATAGCGCCTTTTTGGAGTCGCTGCCGCAACGACTTCCTCAAGGGTCGAATGTCGTCTTGCAGGTGAGTGAAAACCTGGCTCAAGAGTACTATCGCCAAACGCTGGACCTGTCGAACAAACTCCATGCCCATGGCTGCAAACTCGCCTTGGATGAGTTCAGCCAGGGTCAGAATGGTGAGAAACTGATCGAACTCCTGCAACCCGACTTTCTGAAATTCGCATCCGAGATCGTCACTGATCTTGGCAGCGATCACGGGAAGCGCGAGTATGTCGATAAGTTGTCGCAACGCTTGAGTTCCCATGGCGGCCAGTGCATCGCAGACCGAATCAGCAGTGCCCAGCAACTCGCCGCCGTCTGGCAGACAAGCCTTGAGCTGATCCAGGGTGATTTTGTGGCACCGGCCAGCGACTCCCTCGAATTCGATTTCGACCAATTCGTCGCCTGACCGCCCTGGATCCGAACATGACCCCGGCCTATTGGACGTAGTGGCTGCGTCGAAGGAGAACGCTTGGACCTGATAATCGTCGGGGCCGGCCTAGCGATCATCGTCTTGTTAGGCGCGGCCTGGAAAGGTTATACCGGCGGCCGACACCGCCAGCAACGCGGCAAACAGTTGCAGGACTGGCGGGCCAATGGGCAGGTCTGGGGTATCAGTCTCGAGCCGCCCAGAAGAGGCTCCGCATGCAGCGCGGTTCGCAGACTTGAGGGCCACGTCTATCCGATCGCTTCGGCCCCGAAGCTTCCGGTGCCGAACTGCGACCGGCGGAACTGCCACTGTACCTATTTCGCCTATCCCGAACGTCGTAAAGGGGACCGCCGCGGACGGGAGAACCGTCGCGAGTCTGTTCGCTTCGACGGCGGCACAGATCGACGTCAAGCGGGCAATGACCGACGTCGCAAGAGTGACGTTTGGAAGAGTCACGACCGCTACCTATAGATAACCCGGATTGATTGGCTCGGAACGTATTTGGTTCCACACGGGCGAGGATGCAAGGCACCCGGTGTCGCGCCGAAGCCATTGTTGCCAAGCCGGGCAACGCCTCCAACCGGGCGCAATGCCGACGGCGCAGCGGTGCGCACGGATCAGCGCGGCCGAGAAGCTCGGAAGGGCGTCGGACGCCCATGCTTGCGGGCCCAATCCAGCGGTCGTAGACTTCGCGCCCCCTACCAGCAGTCCACGCCATGAGTCCAAGCACCCTGCGGGCAGACCTGCTGTTGCTCCTGACGGCACTCATATGGGGCAGCGCGTTCGTTGCCCAGCGCATCGGCATGGAGTCGATGGGCCCGATGCTGTTCAATGGCCTGCGTTTCGCGCTCGGCGCGCTGGTAATCGTACCGTTCGTCATTAGGCAGCGTCGCCGGGCCTCACCCGACCGGCTGAATCGTCGTCGTTTACTGTGGGGCGGCGCCCTCGCGGGAGCGATACTGTTCATGGGCGCAGCGCTGCAGCAGATCGGACTGGTATATACGACGGCCGGCAAGGCCGGCTTCATCTCCGGGCTTTATGTGGTGATCGTGCCGTTGCTGGGATTGATGGTGACACAACGCCCGGGACGCGGAACCTGGATCGGTGCCGGCTTGGCTACAGCAGGGCTTTATCTGCTGAGCGTAACCCGGGAACTGACCATGGACTGGGGCGATCTAGTGGTCCTGTGCAGCGCCGTGTTCTGGGCGCTGCACGTTCTGGTTCTGGGTTGGTTGGTCACACGATCCGACGCGATCCACCTTGCGCTGTTGCAGTTTCTGACCTGTGCCGGGTTAAGCCTGCTGGCCGCGTGGCTGAGCGAGCCCATATCGATGAACTCGGCCATGGACGGGTTGATGCCCCTCTTGTATGGCGGCGTTTTGTCCGTCGGTGTGGGTTACACGCTACAGGTAGTGGCGCAACGAGACGCGTTGGCGTCACATGCTGCCATCATTCTAAGTCTCGAAGCCGTTTTTGCGGCACTCGCCGGATGGTTGGTACTGAACGAACAACTGGGTGGGCGCGAACTCATAGGATGCACGCTCATGCTTTGTGGCATGCTGTTCTCGCAGATAGGCCCGATCAGAGGCCGGCTTGCGGCCAGGAAAACCTAAGGAAGGTCTGATCAATTGCTGCGATCGCGCCGGGATCTTTGCGCGCTCTCGTACAAGGCGCTCGAAGCGAAGTTGGCCCAAGGAAAATACGTGAGTTGCCAATGAGCGAGGTGCAACGCGGTACGAAGGGCGCAAAGGCCCGGCCCCTCCGGGGTTTCGCCCACAAGGGCACATCTGCCGCGTTCACCGGCTTGGCCATAGAATGACTATGGCGCTGCGCCGGGAGCATCGCATCTGCGCCCTTGTGGACCGAAACGCGATTCGTATCAATTAATCAGACCTTCCCTAACACCAAGACGATCAGTCGGAGCAGTGCTCAAGCTGACCCACTGGCGTCAATCGGATGTCGCTGCCCTGCGGACACGACTGCCCTTGCAGACTCAACCCCTGGTCCAGGGTGCAGGCTCGCAATGCGCCATCCGGATAAAACTCAATCGTCTCCCCGTGCCGGCAGTAGACTCGGCCGCCGTCCGGCAACCCAACCCGCTGATTGGCCGTAAGAGTGCAACTGCGAAACGGGCCTGCGGGATAGAATTCGATACCAGGAGCACATTCTGCCTGGGCCGCAAGGCGCATCGGCGTAACGAAACCGCAGCCAACGAGCAATACCATGGGCAGGATCCGGGCGCGCATGCTTGGTCACCAGAATTGGATGAGGGTACGAGTCTAATCAGGTCCCGGGGATGCGCTCAACACCCGTAATCGGGCCATCCGAGCCCGAGACCTTGTAGGCGGGCGCCGCAGCAAGGATACTCCCGACATGCCTGATTACCGCGCAAGCTGGATCGCACTGAGTATCGCGCTGCTCTTGTCCACGGGATGTGCCACCCTGTCCGGCCTCGCTGAGCCCCCCAAAGTCACTCTGGTGGATCTCCAGCCCACGGAAATGACGCTGTTCGAGCAGCGATTCCTGGTGCGTTTGAGGATTCAAAACCCAAACCCAGAGCCCCTTGACGTGACCGGAATGAGCTATGAAGTGGATATCAACGATCGGGCTTTCGCCGAGGGCGTTCACGGCACACCGTTCGTGGTGGCGCCATACGGTGAGCAGGTGATCGACGTCATGCTGGGCAGCACTTTGTTCAACGTGATCGATCAGTTTCAGGGCTTGACCACGGAACGGCGCACTTCGCTGACCTATACGCTGTCCGGATCATTGAGTGTCGCAGGGAGTCTGACGCGAATCCGGTTCGAACGCTCCGGTGAGTTGGATTTCGAGGGGCTGCAGAGCGGTACCCCACTCTGACATTGCGCGGCGTTAAATACCGAAAACCGACACATCTGCGACGGCCTGCCGAAGACCCGAACACGCGGATCGGAACACACCCTGGGGAGCCGCAGATTTATTCCGGACCAAGCAGACTGGGAGCCGACATGCGCAGACTCAAGGCTCAGATCGCGGGCAAAAATGATTCTATTGCCAGGATCCGCGTCGTCAAAGGCACACGAGCCCCAAGATGCACATTCGCGAATGTATCAGAGGACCCCTAGCCCAAACTGCCAGCCTCGCTGAGTCCGAAGGATCCACAGGCGCCGGAGAACAGCACACCGACGCCCTCGCCCGTCACCCGCACCACCACACCTTTGCGCGAGAAAACCCGCGCCACAGTACCGCGTGTGACGACGAACGCCAGTTCCACCGGCGATCCTTCGTCCAGAAACCGCTTGGCCGTTTCCAGGAAGGCACCGTGGCTGCTGACATTGAGGGCCGAGCAGCTCTCCCGACGCCGTCCAGCGCCGGATACGAATGCCGGTATCGCAATGTCGACGCGGGGGGTCAGTCTCCGTTCTGTCATCGCATTATCCGCTTGTTATAATTGTTGTTTCGGGTCGTAGTTCCGGGTTGCCGCTCCGGGAGCAGGCAGTTTAGCAGTATCCGAGCCATTCGAGAAAATCCACATAGACCTCAGAACGTTGCGACAACCCTCGTGGCTTTGCTCAAAGCCTGAGTGTAAAACTTGTCAACAGCTCGAACTCCGATCGCCACTTCAACCCACGCCGCGGCTCGCTTCCATCACCAACTCAGCCGACGCGTCCCGCAGATCGAGCGTATAAGGGCGGGCGACAGCCGCTCCATGGCACAAATCGAAGCCCAGGCCGGCCAGTTCTGTCAAGCTTTGATGGTCCTGCACCATGCCCGCCACCAGGATCGCACCCGCAGCCGCGGCGAGCTCGCGTACGGAACGAAGTTGTGCCGAACGCAACGGTCCGTGGTCACGCTCATCCATCAAAGCCGGGTGCAGGCGCAGATACTGCACCGGCAGATGCAACAGCGCGCCGCTGACCAGAACACCACCGCCAAAGCCATCGATGCCGAATCCGCTTCCGAGTTCACGGACGCCGTCCGCCAGGTGCTTGGCCTGGCTCAGTCGACTCACCACAGCCTGCTCGGACAGCAGCAAACAAATACGCGACGGCTTTATGTGCACATCCCTGAACAGTCGCGCCAAATGCTCGAGCAGGGTGTCGTCTGACAAAGCGCTCTCGGAAAGGGGAAGCAACAAAAACGAGTCGGGCGGCGCCGCGGTAAAGCGAGCAAAGGCCCGTAAGGCGCGCCTGAGGACGACTCGCTCAGCAGCGGCGCCCCCCGGGGCTGCTTCCCTGCCCTGAGCGAGGCCAGAAAAGTCTACATTGCTCTCGCCGTCGCCGAATGAACGGCGAAGTTCAAAACCCACCAACTCGCCCACGCCGGTCGATCCAAGCCGGTGAACCGGCTGCAGCACAAGCATATCGCGATCCCCCTCAGCACGCCGGGATGGTTTCGCAAGGACACGAGCGTCGCTCTGGGGCGCCGGCTCGGTATCAATAAATATCCGATTGCGCCCCATGTCTTTGGCTTTGTAACAGGCTCGGTCAGCCCTGGCCAAAGCAATCGGCCCCGTCTCCCCCGAGCCGATGGCGACAACGCCGATACTGACTCCGATGCGAAACAAGCGTTCATCCCATTCGAAAGTCAGGTCTTTGATCAGCGTCCGCAGATTCTCCGCCAGGCGCTCGGCCTGATCCAAGGGACACAGCTCCAGCAGCAAACCAAACTCGTCGCCGCCGAGCCGCGACAGGGTATCGCGCTGGCGAAGCCGCCCAAGTAAGCGGCTTGTCACCTGCCGCAGCAACTCATCCCCGGCGGCATGCCCAACGGAATCATTTACCTCTTTGAACTTATCGAGATCCAAATAGCAAAGGGTATGGACCGCCCCTATGGCACGACTGCCCTCCACCGCCTGTTCCAATCGCCGCATGAACTCTCGCCGATTCACCAGACCGGTCAGAATATCGTGGTTCGCCTGATGCGCCACCAGGCGGGAAGCACGTCGCTCCTCGGTCAGGTCGCGTCCGACCCCGCGGTATCGTGTCGCTGGCATGGCCGGGTCCAGCACCGCGCGTCCCGTCAGGCCGAATGTGAGCCGCTCACCGTCGGGCCTCAACCAATCGAACTCAAAGACTTGCTCACCCGCATCGTCTTTGAGACGCCCCTCGAAGGCCCGCCATGCTGTAACCTGCTGCTCGCCCTGTGCGAAAACCTCCTCGGGTCGCCGTCCGATCATCTCCTCGTGTCGGAGACTGACCGCTCGAAGGAACCGGGGCGACACATAGGAAAACCGGAAGGACGTATCAAGTTCCCAAAACCAGTTCGCGGCAATCTCGGCGTAATCGCGAAAGCGGATTTCACTGGCTCGCAGTTCGCTCTCAACCTGTCTACGTTCACTCATCTCCTCTCGCAGCCGGTGGTTGTCGTAAGCGAACACCAGCGCCGAGTGAATGGTGACTGCGGCTCGACGCGCGGCCAGCGACATCCCGGCAAGGAAAACCAGGGCCATCACGCCCATGGCCACATGGATGTAGTCGAGCTTCATGATCGAACGCAGTGCCAGCGGCAGCAATGCCGGTAAGGCGAAAGCAAAAAACAGCGGCAGACGTGGCGCCAGGGCGGCTGCGGCGCCGGCTGTCATTCCCGCCAGCATAAAGCCGACAAACAGCTGATGTCCGGTTTCACCAACTGGAAACAGCACCACAGCCGAAGCACCCCAGATCATTCCTGAGCAGGCCACCCCGATCAGAAACAGTCGCTCCCAGAATACGGGGCCCGCAGCCGATTGTCGCCGCGAGTAGAAGCGCTTCAACACCACTCGCGCCGCGGATACGGCGAACAGAATGGCATACCAGCCAATTACAACGGTGGCGGGTAAGACCAGCGACTGAACCAGCGCCAGGACCGCTCCGCTGAGAAGATTGAACGCCAACAGCAGGCCGGTGCCCTCATACAGCATGTCGACCTGTTCAGCGTGAACGCGCCTTTTGTCCGCTGCGCTAAGCTCGCTCACCCGGTGCTCCCTGCCCGATTCCAAACCGCCCGCCAGACCCCATTGGGACATCCCTGCCCGTTTCCGACCCTGAGTTTAGTCCACAGCATGGGCGATGGTGAGCAAAAAAGGAGGCGCCGGCCGGGTTGAAGTACGTTGTGGTACTCCGCCCGACCGACGCGACACGGAGAAACTCAGTCGGTCAAGAGAACACGCGGGCGGGTCCTCCATGGCCCACTGCTGCCGGATCATTCCGGGGTTGGTTCCGTTTCCCCGCATATGCTTCAAGCATCCCTGCATGAGCGATCGGCCGCGTGTTCTCTCTTGCTAAACAGTGTCCCGCGTCCGCCCGCGCAAGTCTGTGACATATTCACATTCTGCCGATATGCCGGTAATGAACCTGCGGGCCAGCGCTTGACAAGCCTGCCTGAGAAAGTCTTAATCCGCCGTTCGCCGATTCCCCGGCATCCAGCCAACTCGCACGCAAGACCATTCGGAGACCCCAACCGTGAACAAATGGACCCTTTGTTTACTGATCGCGCTCATTGGCTTGTTTTCCGCGCCAGTCGGTGCGCAGGAGGAAGCGTCGGCGCCGGACCCAATCACGGTCTCCGATCCCGACATTTCGAGTGAGGCGTTGACCTTTCGGCTGCTGCCCCTGCCCCAGGATCAACTGATCGCGGAAGCCGACGGCTGGCTGAAGGTGTTACAGGAGCAGGTTCAAGCGATCAGCGACAAACAAATCGAGGCGCTGGAAATCGAGGGTGACGCACGGTCGAAGCTGCTGGAGGAGATCAACGGCATGCGCGACGAGCAGGTCCGGATCGCGGACCGCGTAAACGCCGTCGTCGCCGAATTGCGAGCAAAGGGGGGCGAGGTGGAGGTCTACGAAGACTATGTCTCCGCCGTGAGCGGACCTAAAGTCGATTTGACAGACGGACAGGCGGCCTTCATGGCCGTGGTCGGATGGCTGAAATCGCCGGAGGGCGGGCTGAGATGGGCCAAGAACATCGGTTTGTTCGTCTTTACCCTGATCGCCTTCAGGATATTGGCCGCGATATTGGGTCGCGCCGCCAAGAATGCGGTCTCGCGGGTGGACAGCGCCTCTGACCTGCTCAAGGATTTTCTGGTCACCGTGGTCCGCAAGCTGACATTCCTCATCGGCATTGTCGTCGCCTTGGCCATGCTCGAGGTGGAGGTCGGCCCGCTGCTGGCGGCCATGGGCGCTACCGGCTTCATCGTTGGATTTGCGCTGCAAGGCACGCTGAGCAATTTCGCAGCCGGTCTGATGATCCTGCTGTACCGGCCTTACGATATCGGCGACTACGTGGACATCGGCGGCACCGCAGGCACGGTGAGCGCCATGAACCTGGTCTCCACAACCCTGCTGCTGCCCGACAACCAGGTCGTCGTGGTGCCCAACAATTCGATCTGGGGCGGTATCATCACCAATGTGACCGGCAGCGATACACGAAGGGTGGACCTGGTGTTCGGCATCGGGTACGACGATGACATGGAGAAAACCCAACGCGTGCTCGAGGAAGTGGTCAGTGCGCACCCCAAAGTGCTGGCTGAGCCTGAGCTCAACATCCAGGTCCATGAGCTGGCCGACTCGTCGGTAAACTTCATTGTCCGTCCCTGGGTCAACACGGAGGATTACTGGACTGTCTACTGGGATCTCATGCGCGCCGTGAAGCAACGCTTTGACGCGGAAGGCATCTCGATTCCCTACCCGCAGCAGGACGTCTACCTCCACCATGCCTCAACCGGCGACGCCGCATCCGCCAAACCGGCGCGGACGGCCCGGAGCCCAGAGGATCGGGAGGGCGATTTTGCCGCCGATTCGCCGACCGAAAACGATTCCTAAGCCGGGCTATCCCGACGGCTGGATGTCAAGAAGGCCCTGACCTGCCGGCGCAACCGTGCTGATTGGTTAGGGCTTCCTCAAGGCCTGCCGCTCCAGAACGCCACCTTCACGGCCGCAGTCGGCCACGCGCCGGCTTCTGGTACGCTCGTCCCAGCCCTCGCCCGCCGCTCCGGAATTTCGCACCGACACCCGCATCGCTGCATGACAAGCGATCTGTCCGCGTTCACACTGAAGCGGCTGATCCATCAAGGTTGTGATCCCTCAACATCGAGGTGCAGGCCATGCCGTCCACCCGCAAACTGCCGTTTTCCCGAGATGAGTACCGGATCCGACTGAGCAAAACCCGCACCGCCATGGGCGAGCAGGGCATCGAACTGCTTATCGCAACCGATCCGTCGAACATGGCGTGGCTTACCGGCTACGACGGATGGTCGTTCTATGTTCACCAATGTGTGCTGGTGCCGGCGGAGGGCGAGCCGGTCTGGTTCGGGCGGGGGCAGGACGCCAACGGGGCGCGGCGAACCGTGTATATGGATGACGAGCACATCGTCGGCTATCCCGATCACTACGTACAGTCCACCGAACGCCACCCGATGGACTACCTGGCCCGTGTAATCGAAGATCTGGGCTGGCGCGGGGCCTACATCGGCGTCGAGATGGACAACTACTACTTCAGTGCGGCGGCCTATGCTGCCTTGCAGCGCGGCCTGCCCCGCGCCCGTTTCGTCGATGCCACGGGGCTGGTGAACTGGCAGCGGGCCATCAAATCCGATGCGGAACTGGGCTACATGAGAACCGCAGCACGTATCGTGGAGAAAATGCACAGTCACATTTTCCATCGCATCGAACCCGGATTGCGCAAAAACGAACTCGTCGCCGAGATCTTTCACAGCGGGATTCTCGGCGTCGATGGCGCTGGCGGGGACTACCCGGCGATCGTGCCGCTGCTGCCTACCGGTACTGACGCCGCCGCGCCACACCTGACCTGGGACGATGCGCCCTTCGAATCGGGCGCCGGAACCTTTTTCGAGATCGCTGGCTGCTATCGACGCTACCACTGTCCGCTGTCCAGAACCATCTTCCTCGGTAAGCCGCCACAACGATTTCTGGACGCCGAGCAAGCAGTGGTCGAAGGCATAGAGGCCGGGTTGGAGGCAGCCAAACCCGGCAATCGATGCGAGGATGTGGCTGACGCGCTGTTTCGGGTACTTAGAGCCCACGGAATTGAGAAGGACACACGCTGCGGCTACCCCATCGGCCTGAGTTATCCGCCGGACTGGGGCGAACGGACGATGAGCCTGCGACCGGGAGACAGCAGCATCCTCCAGCCAGGGATGACGTTCCACTTCATACCCGCCCTGTGGATGGATGACTGGGGGCTAGAAATAACCGAGAGCATTCTGATCACTGAATCCGGCGCCGAGCCGTTTTGCCAGGTGCCGCGGCAATTGCTGGTCAAGAGCTGAACATCATGCAGGATTCACCCATAGGCACTCGGATCGACTTCAATGCCGACGGGGTTCAACACGGCCACCTGAAACTGCCCTATTCCCGGGACGATTCAGCCTGGGGCGCAATCATGATTCCGATCACGGTGGTGGGCAACGGCCCGGGACCGACTGCGCTGCTGACCGGCGCCAATCACGGTGACGAATACGAGGGGCCGCTGGCCCTATGCAAACTGGCTGCGACACTTGACGCTGAACAGATCCGTGGCCGGGTGATCATCGTTCCATTCATGAATCATCCGGCACTTAAAGCCGGACGCCGGACTTCGCCCATTGACGGTGGCAACCTGAATCGCATGTTCCCAGGCCGCCCTGACGGCACACCAACCGAGAAGATCGCGGACTACTTCCAGCGCTATCTGCTGCCGATGGCGGATGTGGTGGTGGACATCCACTCAGGTGGCCGTACGCTGGAATTCATTCCCTTTGCCGCCGCCCACCTATTGAAGGACAAGGCCCAGGAGGCGCGCTGCATGGCGGCAATGCACGCTTTCGCCGCGCCCTGGTCATTGATCATGCTGGAGATCGATGCAATCGGGCTGTACGACACCGCGGCCGAGGCCCTGGGCAAAACCTTTGTTACCACCGAGTTGGGCGGCGGAGGTGGCACATCGCCCGAGACGATCGGTATAGCCGAACGTGGGGTACGCAATGTTTTGATCCATGAGAGCATCCTCCAGGCGCAACCGGAACAGGCAAATACGCGACTGTTGGGAATGCCGGATGACCGGTGTTACCTCAGCGCTGAACATGATGGTTTGCTGGAGCCCTGCGTGGGTCTGGGGTGCGAGGTTCGGGCCGGCGAGGTCGTGGCACGCATCTACTCCACCGCCCGAACCGGTATCAAACCGGTTGAATATCCGGCCTCAATAGACGGGGTTCTGTTGGCCAGACACCACCCCGGTTTGATCCAGATGGGCGACACCCTGGCGGTAATCGGTGTACCAACCTAGCGTAGTGTCTTAACGGCCCGCTCACCCTGCGAAAGGAGTATCAAGACCGATTGCAAATGCATGACTATCGGTCACTTCGGGCGGGGTTCACCAAGGCAGCGAGGGTGTGCACTCCACGACGAAGATTGGACCGTCTGCCGAGAGTACCCGCATACCCCGACAGCTCGGCAGCGCTCATGTAGTCAAGCGCATTCTGTTCAGAGAGCATCGCCACCAGCAGAGCCGAATTGAGACGATGACTGGGCCGGTGCGTCAGAACATGCCCGACGAAACAGACGCCCAGCAGACTCATGTCACCCACCAGGTCGAGCGCCTTGTGACGCACAAACTCGTCAGCGAAGCGCAGTCCCTCAGGATTGACAACGCTGCCGCGATTGACCAGCACCGTATTGTCGAGGGTGGCCCCCAGAGCCCGACCACTGGCGCGCATGGGCTGGATATCCGTTAGAAAACCAAACGTGCGGGCCGACGCCAGGCCGCTGTGGAATGCTCCTGGGGTGAGTTCCACTCGACACTTCTGGTAACCGACGGCGCGGTCAGCGAAATCGATGCTGACCGTGACACCCGGTACCGGATCCGGCATGGCCACGGCGTAGCTGTCGCCGATACTGATCTCGATCGTGCGGCGCACCACCGCGTAGTGCCTGGGCCGACTCTGGGCCCGGGTTCCAACCGATTCCAGCATCCGTACAAAAGGCATGGCGCTGCCGTCAACGGCCGGCACCTCGGGACCGCTGATCTGCACCACCGCGTTGTCCACCCCGCAACCGCCCAGCGCAGCCATCAAGTGCTCCACGGTGGCGACACTGACGCCCATCGGGTTGCTCAATACGGTGCAGAGACGGGTGTCGCTGACGTTGCTCCAGTGTGCCTGGACGATGCGCTTGCCCCGCGCCACATCGGTGCGTTCGAATTGGATGCCGGTGCCCGACGGCGCCGGATGTATGACCATGGCGGCGGATCGACCTGAGTGCAAACCAATCCCCACGAAATGCACCGGACGGCTGAGCGTCCGCTCGTGGGTTTGAAAATTCGGTGTTTGCTGCGGCATGTTGGTATCCAAACGGCGTCAATGCCTGTCGCCTCGTTTACTGCGTGCTACGATATGCGCCAAGCCTGAAACAACCGTTATCCCGCCCCGCCAACCGCTTGTCCCTGCTGCATTCGCGATCGGCAACGGGAAGTTCGGGGAACGGTAACCGGGTCAGGGAATTAAACTGCCGAATGGAAAATGCGCAGTGATACCAACCACCATCACCTCTTGGGCGCTCACCATCGTGCGGGCCGCCGAATCCTACGGCATCGAACGGGACACGCTGCTGGAGAGAGCGGGCCTGGAACCGGCGCTATTGAATGATCCCCAAGGACGTTATCCGGTGGCGGGCATGGCACGTCTCTGGACGGCCGCGATCGAAGCGGCGAACGATCCCGCATTCGGCCTGGTGGTGGCTCGCTTCTGGCACCCCACCACCTTCAATGCCCTGGGTTTCGCATGGATGGCCAGCGACACCTTGGAACAGGCGTTTTACCGACTGCGGCGATATTTTCGACTGGTTACGACGGGTGCCGTAGTTCGGTTCGTGGAGCAACCGGACAGCTGTCAGTTCGTGCTGACCCCAGCGCCAGGGCTGGCCGTGGTGAAGCCACCCATCGCCGATGCCGCGGCAGCGACCATACATCACATGTGTCGACTGCTGTATGGCGAGCAGTTCGCCCTGCAAAAACTGGAATTGATTCGCCCGAAACCTGTCAGCATGGAGCCCTACGAAGGCACGTTTGCATGCCCAATGGCGTTCTCTCGACCAGAAATTGTGCTCCATTTGAACCGGAGCATGGTGCAGAAGCCTCTACCGACCGCCAATATCGCGCTGGCCCATGCCAACGACCGCCTGGTGACCGAGTATCTCGCCCAGATCGACAAGCATGACCTGCCGTCGCAGGTCAAAACCAAACTGATCGACATGTTACCGTCGGGGGAGATTCAGGAGGAGCAGGTCGCCCAAGCACTGAATCTGAGCTTGCGCAGTCTGCAGCGGCGCCTCAATGAGCACCGGCTGACGTTTCGCATGCTATTGAACGATACCCGCCGCGAACTGGCGCTGGTCTATGTGCGCAGCCCGCGCATGTCGCTGGCGGAGGTATCATACCTGCTGGGCTTCTCGGAACCGGGTAACTTCACCCGAGCGTTCCGACGCTGGACCGGCGCCACGCCGACCGAGTATCGCATGGCCGCAAGCAGCCGGTTGAATTGAGACCGAGCCACCGGGCGCCACCGCGCACATTTTTAAAGTCGATCACGCCGCCCGCCACACACCCTCGCGCAACAGCTCATCCGACACGCAGCCCAGTGCCAAGCGGGTTTTCTCTACCAATTCATCTACTTGAGCCGGCGTCATAACCAATGGCGGGGCAAATCCCAGAATATCGCCGTGTGGCATGGCCCGGGCGATCAGCCCCTGACCAAGGCATGCGGCCGCCACGCGCGGACCGACCTTGTCCGCAGGCTCGAAACGCTGTTTGCGTTCACGGTCGGCGACAAACTCCAATGCGGCCAGCATGCCCACACCCCGGACCTCCCCCACCAAGGGATGGTTCGAGAACGCGGCGCGCATCTGCCGCTGCAGGTAAGCGCCTGT
>Ga0316189_10001058_pt1 | contig 27330 bp, 24 predicted proteins | sample LowCovwburrow_MG_FD_204930 | JGI IMG/M metagenome (GOLD analysis project Ga0316189, IMG submission 204930) | Coastal sediment microbial communities from Maine, United States - Lowes Cove worm burrow | ecosystem: Environmental > Aquatic > Marine > Coastal > Sediment | place: USA: Maine...
GCATCAGCGGCGCGGCCTGTAACAACATCACAGCCGCCAGACGTATGGTTTTGCGGTTGAACTGATGCTCTCCCGGCCGGTGCAGTGCCACCAGGGCTGTGGTGACCAGCATCACATTGAGAAGTGAGTACAGTACTATCGGCAGATCCTGGCTGAACAGGAACTCGGTGATACAAATGAAATATCCGAGAAACAACAGCACGTAGCCATCCTTGCGCTGCGCCAGTTCAATCAGCTTGAGTGCAAACGCCGTTAACAGTAAGGCGATAGTCGGTTCCAGGCCCAGCAAGGAGCCATAACTGAAATAAATTCCCGCAAAGCTGCTGACGATCATGCACGCTTTCACCCCTCGCCCGGGAAAAGACCAGCGACCCTGGTACACCATGATTCGCCAGATGGCAGCAAACACATAAACCGCCAGTACCCAGACCGGGATTCGCTCTGCATGCGGCGCAACCAGTGTAAACAGGCTCAGTATGATCCAAACCAGTGCGTTGCGCGGTACCTGTTGATCGGGCTTCATTGGGGTCGGCGCTCTATGCCGTGCAGCGCAAGTGCCTGCAAAACACGATCGCGATGGCGCTCACCGGTGCCCGGTTCTATAGCCACTCCAGGCAAACGCAAGCCGTATTCCTCGTTGCGCCCTTCGAAGTCCAGCGCCCAGTAGCACAGGTGGGACAGCCGCCGCTCGGTACCCATGCCGGGGAACATTTCCCAGTCCAGCCAGGCACTGCGACTGGCATAGGCATTGTATTGCTTGGTTTGTACCCCCTGTCCGTGTGCCATTCCTTTCCAGTGAATCTGACGCATTGAGTCACCGTGGCGATAATCCCGAAAGCCGTGAAAATCGTCACTGCCGGCAATGGGAATGACGGCCCCATCGGGTTGGTCTGTAGCAAGACCCGGCAGTTCAAGGGATGCCAGTGGTTGCGGGTATACCATGGCGTGGAGATCGAGGTCGATCCAGGTCCAGCAGCGCAACAGTCCCAGTGGGTAGGTGGATTCCAGTAAAAGCCGGCCCGGGCTGAACCAACCCCTGTTACCTACTGCCATATGCAAATGCACCTGCACCTGGTCCTGCTCTACCAGGTTAACAATACTTGCGGTGCTTTTCGGCCATTTGAGGTGCAGCGCAAAATGCTCTCGTCGCCCACCGCGTTCCAGTTGCAGTGAAAACTCAGACTGCTGTCCGGGAAAAACCGGGGTGGCGCGCAAGGCGCGAATGGTCAAGCCCGAGAGATTGGCATAGGTGTGCAGTATGCCGACAATGAAAAGCGTTGAGAGCAGAAACGTCAGTGCATAGCTCATATTGTTCTGGTAGTTGATGGCTGTCATCAACATCACCAACAGGCACAGCGCGAAAAACAGGCCCGTGCGACTTGGAAAAATAAAAATGCGTTTCTGGTCCAGGGTGACAGAGCGGGCCGGTGGTATCCGCCGGTTAACCCACTCACGAAAACGACGGCGGAAGCGATTCCGGATACCGTACTGGCGCCCCTGCATTACCTTCGTCCCCGACGCCGGGCTCAGGCCCGGATTACGTCGACATTGCGCCGCATCAATTCCACCAGCGCCCCTCCATCACCCGCATAATCACCACTGGGCACCAGCCGATGCGAGGCCACCGCGGGTAGTACCATTTGCAAATCCTCTGGCACCAGATGGCCGCGGTTCTGCATGACTGCCCAGGTGCGAGCGCACTCCAGCAGCGCCAGTGCGCCGCGGGGGGAGAGGCCCACAGCAAATTCCGCTGCGGTGCGCGTATACGCAACAAGGCGCTGCAGGTAGTCCAGCAAGTTGGTGGAGGCGTGTACCCTCGCCACCAGGCCCCTGATCTGCACCAGCTGCTCATTGCTGATGCACTGGTCAAGTACTACTCGATTGTTGCCGCTGCCCTGCCCACGCTCGAACATCTCACGCTCTGCATGCGGGTGCGGGTAACCAATCTCCAGGCGCATCAGAAAACGGTCCAGTTGTGACTCCGGTAAGGGGTAGGTGCCGGACTGGTGTATGGGATTCTGCGTGGCGATAACGAAAAAGGGTTCTGGCAGCGGTCGTGTTTCGCCTTCGATCGTCACCTGGCTTTCACCCATCGCCTCCAGCAAGGCACTCTGGGTACGCGGCGTGGTACGGTTGATCTCATCCGCAAGCAACAGCTGTGTAAAGATAGGCCCGGGGTGAAAAGTGAAGCTGGCATCGTTGCGGTTGTAGACGGATACACCCAGGATGTCCGCCGGCAACAGATCACTGGTAAATTGCACCCGCTTCCAGGACAGGCCCAACACATCCGCCAGCGCATGAGACAAGGTGGTTTTTCCCATCCCCGGCAGGTCCTCGATCAACAGGTGACCGCGGGCAAACAGGCAACACAAGGCCAACCGTATCTGTGGTTCCTTTCCCAGCAGCACCTTGCCCACTTCGGTCACTGCGGACTCTATCAACGCCTGTATTTGCATTCTTGTGCCCCGGAATATCTATTCTTTATTGGGCCTGGTAACACTATCTGAGTGTGCAGGCCCTAGCTATGTGCTGCCAGACCTCGCTGCAGATCGGCGCGCAGGTCGTCCACGTGTTCCAGCCCCACTGCAACACGGATCAGGTTATCAGTAATCCCGGCAGATGCCCTCTCTTCCTTCGAGAGGCGCCCGTGGGTAGTTGTGGCGGGATGAACAATGGTGGTCTTGGCATCGCCAAGGTTGGCGGTGTGGGACATGATCCGCACCGCATCGATAACATCCCAGGCCTGTTGCCGCCCACCCTTTACCCTGAACGACAACACGCCGCCAAACGCGCGTTGCTGACGCGCGGCCAGGTCGTGCCCCGGATGATCCGGCAGACCGGCATAAAAAACCTCCTCAACCGCGTCCTGCTGCTGCAGCCAGGAGGCCAGTTCCAGCGCGCTGCGGCTATGAGCATCCATACGCAGGCGCAAGGTTTCCAGGCCCTTGAGAAAAACCCAGGCATTAAAGGCGCTCATGGTCGGGCCGCAAGTGCGCAGGAAGGTCACAACCTCCTCCATGTGTTGCTGTGAGCCCACCACTGCGCCACCCACACAGCGACCCTGGCCATCCAGATACTTGGTGGCAGAATGCACGACGATATCTGCTCCCAACGCCAGGGGTGTCTGCAGCGCGGGTGTGCAAAAACAATTATCGACCACCAACAAACTGTCGCTGGCCCTGGCCAGTTCCGCCATGGCACTTAGATCTGCCACCTCGCACAAGGGATTGGACGGCGTCTCGACGAAAAGCATGGCGGTATTGGGGCGGATGGCGCTACGCCATTCATCGAGTGCCAGCAACGGCACAAACGTCACCTCCACGCCAAATTTCGCCATATATTTGCCAAACAGATTGACTGTGGTGCCAAACACATTGCGCGAGCAGATTACGTGGTCACCGCTTTTGAGCAGCGCCATGCAGGTACTTAATATCGCGGCCATACCCGAAGCCGTTCCCACCGCCTGCTCCGCCCCCTCCAGAGCCGCGATTCTCTGCTCGAAAGTGCGCACAGTGGGGTTGGTATAGCGGGAGTACACATTGCCTGAAGCCTCACCCGCGAAGCGGGCCGCGGCATCGGCTGCGTTATCGAACACGTAGCTGGACGTCAGGAATACGGGCTCCGCGTGCTCGCCTTCGCTGGTGCGCACGATGCCCGCCCGCACAGCGAGAGTGTCGAGATGCACGCCGGCGAGCGCATTGTCATCGGTATCGTCTGTCATAGCTCAAACATCATTGTGGATGCCAACAACGGCGCCGTCTGCCTGTTGCGACGCCCGCTGTTCACTTTGGGCGTCATCATTGCGTAGCAAATCCACCCGATCAAGGTAATTCTGGTCAATATCACCGGTAATATAGTTACCGTCGAATACCGAACAGTCGAAGCCATCCACCCCCGGATTACCCTCCAGTGAACACTGCACCAGGTCATCGAGATCCTGGTACACCAGCCAGTCGGCGCCTATGAGCTCACAAACCTCCTCAACTGAGCGGCCGTGGGCGATCAGCTCGGAAGCGGAAGGCATATCGATACCGTACACATTCGGATAGCGCACAGGCGGCGCCGCGGAAGCGAAATAAACCTGCTCTGCCCCCGCGTCGCGCGCCATATCGATAATCTGCCGGCAAGTCGTGCCGCGCACGATAGAGTCATCCACCAGCATGACATTCTTGCCCTCAAATTCCAGTGGCACCGGGTTCAGCTTCTGGCGTACGGATTTCTTGCGCTGGTTCTGGCCGGGCATAATAAATGTGCGACCGATGTAACGATTTTTCATCAGGCCCTCACGGAATTTAATGCCCAGTTCATGCGCCATGGACTGAGCCGCGATGCGGCTGGTATCGGGTATGGGAATGACAACATCGATCTGCAGATCAGGGCGCAGCCGGCGAATCTTTTTGCCCAACGCCTCGCCCTGGCGCATCCGGGTCTTATATACCGAAATTCCATCCATCAGGGAATCGGGTCTGGCGAAGTAAACATGCTCGAATATGCAAGGGTGCATGCTGGGGTTCCGGGCACACTGGCGCCGATGAAGAACACCGTCCATGTCAATGAAAACCGCCTCACCAGGAGCCACATCGTTGACCACTGAGAAGCCAAGTACATCGAGCGCCACACTCTCGGAAGCGAGCATATACTCGGTACCCTGTGCGCTTTCACGGGCACCAACTACCAGCGGCCGGATACCCCGCGGGTCGCGAAATCCCAGGACACCGTAATTGACAACCAGGCCGACTGCCGCGTATCCACCTCGGCAGCGCCCATGTACTGCGGCCACCGCGGTAAATATATCCTCTGCAGTCGGATTCAGTTTACCCAGGGTTTGCAATTCATGAGCGAAAACATTGAGTAGCACTTCGGAGTCGGAATCGGTGTTGAGGTGGCGCAGGTCATCCTGGAATAACTCGCGGCCAAGCTGCTCCGAGTTTGTCAGGTTGCCGTTGTGCGCCAGCGCAATACCGTAGGGCGAATTGACATAGAAGGGTTGGGCAAGTGCCGCACCGGAGCTTCCGGCAGTTGGATAGCGCACGTGGCCTATGCCCATGCTGCCCTGCAACTTCTGCATATGCTGTTGGCGGAACACGTCACGCACCAGGCCCTCACTTTTGCGCTGCGTGAAGCGGCCGCCGCTGCAAGTCATAATACCGGCAGCGTCCTGCCCTCTGTGCTGCAAGACGGTCAGTGCGTCATAAATTTCCGGGGCTATATCGGACTTACCAACAATTCCAACCAGGCCACACATGCAGTCTTACCTCTGATTAAAGTGTTTCAGGTGCTTATCGAGGGCCAGTGCCCACTGCTGTTTCTTTCAAACAGATCTCGCGCCCACTGCCCGAGCATATCCACGTGAGGCATGAGTACGGACTGGTCCAGCCACAATAAGTCAGGCGGCGGCACCAGCTGACGCAATACAAACACGCATACCAGTATGATGATGATGCCACGGGAAAATCCGAATACCGTTCCCAGCACCCGATCGAGAACCGTCAAGCCCGTCGCCTTGATCAACTGCCCGGCGAGATAAGTGGCGAACGTGGAGACAACCAGGGTTGTCACAAATAATATCGCGTAGGCAGCCACATAGCGGCCTGTAATATTGTCAATGGTACCAGCCAGCAGCGACGCCATCTGATCGACAAACAGGTTCGCCACCAGGAACGCCGCCACCCATCCCGCCAGCGAAAGTGCTTCCCGCACAAAACCGCGCCAGAGGCTGAGCAGTGTTGATATCGCAAGCACCACAATAATCACCCAGTCCACGGCGGTCAGGGTCGAAACTTCCGACATCAGGGGACATACCTGACGATAATAGAACGAACGCCAAAGCGTTTGTCGATTCCGGCCTGGATTCTCTCCAGTTGCGCGCGCTCGACATTGGGGCCTATATACACCCGGTACAGATCCTTCTGGCCCCTTTCCAGTTTTTTAACATAGGCTTTTTCCCGCATGGACAACAGGCCATCGCGCAACTCATCCGCCTTGGCTGCGCTGCTGACGCTGGCGACCTGCAGTATCCAGGCTACCGGTAGCCCCTTGCTGTCCAGCGTCGGTTGCACCGGGGGCTCGTCCCTCGTTCCGCGTGCATCGGGCACAGCGCTCGCAGGCGCGGGGTCTGCCTCTACCACGGCGGGCTCAATGGGCGTCTCCTCAAGCGTGACAGTTACGAATTCGTCCACCGCCTGCTCGGCCCCGGCTTCCTCCACCTCCCACTGTGCCGAAGCACGCAGACCTTCCGCTGAAGGCGGTTCGATGGGTGTCGAATCAATGTCTGGCGCCGGCGGTATCATGTCCTGTTCCTGGGCATAGCGCTCCTGCGGTTCCACAAAAATGATCGGCCAGAATACGACGCCCAGCGCCAGCAGTATCAGGGCGCCCACCAGTCGCTGCTTGAGGATGTCATTCACGGCGTCTGCTCCAGCAGTGGCAGGACTTGTGCCACCGTGGTAAATGAACCGAATACCACCAATCTGTCACCGCTCGCCAACAATTGCTGCGCGCGCCTGAAGGCCTGGCCAGGATCGTCGCTGATGCTCTCCACCACTTGCCCCTGATGTTGCAACACCCGGGCAATATCTGCAGCGGCAGCCGCCCGCGGGTTATCCGACTGCTGCGCAATAAGCCAGCTGTCAAAGCTGTGTCCGGCAGCCTTTATCATTGCCCCGATATCCTTATCTCCCATAGCAGAAAAAAGTGCAATAGTCTTTCCTTTACAAGGAGTTAAACCCAAGTATTCAACCAAATTATACACGGCGCCCGGATTGTGCGCGACGTCCAGCACGACCTCGTAACCGGCCACAGCGAAACGCTCGCAGCGGCCTCTTGGGCGCGCAGACGCCAGCGCAGCGGAAAGTTGACTGCTGTTGAAATCGCAACCCAGTTGTATCGCCGCCTGCAGCCCCGCACAGACATTATCGGGTATCAACGAGGTCCGTGGCTGTTTTGGCAATGTCCGGGCCACGCCGTCAGTTGCCCGCAGCCTACCCTCCCAGACACCGTCCTTCTCGGCAAAATCAAACTCCTGCCCAAGGCGCAAAACCGGTTCCGCCCCCACAGCTTCAGCGCACTGGATCAACTCCTGTGGCGGCTGGCGATCGCCGATTACCACCGGTACGCCGCTGCGCATTATGCCACCCTTTTCCCGGGCAATACTGCCCCGGTCGTTCCCAAGCCAGTCCTGGTGGTCCAGATCGATACGGGTAATGACTGCCACCGTCGGGTCGACGATGTTGACCGCATCCAGGCGCCCCCCAAGCCCGACTTCCAGCACGATGACGTCAACGTCCCGAGCCCGAAATACCAGCAGTGCCGCCAGGGTGGCAAATTCAAAATAGGTAAGGCTGACATCATCCCGGGCGTTATCGATTGCTGCAAACGCGGCCACAATTTCCGCGTCGCTTGCCTCCCTGCTCCCCACCCGGATACGTTCGTTGAATCGCAGCATGTGGGGCGAGGTGTAGACACCAGCAAGCTGCCCCGACTGGGCGAGAATCGCTTCAAGCACCGCGACGGTAGAGCCCTTGCCATTAGTACCTGCAACAGTGACAACCGGCGGCACGACAGGGAGAATGTCGAGTGCGCGGGCCACGCGGGCAACCCGCTCCAGCCCCAGGTCAACAGGATTCGGGTGCAGTGTTTCCAGCCGGGCCAGCCACTGCCTGAGGGAGGTACTTTCCATTCCTTGCAGTTCAGGCTCTGGATGCCGGCTATTCCTCACTATCGGGCGGTACTTCCCCAGTGTCAGGCCGCGCTTCTTCATCGTCGGGCAGTGTTTCCACTGCGACCGGAACAAGTGCTTTATGTGTGAACTTGGACAACAGTCGCGAAATGGTGTCACGCATTTCAGTGCGGTGCACAATCATATCTATAGCGCCGTGCTCCAACAGAAACTCGCTGCGCTGAAAGCCCTTGGGCAGCTTCTGCCGGATGGTTTGCTCAATGATATTGGGGCCTGCAAATCCGGCTCGCGCCTCGGGTTCCGCGATATTGATGTCGCCTAGCAGGGCGAGAGAGGCGGAAACGCCGCCGTAGATCGGATCGGTCATTACCGAGATATACGGTACGCCGGCAAGACGCATACGCTCGATTACCGCACTGGTCTTGGCCATTTGCATCAGGGAAATCAGGGCCTCCTGCATCCTGGCCCCACCGGAGGCGGCAAAACACACCAGCGGAATGTCCCGCTCCAGCGCCAGTTGTGCCGCCCGGGTAAATTTCTCACCTACGGCGTAGCCCATAGAGCCGCCGTGAAAGTCGAATTCAAAGGCCGCCACCACCAGGGGCAAGCCCTGTACCTCACCGGTCGCGGTAATCAGCGCATCTTTCTCACCGGTTGCACGCTGCGCAGCCGTGAGGCGGTCGCGATAGCGCTTCTTGTCCTTGAATTTAAGGCGGTCGATGGGCTCGATCTCGGCCAGTATTTCCTCCCGGCCCTCGGGGTCGAGAAAAATATCGATGCGCCTCCTGGCCCCGATGCGCATATGGTGATCGCACTTGGGGCAGACATCGTCATTGCGCTCAACGTCCGGCCGGTAAAGCACCGCGTCGCACTTGACGCACTTCTTCCAAAGACCCTCGGGCACGTTGGAGCGTTTTTCACCTTCTTCACTGCGCACACCGGAAGGCAAAATTTTGTTTATCCAGCTCATACCCTACCCCGCTCCAAAGAAGGCGCCATTATAAACGCGGCGTAGGGCAACTAGGAAGCAGCGTCGTCGATCCCCGCCCGAATCTCTGTGAGCAAGGCAACTACCGCCGCCATGGCCGCTTCGTGGTCACCGCCGGCCTCGATTGCCCTGGCCATGGCGTCCACCAGCGCGCTGCCTACTACCACCCCGTCTGCCGCACTTGCCACGGCCTTCGCTGAGGCGGCATCCTTGATACCAAAGCCCACGGCCACCGGCAGACCGGAATGCTCGCGAATCAGGCTCAGGTGGCGCTCCACATCCGCCACATCCAGGTGCCCCGCGCCCGTCACACCTTTCAGGGATACATAATATATAAAACCACTGGCTGTGGCGGTAATACGCGCTATTCTCTCGGCCGGTGTCGTAGGTGCCACCAGGAAAATATTATCCATTCCCACGCGTTGCAGCTCAGCATTGACTGGTAAAACTTCTTCAGGGGGAATATCGACGGTCAGCAATGCATCCACTCCCGCGGCCGACGCAGCATCAGCAAAGGCTGCATAACCCATATGCACAACCGGGTTGGCGTAGCCCATCAGCAACACCGGGGTAGCATCGTCCTCTTTGCGAAACTCGGACACCAGCTCCAGCACACCGCGCAGACTGGTGCCGTTTGCCAGCGCGCGCTCATGCCCCAGCTGCAGCACCGGGCCCTCGGACATCGGGTCAGAAAAAGGCACGCCCAGCTCGATGATGTCGGCGCCGCATGCCACCATGCGATGCATCAGTGGCACGGTGACATCCAGCCCCGGATCCCCCGCCACCACGTAGGGAATAAGCGCTTTACGCCCCTGCTCTGCCAGCTGCCTGAACCGCCCCGCTATTCGACTCACTGCCCCTCTCCCTAAAACTGTATGCCGTCAATCTGGGCGACGGTATGAATATCCTTGTCCCCACGTCCCGACAGATTGACCACTATCACCTGGTCCCGCGTCATCGTGGCTGCCAGCTTTTCGGCATAGGCCAGCGCATGGCTGCTTTCCAGCGCAGGCATAATACCCTCCACACGGGTAAGTGTGTGGAAAGCCCTGAGAGCTTCGTCGTCATTGGCCACCACGTAATTCACCCGGCCGATATCCTTCAGCCATGAGTGCTCGGGGCCAACGCCGGGGTAATCCAGGCCAGCAGATATCGAGTGGGTATGCATGATCTGGCCATCCACATCCTGCATCAGGTAAGTACGATTCCCGTGCAACACCCCTGGCGTTCCAGCGGTCAGTGGTGCGGCATGCTGATTTGAGGCAATACCATGCCCCCCGGCCTCCACTCCGTACATTGCGACCCCATCATCGCGCAGGAACGGGTGAAACAGGCCTATCGCATTGGAACCACCGCCCACGCAGGCCACCAGCGCATCCGGGAGCTTACCGGTCTGCGCCAGTGCCTGGCGCCTCGCCTCACGGCCGATGACGCATTGGAAATCCCTTACCAGCATAGGATAAGGGTGCGGCCCCGCGACAGTGCCGATAATGTAAAACGTGTCATCCACATTCGTTACCCAATCGCGCATCGCCTCGTTCATCGCATCCTTCAACGTGCGCGAACCGGAGGTTACCGGAACTACCTCGGCCCCCAACAACTTCATGCGGTAAACATTTAACGCCTGCCGCCGCACGTCTTCCTCTCCCATAAAGACCTGGCATTCAAGCCCCAGGCGCGCTGCGATCGTGGCGGTGGCAACACCGTGTTGGCCAGCGCCGGTTTCGGCGATAACCCGCGGCTTGCCCATGTGCTTTGCCAGCAGCGCCTGGCCTACCGTGTTGTTTACCTTGTGCGCGCCGGTGTGATTGAGATCCTCTCTTTTCAGGAAGATACGCGCACCGCCAATCTGATCTGACCAGCGCTTTGCCTCATACAACGGCGAAGGTCTTCCCACATAGTGGGCAAGGTCCTCGTCAAGCTCCCGCTGGAACGCCGGGTCCACCGACAATTTACGATATACCTGCTCCAGCTCCGCCAGCGCAAACATAAGGGTTTCCGCGACGTACTTACCGCCATAGGAGCCAAAGCGGCCGTCTACATCCGGTACCGCGGCGAATACATCATCCTTCAGATTACTTGTCATCAGTTGTTCCACCCATTAACTTGTCTGCGGCACGAACCGCCGCTATGAATCGCTCAATTTTGGCTGCGTCCTTACAACCCGGCGACTGCTCTACCCCACCGCTGACATCCACGGCCTGTGGCCGCAATTTCGCTATCGCGCGCCCGACGTTACTGTCGTCAAGACCACCGGCGAGAATTACCGGTAGCGGGAACGTGCCGCCAGCCAGATCCCAGTCAAAAGTTGTTCCGGTACCGCCCGGTACGCCCTGCTGCCAGCTGTCCAACAGTACCCCTCTGGCACCGCTGTAGCGTGCACACTCCCGGGCTATATCGAGCCCTTCGCGCACACGCAACGCCTTGATCCAAGGCCGCTGGAATTGCTCGCAAAAAGCCGCAGGCTCGTCACCGTGAAACTGAATAAGATCGACTGGTACCTGCTGCAATATACGCCGGATGTTGTCCTCCGGTTCATCGACAAACAGTGCCACCACGGACACAAAAGGTGGCACCGCTGCAACAATCTCTACCGCCTGGGCCGCCGTAACCGCTCGCGGGCTGTTGGCATAAAACACCAGGCCAATGGCATCCGCGCCACAATTAACGGCGTTGCGGGCATCTTCACATGTGGTGATGCCGCAGATTTTGATTCGTGTATTGATCACGGTTCTGGTGTGCCGGTGGAAAATCAAGGCGCGAATAATAGCAGATGGGGCTCGCCCCTGTCTTCAGGACATCTCCAGGACGCCTGCAAGACATCTCCGCAAGAGGACAGTCAGTTCCGCGCTGGCAGCCCCAATAACAAAGGCCCATAAGGTGTTGCAGGCAAGGCGAACTGCGCGGGGTATTCCACCTCTACAAGGTAAAGGCCATCAGCTGCCGCAGTCTCAGCCGCTGCTGTTCTGTCGCGGCCCTCCAGTAACTGCCCAATCCACTGCGGCGATTGACGACCCATCCCAACAGCCATCAACGAACCCGCAATATTGCGTACCATGTGATGCAGGAACGCATTGGCTTTGATATCAACCACCAGCAGGTCACCCAGTCTGCTCACCGCCACACAGTGCACATTACGCATGGGCGTTTTTGACTGGCAGGACGCGGCGCGAAAGGCAGAAAAATCCTGCTCCCCTAATAATCGCTGGGCTGCGCTGTGCATCAGGCGGTGATCGAGCGCACGGCGCTGCCAGGTAAGCTGACCCACCAGCTGGGCCGGACGCACGGGGGTATTGGCAATGATATAGCGATACCGCCGCGCCAGAGCCGAGAACCGTGCATGAAAATCCTTCTGCACCACGACGGCCCAGTGCACACGTATATCGAAAGGCAGGTTGGCGTTTACACCCAGTACCCAGGCCTTTGCACTGCGCGCTACCGGTGCATCAAAATGGATAATCTGGCCAAAGCCGTGTACTCCGGTATCTGTACGCCCGGCACAAACGACTTTCACAGGTTCATTTGAAACTGCGGAAAGTGCGTGTTCAAGGGTTTCCTGGACGGTATTCACAGCCAGTTGTGGCTGCGCCTGCCAGCCGCTGTATTGACGGCCATCGTACTCGATGCGGCAGGATATACGGCTGCCTGCCGGGAGCAGGTCAGCCGAAAAAGGCGAGTGGGGGTCAGCCAATGCGCTCTAAAAGAGCTTTAGCCTCGGCCTGCAGTTCTTCGTTACCCTCTGCGGCGACTTCTTCAAGAATCTGGCGGGCGCCGTCGTCGTCACCCATATCCATGTAGGCTCGCGCAAGATCGAGTTTGGTAGACAAGCCGTTGCTGTCGGCAGCGATAACCAGATCCTCTTCCTCGGTCTCGGATGCCATTTCGGCCTCCTCGAAATCCGCGGACAGGTCCAACTCATCTTCCAGGCTGATGTCGGTGTCGGGCTCCTCGATTTCCAACCCGCTGAAGTCGGATTCAAGCGCAGCATCGGAATCTGCCAGCAGGTCGATGTCCGGTTCGCCGCCATCGGTGGCAAAGTCCGCCCGCGGTGCAGGCTGCGGCGCACTGCCATCCAGAGCCGCCTTACCGGCAGCAATACTGTCGGCGTCACCAATAGACTCCAGCTCAGACAGTTCCTGCATGGCCGCCGTGCGATTGCCGGTTTCCATATACAGCTGTAACAGCTTGAGGCGATAAGTAGCATTACCAGGATCATTGCCAAGGGCGTTCTTCAACAGATCAATGGCCTGGGGATAACGCCCATAGGCGATGTAAATTTCCGCTTCAGCGAGAGCATCGCTGGCCTCATCCGAGGCGTATTCGTCGTGTTTGCGCTCGCCGTAACCACGGCTGGCTTTGCTGGGGTCTTCCTCGAGGACGTGCTCTTCGAAGGCCGCCTCCGTGACGTCCTCCTCAACCTCCAGGGCCTGTTCTTTCAGTTCCACATCAGCGAACACATCCGCGGCGGGTGCAGGTGCTGCCTCGACAGCCTCGACTGCCTCGTCGTCATCATCGCCACCGCGGCGGCGCATGAAGATAAAACCGAGCACCGCGAGCACCACTGCTCCCAGTACAAACCACAAGTTGCTGAAAAAGCCAGGGGACTCCTCTTGCGATGCTGCGCTACCAGCGGTCTCTGCTGCGGGAGCGGGCTTTTCAACTACTACCTCTGCGACCTCTTCAACGACTTCTTGCGCAACCGGTTCTACAGCCTCCCCGGTTTCCATCTCGACCATCTCGGGCTCGCCATCGACAAGCATGCTCTCCTGGCCGCCGGAATCGTCGGTCTCCCCCTCCAGTACGTCGAGCTCCATTCCATCGGCGGCTGGCATCTCTATATCCGCCGCTGTCTCTCCCTCGGCCAGTGCGCTCTGCAGGGCTGCAATTTGTTCATCCTTGAGGCTGACTATGCGCTGCAGGGTTTCAACCTGCTGTTCCATCGAGCCCAGCCTCTGTTCGAGCTCAACACGTTCCAGACCAGCCACTTCCATGTCTTCCATCGCTGCATCATTCGCAGCCACCGATGCCGATGCCGCAGAGCCACCGGCAGCGGCGTCTTCCGGTTCGGCAGAAATACGCAGCGCGGGACCGCTACCGTAGTCGGGCTCCGTTGCCTTACCCTCGCGCCATGCCTCGTTCTGCTCGCGCACCTCGGCAAGTGCCTGGGACAGGTCCGCGGAACTGATATCGTTCTCATCCGGCAGATAAACAATGTAACCCGCCTTGATGCGATTAATGTTTCCGCCGATAAAGGCGTTGGGGTTCATGCGCTGGATGTCCAGCATGGTCTGGTAGACAGACGCGCCGTCAGGTCGAGCACTGGAAGCTATGTCCCACAGCGTGTCGTCCCTGTGGATCATGTAGCGTGTACCCGCGATAGGGGCAGGCGAGGTGGTGGAGTTAAACGCGCGATTGGGCATCTCCCCAGGCGCGAGATTTGAGTCCCTTACATCAACCCGTGTGCCCGACGTTGAACTAGTTTCGGATTTTTTTTTTGCCGGGTCGGGCTCGCCGTCCACTTCCGCCACCCGGCTGCTTGCCGAGATCACAGGGTTGGACTGGTCGAATACCGGTGGATCTACCAGCACAGTGTACTCGCGCAACAGGCGACCAGATGGCCAGCGTGCTTCAACGATAAAGTCCAGGTAGGGTTCCAGCACAGGGTCTTCGGACGTGATAACGATACGGGCACTCCCGTTGTCATCAATCTCCACATCGAAGGTGATACTGGTAAGGAAATAGGCGCGATCCACGCCCATTCGCTTGAAATCGTCGGTGGTTGCCAGGCGGACCCTGATCTGGTCCTCATGCAGCCCAGCTACATTGAGCAGATCGACCTGTGCATTGAGAGGTTCATTCAGGTACGAACCAAGGGTCATTTCCCCCAGGCCCAGACCCAATACCGAACTCGTATGTACACACCCCAGTGAAAAAACTACAGCAGCAAACTTTCGAGCCATACCGATGCCTAATTATTTTTCCTGCCTCTAAACACACCGGCCCTCCCCAAGGTCCGGCAACTGGTTCGGAATAAGAATGGCACAACGCCCGCAAATAGCCCCTACTGACGCCCACGCTACCGGTCAAAATGCAGCGCTGATTGGTGCTTCCGTGCACTCTCTATATTCCGAATTACCGCCAAGTATCAGTTATGTACCGGCATTAATCAAGGCAAGTTGTTATCATTAGTCGAGGTAAGTGGAGATTAATGTTTCGGCAATTTGCACACTATTGAGGGCCGCCCCCTTGCGCACATTATCGGACACAATCCACATATCCAGCCCCCTGGGGTGGGAAATGTCCTCCCTGATCCGGCCTACAAATACCGGGTCCTGACCCGCCGCCTCCGCCACCGCAGTGGGGTAGCCACCGTCAACATGCTCGTCTACCACTACAATACCCGGCGCCTGCTCCAGCAGTGCGCGCGCCTCGGCTGCAGAAATTTTGTCCACGGTCTCTATATGTACCGCTTCCGAATGGCCAAAAAAGACCGGAATCCGGACACAGGTGGGGTTCACCTGGATGGAATGATCACCAAAAATCTTGCGCGTCTCCCACACCATTTTCATCTCCTCACGGGTGTAGCCGTTGTCCTGGAACACATCGATCTGGGGGATGGCATTGAAAGCGATCTGACGGGGATAGACCTCGCACTGGATCTCCTGGCCGTTCAGCAGACGAGCTGTCTGGCCGGCAAGTTCCTCTATTGCTTCCTTGCCGGAGCCGGAAACAGCCTGGTAGGTGGCGACGTTTATGCGCTCTATACCCACAGCGTCGTATATCGGCTTGAGGGCTACCAGCATCTGAATGGTGGAGCAGTTCGGGTTGGCAATGATATTGCGCCTGCCGTAATCCGCCAGAGCCTCGGCATTGACCTCGGGCACCACCAACGGAATATCATCCTCCTGGCGGAAGTGGGAGGTGTTATCTATCACCACGCAGCCTGCTGCCGCTGCCTTGGGTGCGAACTCCGCTGAAAGGCTGCCGCCAGCGGAAAATAGCCCGATCTGAGCCTGGCTGAAGTCGAATTCCGCGAGGTCGGTGACTTTAACCGACTTGCCCTGAAACATGATGGTCTTTCCAGCCGATCGGCTACTGGCCAGGGCATACAGATTACCCACCGGGAACTCGCGCTGCTCCAGGATGGAGATCATGGCTTCACCCACAGCGCCGGTCGCCCCGACTACTGCCACGTCGTATAGCTTACTCATCTTTATGCTCTCACTTTCCTGTCGAGTTGTTCAGGGCTTTTATAACGGCATCGCCCATGGCCGTGGTGTCTACCAGCGTATCCGCAGCTGTGCAGATATCCGGCGTGCGCAGCCCCTGGTCCAGCACCTCACTCACAGCGCTCTCAATGGCAGCTGCCGCTTCAGGGCAGGCCAGCGTATAGCGCAACATCATCGCCACAGAAAGAATGGTCGCCAGTGGATTGGCCTTACCCTGCCCCGCTATATCCGGCGCCGTGCCGTGGCAGGGTTCATACATGCCACGACCGTTCACATCCAGTGATGCCGAGGGCAGCATACCGATCGAGCCGGTGAGCATGGCCGCAGCATCTGACAGGATGTCGCCAAACATATTGCCGGTAACCAGCACGTCGAACTGCTTGGGTTCGCGCAGCAACTGCATCGCCGCGTTGTCCACATACATATGGCTGAGTTCCACATCCGGGTAGTCAACCGACACTTCTTCCATCACCTCGCGCCAGAGCATGGTCACTTCCAGTACGTTGGCCTTGTCTACCGAACACACTCGCTTGTCGCGCTTGCGCGCCAGATTGAATGCAAGATGGCCGATGCGCCGGATTTCCGACTCGTTGTAAACATAGGTATTGAAACCCTCACGGTCGCCATTAGCCAGGGTGCGCACACCGCGGGGTTCACCAAAATAAATTCCGCCTGTCAGTTCCCGCACGATCAATATATCCAGCCCGGCAACCACCTCCCGCTTGAGGCTGGATGCATCTGCCAACTGCGGGTACAAAATGGCAGGGCGCAGATTGCCGAACAAATCCAGCTCCGAGCGGATACCCAGCAGGCCGCGCTCCGGGCGCAGGTGGCGCTCCACGCCATCCCACTTGGGTCCCCCGACAGCGCCCAGTAGAATCGCATCGGCGGCCTTCGCACTGGCCAGGGTTTCAGGAGGTAAAGGCACGCCGGTCGCATCGATGGCAGCACCACCAAGCAGGCCAAACTCCAGCTCCAGTTCCAAGCCAAAGCGGCTATCTACTGCCCGCAGAACCTTAACCGCCTCGTCCATGATCTCCGGGCCGATGTAGTCCCCCGGCAGCACCAGTATTTTCTTTGCCATGTCAGTGTCCTGTCCTATTACCTGATAACGTCGAACAGCCAGGGTGAGCGTTCCCGCGCAAGTTGCTCGTAGGCACGGATTTTGTCCGCGTCTTCCAGTGTCAGGCCTATATCATCCAGCCCCTTCAACAGGCAGTGGCGGCGAAACTCATCGACTTCGAAACTGTAAACGTCCCCGGCCGGTGTAGTGACCTGCTGCTCCTCCAGGTCCACGGTCAATTCATAGCCCTCGTTGGCGTACACCTGCTGGAACAACAGGTCGACAATCTCGTCGTCCAGCACAATGGGCAAAATGGCGTTCTTGAAACAGTTGTTGTAAAAAATGTCGGCAAAACTGGGGGCGATGATGCAGCGAAAACCATGATCTTCCAGCGCCCAGGGCGCATGCTCACGGCTGGAACCACAGCCAAAATTCTCTCGTGCCAGCAAAATGGAGGCTCCCTGGTAGCGCTCATGGTTCAGGGGGAAGTCCGGATTCTGTGGCCGTATGCTGCAGTCCTGTCCGGGCTGGCCCTCGTCCAGGTAACGCAAATCATCGAACAGGTGCGGCCCGAACCCGCTGCGCCTGATCGACTTCAGGAACTGCTTGGGAATAATCAGGTCGGTGTCCACATTGGCTCGATCCATCGGCGCGACCAGGCCGCGTTCTGCGATAAAACTTTTCATATCGATCTCCTGTTACCAGTCCCGCACGTCGACAAAATGACCGGCCACTGCCGCTGCCGCTGCCATGGCCGGGCTCACCAGGTGGGTGCGACCGCCAAAACCCTGACGACCCTCAAAATTGCGATTGGAGGTGGAGGCGCAGTGTTCTCCCTGGCCCAGCTTGTCGGCGTTCATCGCCAGGCACATGGAACAGCCCGGCTCGCGCCACTCCATTCCAGCATCGATGAAAATCTGGTCCAGGCCCTCCGCCTCTGCCTGCCGCTTCACTTCACCAGAGCCGGGAACCACCAGCGCCTGCTTCACAGATGCCGCAACGCGCTTACCCTTCACCACAGATGCGGCCGAGCGTAAATCCTCGATGCGCGAATTGGTGCAGGAACCGATAAACACCCGATCTGGCTTGATCGCCGTAATCGGGCTGCCCGCTTCCAGTCCCATGTATTCCAGGGCGCGCTCCACAGCTGAGCGATGAGTGGCATTCTCGATTTTGGCCGGGTCCGGCAAATGCCCGTCTACCGGCAGCACCATTTCCGGTGAAGTGCCCCAGGTGACCTGCGGCACGATATCTTCGCCCCGCAACACCACCACCCGGTCGAAGTGAGCGTGGTCGTCGCTGTGCAGCTCTCGCCATGCGGCTTCCGCCTTATCCCACATTTCACCCACAGGCGCGTAGGTGCGGCCTTTGACGTAATCCAAAGTAGTATCGTCTACTGCAACCATGCCCATGCGCGCACCCGCCTCGATGGACATGTTGCACATGGTCATGCGGCCCTCCATGCTCATATTGCGCACGACTTCTCCGCCGAACTCTATGGCATAGCCGCTGCCGCCTGCGGTACCAATCTTGCCGATGACTGCGAGCACCACATCTTTGGCGGTCACCCCCCTGGACAGAACGCCATCGATACGCACCAGCATATTGTCCATCTTCTGCTGGATCAGGCACTGGGTGGCCAGAACGTGCTCAACTTCAGAGGTGCCGATGCCGTGTGCCAGTGCGCCGAGCGCGCCGTGCGTTGAGGTATGGGAGTCGCCGCAAACCACGGTCATGCCAGGCAGGGTCGCGCCTTGCTCAGGGCCAACAACGTGCACGATACCCTGGCGCCGGTCGTTGATTTCGAACTCGACGATATCGTATTCCTTGCAATTGTCATCCAGGGTCTGGACCTGCAGGCGCGACACCGGGTCGGCGATGGCGGCGACACCACCGCTGCGCTCCACACGCTCTGTGGGAACGTTGTGATCCGGAACTGCCAGGTTGGCATCGCGCCGCCACAGTGGGCGCCCCGCAAGTCTCAGACCCTCAAAGGCCTGGGGCGAAGTCACCTCGTGCAACAGATGGCGGTCGATGTAAATAATCGCGCTGCCGTCTTCGCGCTGATCCACCACGTGGCTGTGCCATAACTTGTCGTACAACGTTTGTCCGGCCATGGGGCTCACCTCTTTCTGTATCCACTCAAAAGATTGACGAAGTATGGGCTTGCCTTTTAGATAACTCAAATTTATTATTTTTATCTATTGTATTCCTATAAGGAATCTCAAATGGACACCCAGAACCTGAAAACCTTCGTACTGGTAGCAGAGAACGGCTCATTTTCATTGGCCGCCGAGAAGTTGCATCTCACCCAGCCTGCGGTCAGCAAGCGCATCGCATTGCTCGAAGAGCAACTGGGCTGTGATCTGTTTGACCGCATCGGGCGCAATGTCACCCTGACTGAAGCCGGCCAGGCCCTGCTTCCGCACGCGAGAACCGTGCAGCAGGAGCTGGAAGCCGCCCAGCAGTCCGTACGCGACCTCGCCGGAGAAGTGGCCGGCCAACTGCGCCTGGCCACCAGCCACCATATCGGCCTGCATCGCCTGCCGCCGGTGCTCAGCGAATTCAGCAAGGCTTTTCCTGCAGTGCACATCGACATCGACTTTATGGATTCGGAACAGGCCTATGAACTGATTATGCAGGGCAAGGTGGAACTTGCGATCGTCACTCTTGCGCCCGCTGAGGAAGCCAGTGTGGTGACACTTCCCGTGTGGCCTGACCCGCTGGATTTTATGGTCGGCATCCAACACCCTCTGGCGCAGACTCCGGGCCTGGACCTGGCAGCGCTTAGCGAGCATCCGGCCATCATGCCCGGACTCAACACCTACACCGGCCAGATCGTCGCGCGACTGTTCAACCAGCACAACCTGACGCTGCGGATATCCATGGCTACCAACTACCTGGAAACTATTCGCATGATGGCATCAGTGGGGCTGGGCTGGACCGTGCTGCCACGCAGTATGCGTGACGACACACTGGCCACCCTGCAAGTGGGCAACACCAGCATCGAACGCACACTGGGAATTGTCTACCACCGTGGCCGCAGCCTGTCGCGTGCAGCCAGGGCGTTTATCGACATCGTTCAGGCATCCGCAGAACGCACCCCTGTGCCTAGCGCTTAAGCCAGGCTGGCGCGCCGTCGCCAATGGCCTCCGGCTTCACCATGCCCTTGTGCTCTGGCAGATAAAAGGTACCGTTGAAGCGGGCCACCACCCCGTCGGCACTGACGATGGCGCCACTGCTGAAACCGAACCTTCGCTTCACTGTCACCAGGTGAACGTCCGCCTGTATCCACTGGCCCATGCGCGCTGCAGAAATGAAGTCCATCGCGAGGTTGATTGTAGGGGTGCCACCACGTCGCTCACTGGCCACATTAACACCTGTGGCCGCGGCAATATCTGCCAGGGTTGACAGCGCACCGCCGTGGCAGATTCCCATGCTGTTGCTATGTTGACTGTCGATCACCAGGCCTATGCTGACGGACTCGCCTTCAATGCGACGATATAGAGGCTGCAGGCAATCGCTGAAGCCCAGCCCTTCGGGTATGGCAACAAAGCCCTCCGCTGGCTGCTCTACTGTTGCTTCACTCATTTTTGCTCGCCTTCCCTGTTAGCGCACACACTAGAAAATACCCATTGCCAGGCCCGCTGCAAATGCGGCGCCCAGTTCCTCCGAGGCTCGCTGGTGGCCTGTGGTCACTTCGCCACGCAGGATCAGCGGTTCAGCTGCGGCGGGAAAGGGGTAGCCTGACATTATACGTTGCAGCTGCTGCACCGCACCACGGCCATCGTTGCCTGCGCTTGCCAGGAATGTGTAAGGCAATACCAACCCTCGTGAGATAGCGGGGTAGAACGTCCGATCCAGAAAATCCTTCATACCTCCACTGAGCGCCCCGGAATTTTCCGCCGCCACCAGCAACAGGCCGTCTGCCCGCTGCAGGTCTTCCACCCCTGCATCCCATGCGCGCAGCACACAGGTTTCAACCCCCTCCTGGGTAAGCGCTCCTCGCCAGACTGACCGCGCCAGTTGCGCACTGGCACCGCTCTGGCTGTGATAGACAATTAACAGTGACTTCATGCGATTGTGGTGTTGATTGATTCGCTGCAGATTGGAACACAGCCTACCCGGCCTGTCATGTGGCCTGCCACGTGAGTTTGATAACGCCCTTCAGCGCCAGGCGCTTTCCTACCGTGCTGAATACTGCTCTAATACGCGACGATTCGACTACGACAAAACATCTGGAGAGTAATGGTGGCAAAAATAAACAGGCAATGGCTGTTAAAACAGCGCCCGGTAGGAATGGTTGGCCCGGAGCATTTCGAGCTGGTGGATTCACCGCTGCCGCAGGTTGACCTCGATGCGGGTCAGGTGCTCGTTAAAACCCTGATGCTGGGTTTCGATCCGGCAATGCGCGGCTGGGTGATGGATGAGCGCAGTTATCTTCCGCCAGTGGCAATCGGCGCACCCATGCGCGCGACAGGTGTCGGCCAGGTAGTGGAATCATCCAACCCCGCACTGCCGAAGGGCGCGCTGCTTCAAGGCCTGCTCAACTGGCAGGAATACAGCGTAGGAGACCCGGCAGCGCCAATACCTCCAAGACCGTTACCCCCCGGAGTAACACCCACCCTGGCCCTGGGAGTTTTCGGCTCCACCAGCCTGACAGCCTATTTCGGCTTACTGGATGTGGGTCAGCCACGCAGCGGCGAGACCGTCCTTGTTTCGGGGGCGGCTGGCGCCACCGGATCAGTCGTGGCGCAGATCGCCAGGCTCAAAGGTTGTCGTGTGGTGGGTATCGCCGGCGGCGCGGAGAAGTGTCAGTGGCTGCTGGACGCATGCAAGGTCGATGCTGTCATCGACTACAAGAATGAGGATCTCACTGCGCAGATCGGCGAGCTGTGCCCTGACGGTGTCGATGTATTTTTTGACAACGTTGGCGGTGACACCCTGGAAGCCGGCATCAGCCACATGGCAGATTTCGGCCGCATAGTATTGTGTGGCGCCATCGCGGGTTACAACGATGAGACACCAGCGCCCGGTCCCCGCAATCTCATGATCCTGATCACCAGGCGAATCAGGATGCAGGGCTTTATTGTCATCGATTACCTCACCAGGGCAGAAGAAGCCTACAGCGCCCTGGCAGAATGGGTCAGTGCCGGGGAAATCGCCTGGCGCGACGACATCCAGGAGGGCTTTGAAAATATCCCCGCAACCTTGCAGCGGCTGTTCGACGGGCGCAACACGGGCAAGCAACTGCTGAAACTGGCTGAGCCGGAATAGTTATCCACAGGTAATTCTGTGGATAACTATGGGGATGAACTGCAGCGCGGGCCAATCCCGGAGCGGGGATACTGCGCTGCAAGCCTCGGTTGCAGCCTCGCCGGCATCGGCTTTAATTTTAAAGAATCAATAACTTACATTATTTTTATAGCGTTTTTCAGCCACCGCCTCCCGGAGGCACTGTAAAAACAGGGACTTTTGTTTCAGTGTGGATATTATTCCCGGCTCGCGGTTGGCAGCCACTTACCGGCCACACCGCGAAGCGCCGTGGGTTTCAATGTTGAACCCGGCTGGCAGGTGGGGAAAAGCCGCATAATCCGCGCGTCGAAAGAGCTAATCGCGATGGCGAATAAGCCAGCAACAATGGATCCTGGCGTTGCGCTGAAAATCCGGATCCACAGTTGCCCAGGTGATATCTTCGCACTGGAACTCCTGCTCCAATGCTGAATCCAGTTTGAAGCCCCGCCGGTTATTGGAAAAATACAATTGCCCCCCGCTGCGCAGTCTGGCCATGGTTGCACGCACCAGTTCTACATGGTCGCGCTGAATATCAAAACTTCCCGACATACCGGAGGAATTGGAAAACGACGGTGGGTCCAGCAGAATCAGGTCGTAGTGCGAATCCGCCCTGGCTAACCACTCCAGACAGTTTTCCCGTATCAGCACATTGCCACTCTCATCCAGGCCATTGTGTGCAAGGTTTTTCCGCGCCCAGCCCAGGTAGGTATTCGACATGTCTACGCTGGTGGTGGAGCGAGCCCCACCAAGAGCTGCATGCACAGTGGCTGAACCTGTGTAACAGAACAGGTTGAGAAAATCCTTAGCTGCGGCCTCAACGCCTAATCGCCTGCGCAGCGGGCGGTGATCCAGGAACAGGCCGGTATCGAGGTAGTCCTGTAAATTGACCAGCAGCCGGGCCGGGCCCTCGATAACACTGATCAGCTCGCCACTGCTGTCCTGCTTCTCATATTGCCCGGTGCCGCGCTGGCGGCGGCGCTGCTTGTAGACAATGTCAGCGGCGGCCACACCCAGAGCATCCGGCAATGCGGCCTGCACATCTTGCAGCCTGCGCCTGGCCGCATCGGGATCGACACCTTTGGGCGCCTGGTACTCCGCCACACATACGCGCTCGCCATACACATCAACTGCCACCGCATATTCCGGCATATCCGCATCGTATACGCGATAGCACTGGACCTGCTCGCGCTTGCGCCAGGCTGCAAGGCGCTTGCGATTTTTACGTATGCGGTTGGCAAACATACGCGCGCCGGCGCTAAGCTCTCCCGCGGGAAGTGAGGCCACCTCGTCTGGTGTTTCGGCATTCTCTGCCTGCGGCAGCGGCCGCAGCTGATTGTCGACCAATTCAAACAACAGCAGATGCGCCGGGATTGCGCCGTTCCAAAGTGCGTAGCGCTTGTGACTGCGCAGGCCTATCGCCTTGCCGAGTTCCAGGTCGGAGGTAAACACAGCCGCATGCCAGCCGCTGAACTCCCGCGCCATGACCTCGCCCAGTTCGTGATAAAGATTGCGCAAACTGTCCTTTTCGCCCAGGCGTTCGCCATAGGGCGGGTTACAGATCAGCAGCCCGATTGGCATGGAGACATGGGTGGGCCTGGCGAATTTATCGAGCGACCGGGCAGCAACCCGCACCACTTTTTCCAGACCCATTCGCGCAATGTTTTCCTGCGCTGTGCGGATCACCCGTGGATCGGCGTCATAGCCGCGGATTTCCGGAAGCGTGCTGGCGAGGCCGCGCTGCGCCCTGCCCCTGGCATCGGCCAGGATGGCGCGCCATTGATCCTGGTTGTGACCCTGCCAGTGCTCGAAACCAAAGCGACGCCGGTCCAGCCCCGGGGCGATATCCGCCGCCATCATCGCGCCTTCAAGCAGCAGAGTTCCGGAGCCACACATGGGGTCAATCAAGGCGCCGCCGCGGGCGGCGATGCCGGGCCAGTCCGCGCGCAACAGGATTGCCGCCGCCAGGTTCTCCTTGAGGGGCGCGGCTCCACCCTTCAGGCGATAACCGCGTTGATGCAGGCTGCCACCGGAAAAGTCCAGCGACAACACCGCCTGCTCGCCGCTGAGCCGGATGTTCAAACGGACGTCCGGGTCCTTGCGTGCCACCGCTGGTCGCTTCCCCTGCGCCTCGGTAAACCAGTCGACAACCGCATCCTTGCTGCGCTGGGCACCGAACTGAGTGTTGCGAATCGCGTCGTTTTCACCGGAAAAATCAATGGCGAAACTGTTATCAACGCCGAACAAACTTGCCCAGTCAACACCACGAAGCTGCTGATAAAGCGTGTCACTATCCACCGCCTCCAGCCGGGCGACGGGCAAAAGCACCCGATTGGCCAGGCGCGACCACAGACAGGCGCGATAGCCCAGGGCGACGGGGCCGGTAAAGTATACGCCCGCCACCGTTTCCCGCGTTGAAGAGGCACCAAGGGTTGTCAGTTCAGTCGCCAGCAGGGCCTCTAGCCCCTTTGGACAGGCCGCAAACCACTGGTCTTTCGCAAACTCACTGAGCGCCATGACAAGCATTACCCGAGGAGATCAGAAAATATATTTACCTATATTTTCAGATAGTTATGATATAAATGTTAAGTGGATTGTAAAGGAGTGCCGGGGGCGAGGCCTCAGGATCAACTGCGCCTGGAGGCTGCCGGAGCGCGTTTTCGCTTGCGTGGGGCCGCTTTCTTTTTGGGCCCCGCCCTGGCTTTGGACCTGGCCTTGCCCGCAGGCCTGGCGGCCTTACCATCTTCGCCTGCGGCGCCAGTGCTTTTACCCCCGCGAGCCGATTTCTCCGACTGCATTACGTCCAGCACCAGGCTGATGGAGCTCTGCATGTAGTGAATAAATCGCTCGTATTCATCGTCGGAGAAGCCACGCAGGACATCGTGCTGGCGATACAGGTTAACGAAGCGGCGTTCCCGCTCGTACTGTTTTGGCAGGGCGAGCACACCCCACTGCTCCAGCGTTTTTTCCAACGCCGGGTTGTAGGTGCGCATAAACTTGATTAAAAACGGTATCGGGTCATGCCTGGCAAGCAGCGATGCACTGCGCAGCATAACCTCCAGCGGCATGATGGTCTCACCGCTCTCTATGTCCTCCAGCATGGACTTGTCAGCAAGCCCCAGGCTCTCGGAAAGATCCTTTATGGACAGTCCTGCGGTTTCCCGCGCGTCTTTCAGAAAATGGCCGGCTTCGGCCATCGCCTCGAGGCGTTCCGGTTCAAGCTGATTGAGCACAGCTGAGCGCAACCAGTTTTCGCCAAACATTGCCGTCATGGCAGCAGTATTACGCGCCAGGCCCAATGTGCCACCGGCAACCTGCCCGGTCAGCCTGCGCACGGAGTCCAGTAGCGATTCAGAATCCTGTTCTTTATCTTTTTTTCCAGCCATGGCTGAAGCATAGCCCATTAACAGAGTAAAACGTAGGGGTGGATTTCCAGGCGCTGGGGAATGTCAGCTGCCGGCGGGCAATCCCGTCTCCAGCGCAAAAATTTCCCGCAGAATTCCTCGCCACTCGTTGTATTGCGCATTCAGGTTACCACTGAGACGAAACACCCGGCCGCTGGCCTCCATGACCGTTGGCGCCACCTCGTTATTGAAACCCGTGGCCATTTCGTCCAGATCCTGCTCCTGGATCTTGGTCTGCTTGTAGGTGTTGTAGGTCTGCTCCATCGCCGTAAAGGTACCGCGCCTGCCGATACGCTCTTTGGTCTGGGCCCGCGCCTCATAGTCCTCTTTGTACAGCGCCTGGTCGCGACTGTACTGCCGCCACAGGCTATAGGTGGGTGCCATCTCATCAAAGAGATCGACGTACTGTTCGTCCACCGTATCGACGAACAGGTGCTCCTGGTCTCTAATGCGCTCGACCCTGGCAATCATCGGGTCGCCCTCTGCAGGCAGCCTTACCACACTGTAAATACCCTGTTCATCCTGCTGCAGATAGCCGCCAAAGGCGTCTTCAGACAAGCTCGCTGCATAACGCAGGAACGCCACCTGCCGAATAGTCCGCAGCTCACGCTCATCCAGCCCCTGGCGGTACTCAAGAAGGTCATTGGCAATTTGTCTATACAGATCGATATAGGGGTCGCTGCCCTCGGTAGCGGGGTAATCCAGTGCGCTCGCCACATCGACATAGGTTTTATCCAGCCACTGCCGGCCGGTGGCATCCCTGGCCTCTATCGCCAACTCCAGGCGGCTACCGTCGGACTGTCGAATTTTACCGGTCACCAATAACTCCGAGATAATCTGCTCATCCGGCAGCACCCTCACCACACCCCAGGCACCCGAGGCCAATAACACCTGGCGCAGTAGTACGGGCATGAATTGCGACTCAGCTTTACGGATCTCGGGAAAAATACCCAGGATGCTGTGGCTGGCTTCATCGAGGGGAATGCCCGGGTTAAAAATCGCCAGGCCCACGTCGAGCATGTCCTGTTCGGGAGTAGAGCGCTCCACACGCAGATTCACACTTCCCACAGGAATCGCTACCAGCGCCGGGTCGATCGGTGCCTGTGCGCGGGCCATTGCTGCTGCCAGTGCCAGCAGGCAGCTCAGCAGGGCGCAGCACCCCCGCCTTAGATTCGTCTTCACTTTGATTCTGTTGTGCATACCCTGCCCCGGGAAATCGTCTGCTTGCAGCTGTAGCCGTCGTCCGTCGGTTCATAACGCGCATATACGCGATTCACAGTAAACGGCGAGGTCACGCGATCGGAAGTGACGGTGGTGGCGATATTAAGCCACTTGCCTTCGGGACCCAGGCTCATAATGTGCTGAATAGTAAGCCCCTCCGGCAGCACCATCTTGAAGATCAACTGGTGCCGGTTCCAGCCACAGATCTCTTTGCCAAGGGGTGTTTCAACCGTGTGATACTGTCCCAGGTAGAACTCACAGGTTAGGGCAAAATCTTCCTCGCGCTTGACCTTGATGTTGTGCTCGTCCTGCACAATTTCCATTAGCGGTGACTGGGTGACTAAATCAGCCATCTGTGCCAGGCCGAGTACGGACGCACCGCTGTTGGTGGTACCGGGGCCGCCGATCAGCATGCCACCGCTGGACTGCTGGTACATTCCGCTGGCCTGGGCGCG
>Ga0316189_10001059_pt1 | contig 27296 bp, 23 predicted proteins | sample LowCovwburrow_MG_FD_204930 | JGI IMG/M metagenome (GOLD analysis project Ga0316189, IMG submission 204930) | Coastal sediment microbial communities from Maine, United States - Lowes Cove worm burrow | ecosystem: Environmental > Aquatic > Marine > Coastal > Sediment | place: USA: Maine...
CCTGCGGGATGTGGCTCGACCTGGTCTGCGCGCCGCCGCCCTAGCGACCCGCACCGGCAAGACTCATCGCAAAGGCGGCAACGCTCTCTGTCAGGGCCGATCGCTCCGACAGTGCCGACGACCGCCGATGAGCCTCTTCGAGCGAAGGCGTGCACGTGCCTCCACGCGCGACGGCCGAGCACGCAGCGCTCTCCCGCTGCGAGCCCGCATGGATCGTTGGCTGGTCCCTGGGCCGAGACGGCGACAGCCCTGGGACCCCGCCGGGCTGCCCGCCCCCGGCCCCTCGTCCCCCTCATGAAGAAGCGGAGGTATAGAGCCGCAACGATCGTCGCCAGAGGATCCAGGCGAGGCTCATCAAGACCAGCGACGTCGTCCCTGCGGCCATTGCGGAGCCGCCGTCAAGACGGCCGAGGAGCCCCTCTGCCGGCCTGGTCGTCATCACGGCGAACGGGATCACAAAGGTGAAAAACGCCTTCAAGGGCCCAGAGAAGGCCGAGGTGGGCCAACGCGCGAAGTCGAGGAGGGTCTCCATCAAGTTCGTCAGGTTTTGCAGACGAAGCGCGCGGAAGCTCAGCGAGAGGGCGATGATCCCGAGGGCGTAGAGGGCGATGATCCCGGCGGCGAAGACCGCCGCGGCGAGGCCGAGCTCGGCGGCGCTCGGCGATACGCCGAGCTTCACCAGGCTGACGACGCAAAGACTGATCCCGGCGACGATCTCGAGCGCGCTCCAGGGCGCGAAGTCAGCGACCAAGCAGAGCACCAGCGGGCTCACCGGACGGAGCAGGAGGTAGTCCAGGGAGCCGCGGCGAATATGCTCCATACTGGCCCTTAGAGCAGGTTGAAGAAAAGAGCTGAAGATCCCGGAGACGACCATGAAGAGCCCGCTGAGGAGCATCAACTCCCAGGCGCTCCAGCCCGCTACGTCCGGTCGATGCTCGATCGCCACCAGCAGCGGGATCACCCCGATCGCCCCCCAGAGCACGCCGACCACCCCGTCCGACCAAAAGCCGACGCGGTATGCGAGGGCCTCGAGACAGCTCAGGCGGAGCTGTGCGCCGACGATCCGAGCTGTGCTCCGCGCTCCCATGAACAGCTCCGCTCAGGCCCCGAAAGCGCCGTACGCCCGGACTCCCCGGCGCCAGACGAGCGCGGCCAAGGCCGTGAAAAGACCGACCCAGAGCCACTGGAGGCCGAGGAATTGCAGCGCCTCGCTCCGGTCCAGGTGACCGAGGAGGAGCGCCACCGGAAAGCCGAGGATCGCATGAAAGGGGAGCACCGAGACGATCTCGGCCAGACCGCCCGGAAAGAGGCTGGTCGGCACCGCGTAGCCCGAGAGAACGACGAAGAGGCAGGTCCAGATCTCGAAGAGCGTCGCCGAGCGCTGCCACCAAAAGGCGAGGCAGGCGACCGCCACCTGGATCGTAAAATTCAGCAGCCAAGCGCCGACGAGCGCCGACGGGAGCAGGAGCAGGACGAGCGGATCGCTGGCGACAGAGAGCCCCCCGGAGGCGACGAGAACCACCAGGGCCAACGGCAACGCCAGGACCAGCCGCAACGGCAAGGCCGCGAGGTTGGTCACCGCGTGGTGGAGGATCGGCGGCACCGGCCGCAGCAAGTAGACGCTCAGCTCCCCCAGCCGAATCTGGCGCTCGAGGTCCCAGACCACCCACGAGGCGGTGAGCTGACGGACCATGAACGCCGCGACAAAGTAGGCGACGAAGTCGGCCTCGCCGTAGCCGCCGACAGGGCCTCCAGCGCGGGCGATCCCGGCCCAGAGCGCCAGCGAGACCAGGGGAAAGGTCGTGGTCAGGATCCAGACCGCGAGGGAGGCCCGATAGGCGACCGCTTCGGCGAAGCCGAGCCGCCACAGCGCGCCGACGACCGCGAGACGACCGAGGCCCTGGCTCATCCGCTCGCCTCCGCCGCCGGTCGGTCGAAGAGCTCGCGCATGACCTCTTCTAGGGGGGCGTCGCGGACCTCGAGATCGCGGCTCCCGGGGAGGGCGAGGAGCTCCGGGACGACCCGCTCGATCGCCCCCGGATCGACGTCGAGCACCAGGCTGCCCTCGTCGCGCTCGATCACCGCACCGAGCTCGGAGAGCGCGGCGAGCTCGGGGATTCGATCGGCGGCGACGCGGATCCGTCGGCGCGGGCGGATCCGCCGGGTCAGCTCCCCGAGCCCGCCGTCAAAGCGGAGGGCTCCGCCGTCGATGACGACGATCCGCGGGCAGAGGGCGGCGACATCCTCCATGTAGTGGCTCGTGAGCACCACGGTCGCCCCCTGCTCCTCGTTGTAGGCGCGGATAAAGTCGCGGAGCGCGAGCTGCATCGACACGTCCATCCCGAGCGTCGGCTCGTCGAGGAAGAGCACCCGCGGGCCGTGGAGGAGCGCCGCCACCAGCTCACATTTCATCCGCTCGCCGAGGCTGAGGGTTCGGACGGGCTTGTGAATGATCTCACTCGCGCGAAGGAGCGTCACCAGCTGGTCGAGGCGCCGCCGATAGTCGTCGCGGCCGATGTCGTAGACGACCCGGTGGAGCTCAAAGGTGTCTATCGCTGGCAGATCCCAGCTCAACTGGCGCTTATGCCCCATGACCATCGCGATCGACCGGAGGAAGTCCGGCGAGCGCCGCTTGGGCTCATAGCCGACGACCTCGAGAGACCCCCCTGTCGGGTGGAGGAGCCCAGCGAGCATCTTCAGGGTGGTCGTCTTGCCGGCGCCGTTGGGCCCGAGGAGGCCGACCCGCTCACCGGCGGCGATGCTCAGCGAGAGGTCGACGACGGCGTCGACAACCTCGGTCTCGCGGCGGAACAACGCTCGGAGGGCGGCGCCAACCCCGGCCCCGCGGCGGGCGACCTCAAAGCGCTTCGAGAGCCCCTTCGCGAGCACGGCGGGTTGTGCCACGGCGCGAGCCTACCCCACTGAGGTTCACCTTCAAGCATCGTCGCCCCGCTTGCCGCCCCCTCGATCGAGGGTTACTCTGCCCAACAATCGCCTAGATCAGGCATTGCGGCTCTTTGGGCCGCCAGGAGGACATCGTGAGCTTCTACAACCAGCAGCAAGAGCAGCAGCACCAAAACCACGGCGCGATCGAGCTTGGACCCCCGGTCTCCGCTTCTTCGGTCGAGGAGCGGGCGAAGTTCATCGAGCGGACGTACATCCACCTCGCCGGGGCCATCCTCGGGTTTGTCGGCCTGGAGTACTTCCTCCTCAGCTCGGAGACCGTCACCAACTTCGCCATGAATTCGATGATGGGCGGCCGCTACAGCTGGCTTATCGTCCTCGGCGCCTTCATGGCGATCTCCTACGTCGCCGACAAGTGGGCCCGCTCGGCCACCTCGCTGCCGCTGCAGTACGCCGGCCTCAGCCTCTACGTCGTCGGCGAGGCGATCATCTTCGTCCCGCTCCTGATGATCGCGCAGATGATGTCGGGCCCGGAGAACCCGATCATCTTCACCGCCGGCGTGTCGACGATGGCGATCTTCGCCGCCCTCACCGGGATCGTCCTCTACACCAAGAAGGACTTCTCGTGGCTGCGCGGGGCCCTGGCTATCGGCGGTCTGGCCGCGATGGGGCTTATCGTCGCCAGCATCATCTTCGGCTTCAACCTCGGGATCATCTTCACCGTCGCGATGATCGCCTTCGCGGCCTGCTACATCCTCTACGACACCTCGAACATCCTCCACCACTACAGGACCGACCAGTACGTGGCGGCCTCCCTCGGCCTCTTCGCCTCGGTGGCCCTCCTCTTCTGGTACGTCATCCGCCTCGTCATGGCCCTCTCCGGCCGCGACTAGGCCCCGAAATCCGAGGCCTCGAAGTCCGAGGCTTTCAAGGGCGCGCTGGCACAGCCGGCGCGCCCTCTCTAATTTCGCGGAGCGTTGTCCTCGACGCCGAACCTGAGCCTGGGCCTGAGCTGTCCGTCCCGTACACTCCTCCGCACGTGCCGAGACGTCGCCACTCCACGCCCCGCCCTGCCCTCTACCTCGCGGGCGCCCTCGCCTGCGCCCTCGCCTGTTCGAGCCGCCCCGGACCCGAGGAGCGCGCCCCGGCTCCCCAGAGAACACCCACCAGCGCCGGGGAACCCGCCCCGGACCCGGCCGCTGCCGCCCCCAGCGAGACGAAGGAGCGCGCCGACCCGCTCTCCTTCGCGCGCCCCGACGAGGTCGTCGTCCGCGAGCTCGACCTCAGGCTCGACGTGCTCTTCGCAAAGAAGATCATCGCCGGCGTCGCGACCTACCGGATCGAGCGGACGAGCCCTAGCGCCCCGCTCCTCCTCGACACCCGCGATCTCGTGATCGAAGGCGTCGAGGCCTCTGCGAGGCCGCCTGCCGGCATCGCGGAGAGCTGGGCCCCGACGACCTTCACCCTCGGCGAGGTCGATCCTCTGCTCGGCGCAGCGCTCACGGTAAACCTGCCCGATCGTACAGATCGAGTTAGGGTCCGCTACCGCACCTCCGACGGCGCCAGCGGCCTCCACTGGCTCACGCCAGCGCAGACCAGCGGTGACGCGCCCTTCCTCTACAGTCAGTCACAGGCGATCCACGCCCGATCCTGGGTCCCGAGCCAGGACAGCCCGGCTGTCCGGATCCCCGTCCGCGCGACGGTCACCGTCGACCGAGCGCTGCGACCGGTGATGGCCGCCAACGATGATGGCGTCAGCGCGGAGGGCGGTCGCCCCCACTACAGCTTCTCGATCGACAAGCCGATCCCCGCCTATCTCCTCGCGATCGCCGTCGGCGATCTCGACAAGCGCGAGCTTGGACCCCGCACCGCGGTCTGGGCCGAGCCCGCGGTGCTCCCTCGCGCAGCGGAGGAGCTCGCGGAGCTCGAGTCGATGCTGCCGGCGATCGAGGGCGACTTTGGGCCCTACCGCTGGGGCCGCTACGAGGTCCTGATCCTGCCGCCCTCGTTCCCCTTCGGCGGGATGGAGAACCCGATCGTGACCTTCGCGACGCCGACGATCCTCGCCGGTGATCGCTCGCTCATCTCGCTCATCGCCCACGAGCTCGCCCACTCGTGGTCGGGCAACCTGGTCACCAACGCGACCTGGGACGACCTCTGGCTCAACGAAGGGCCGACGACCTACCTCGAGCGGCGGATCATCGAGGAGCTCTACGGTCGCGAGCGGGCTGAGATGGAGGCGACCCTTGGCAAGGCGCTCCTGCTCGAGACCATCGCCGATCTGCCCGAGGAGCAGCAGCTCCTCCGCTCGGGGGTCCGCGGCCAGGATCCCGACGCCGTCTTCTCCGATATCGCCTACGAAAAGGGCGCGCTCTTCCTCCGCACCCTGGAGGAGACCTACGGCCGGGACACCTTCGATCCATTCCTCCGCGCGTGGTTCGACGAGCACGCCTTCACCGGCCAGAACACCGCCGCCTTCGTCGACTTCGCCCAGGCCCGCCTGCTCGACGTCGCGACCCCCCTCCCGGGGAAGGTGGCCCCGGACCTCAACCGCTGGATCTACGGACCCGGCCTCCCCGAGGACGCCCCCGAGCCGAGCGCCGCCGGCTTCGCCGCGGTCGAAGCGGACGCCGAGGCCTGGCTCGCTGGAGAGCTGAAGAGCAGCGCGCTCGCGAAGACCTGGGGACCCCTTCACTGGCTCCACTTCCTCGGCCAGCTCCCCCCGGACCTCGCGGCGGCCCGCCTCGCCGAGCTCGACAAACATCATCACCTGACGGCCAGCGACAACCGCGAGCTCCTCGCCGCCTGGCTCGAGGTCGCCGTCCGAAGGCGCTACAGGGCCGTCGACGACCGCCTCCGCTGGTTCCTGACGACCATCGGTCGGCGCAAATTCCTGACACCGCTCTACCTCGCGCTCCTCGAAGCCGACGGCGGTGGCGAGCGGGCCCGATCGATCTACGAGGCCGCTCGCTCGACCTACCACCCGATCGCCCGAGAATCGCTCGACCCGCTCCTCGTCCCCCCAAGAGGAACACCGATCCAGTGACGCCGGTCCCGCAGCCGGCGGCCCCGATTAGCGCTGGAGAGTCCTCTGAGGTTCCTCTACTCTTCCTTTATGCGTATTGATTCTCTACTTATCTCAGCCTCTGCGTGCCTCTGTGTAGCCTGCTCCACCGCGATCGTCGTCCAGGATACGGAGGCCTCCTCCGCGACGGACACCGGAAGCGCCAGCACCTCTGGCGCGAGCGCGAGCGCCACAGACTCCGGGGGCACCGAGTCGTCGACGGCGTCAGGCACCGATACTGAGGCGTCCTCGTCGGAGAGTACGGCGACCGACGGGAGCGCAGGCGAGACCGACTGGACCACCGGCGACACCGGCAACACCACCGGCGGCACCACCGGCGGCACCACCGGCGACACCGACACCACCGGCGACACCACCGGCGACACCACCGGCGACACCACCGGCGACACCACCGGCGACACCACCGGCGACACCACCGGCGACACCACCGGCGACACCACCGGCGACACCACCGGCGACACCACCGGCGGCGAGGAGTGCTTCGACCTCGACGAGAAGGAGTGCGAGGTAGCCGACGGCTGCATGAGCGTCTTCGCGAAGGAGGTCAACATCAAGAAGAGCTGCACCATCGCCCCAGCGACCTTCCAGGGCTGTATCCCGGAGAGCCTCTGCGCCGACGTGATCACCTACGCCTGCCCCGACGACGCGAATCCTCCGACGCCCTACGAGTTTTTTGACAGCTGCCTGCCGCCAGGCTTCACCGAGTGTCCGGCGCCGCAGATCAAGGGCGACTGCAAGTAGGCCGCAGCTCCAGGGCGGAGTACATCGTTTACCCGCCCTGGACGGCTCCGCCGACGGCACTCGGAGACGCTCCGAGTCCCCCAACTTTGTTGGTCCGTGAGGTGCGCATCGTGTAACACGCCGACGACGAGCGACGAACCTATGACCACACGGACGAACACCACCATGCGACGCGCGATCCTTTCCATGTCACTGGCCACGCTGGCCCTCGCTCCCCTCTACACCGGGTGCAAGAGCGAGCCTGAGAAGCCGCTCGCAGAGAAGGCGGAGAAGCTCGAGGCCCCCGAGAAGCCCAAGAGCCTCGACGCCACGACATTCAAGATCAGCTCCGACGGTGGCGAGCTCGGCTTTGAGATGGACGCTCCCTTCGAGAAGATCCGCGGCCGCGTCCCCGCTGACGCGATCAGCGGCGAGATCACCGTCGACTTTATGGACATCACCAAGAGCACCGGCCTTGTCCACGTCGACATCAGCTCCCTCGAGCTCTTCCAGCGCAAGGCGGAGGCCGAGGGCAAGTACGGCGAAGAGGAGAAGAGCGACCTGCAAAACGAGCACGCCCGGGCATGGCTCGAGATCGGCGAGGACGCCCCCGAAGAGGACCGCAAGAAGAACGCGCTGATCGAGTACTCGGTGCAGAAGGTGCTCGAGGCCTCCGAGAAGGACATCTCGAAGATGGAGGGCGCCGAGCGCAAGGTAACGCTGAAGGTCGAGGGGGAGTTCCTCCTTCACCAGCGCAAGGCCACGAAGACCGCCGAGCTTGAGGTCGTCTTCCACTTCGACGGCGACACCCCCAAGAAGATCCACGTCAAGGCGGTCAAGCCACTGGCGATCGGCCTCGAGGAGTACGACGTGCACCCGCGCGAGGCCTTCGGCAAGCTCGCGGCCAAGACCCTCGGCGCCCTCTCCGAGAAGGTCGCGAAGGAGGCGATGGTCGGGGTGGAGTTCACCGCCACACCGGGCGCTGCCGGGGCCAAACCCGCCGCTGCCGCCCCCAAGGAAGCCGCACCCGCCGGCGAAGTACCCGCTGAGGCACCCGCCGAAGCACCCGCCAAGTAGGCGTACGGGCGGTCACCGCCCCCCCACAGAGCGAGCGATCAGGAGCAGACCATGGACATCAAGACAATCTCAACCGCACTCGCGGTGCTCGGCACCGGACTCAACCTCTCCGCCTGCAAGAGCACCCAAGCAGACGCGACGGAGGTCCCGGCCTCAGAGCATGGCTCAGAGGCCAGCTGTGGCGGGGAGAACTGCGGCGCTGCCAAGGGCGAAGCCTCCTGCAGCGGCGAGGGCTCCTGCGGCGGAGAGAAGCACGCCGACGCCGACGCCGACGCCGACGGTGCAGACGCCGAGGCTGCCGACGCCGAGGCTGCCGACGCCGCGGCGAGCAGCGCATCCAGCGAGGTTGCTGCCGACGCCGAGGGCGGCTCGGAGGTCGAGTCCAGCTCGGAGGCGATCGCCAAGGCAGAGCCCGCCGAGGCCGCACCAAAGAAGAAGAAGAAGACCGCCAAGAAGTCAAAAAAGAAGGGCACCGAGGCCGCCTGCGGCGCCGGTACCTGCGGATAGCAGGTCCCCCTTCGGGCTCCTGCGTAGGCCGCAGCTCGCCGAGCTGCGGCCTACCTTTTTGGGTGCGAGGCGAATAGGATTTGTCAATGGACATCAAGACCATATCCGCAGCGCTTGCCGTCCTCGGCACAGGACTCCCGCTGACCGCATGCACCTCCCAGACCGATGCGACCGAGGTGCGGGCGTCCGAGAAGCCGGCAGAGGCTGAACAGACCGCCGACAAGCCCGCGGAGGCCGACAAGCCCGCCGCCGGGGCCGACAAGACCGCCGCCGAGGCCGACAAGACCGCCGCCGAAGACAAGGCCAAGAAGGCCGAGGCCGAGGCTGGCTGCGCCGAGAGTGCCTGCGCCGAAGGTGCATGTGGCGGCAAGGCCAAGAAGGGGGAGACTGCCGGCGACGCTGCGGCCGACCATGCGACCGACGCCAAGAAGGCCGAGGGCTCCTGCGGCGCCGGCTCCTGCGGCAAGGCTGGCGAGGCGAAGGACGCCAAGAAGGCCGAGGGCTCCTGCGGCGCCGGCTCCTGCGGCAAGGCTGGCGAGGCGAAGGACGCCAAGAAGGCCGAGAAGGCCGAGGGCTGATCCCCACGGGCACCCGCCATGGATGATCGCTCACCGACAGGGGTCGGCCTCGGACTGCGCTGGGCGTTCATCGACGAGGTCGCCGCGGGAGACGCTCCTTCGTCGATCCGCTTCTTCGAGATCTCGCCCGAGAACTACATCCGGCGCGGAGGTCGATTTCCCAGCGCGCTCGAGACGATCGCCGCAGACTTCCCGATCCTGACCCATGGTTTGATGCTCGGGATCGGCGGCGAAGAGGCGCTCGCTCCGGGCTATATCCGCGATCTACGGGGCATCCTCGACGCCCTCGGCGCCCGACGACACACGGATCACCTGTGCTGGAGCGACGCCGGCGGCCGCTGCCTCCACGATCTCCTCCCCCTCCCGGTCGACCGGCGGATCATCCCGGCGATCAGCGATCGGATCCGCCGCGTCCAGGATCTCCTCGGCCGCCCCTTCGCGGTGGAGAACATCAGCTACTACGGCGCGCCTGGCTGGTCAGAGAGCGAGTCCGCGACGATGGGCATGGTCGAGCGAGACTTCCTCGCCGAGCTCCTCGACCACGCCGACTGCGGCCTCCTCCTCGACGTCAACAACGTCCTCGTCAACTCCAAGAACCACGGCTTTGATCCCTACGCTTACCTCGAGGGGATCGACCTCTCGCGGGTGGTCGAGCTCCACATCGCCGGCGGTGAGCGCTTCGATCACCTAGAGGGGCTCCTCATCGACACCCACGGGACCTCGGTCCCCGCGGAGGTCGAGGCCTTGATGGCCTGGGTGATCGCCCGCAGCGGTCCCCTGCCCGTGATCTACGAGCGTGACAACAACGTGCCGTCGCTCGCCGAGCTAGGCGACGAGGTCGCCCGCCTCCAGGGAACCTACGAAGCCGCCCTCGCGCGCTTCAACGCAGAGGCTGCGGAGCTCAGCGACCGACGCGCGTCCCAGGGCAGGCGGACGAGCGCCCCGGAGGCCTCCGAACGCCCCCAGATCGACCTCGGCCAGGTCCAGCGTAGCTTCGCCCGGAGGCTGCTCGATCTCCCCGAGGGCGAGGAGCATCCCCGCGCAGCGCCCGACCCCACCGCCGAGGCGGCGCTCTCGACCATGGGCGACGCCCGGCTCGGCGTCTACCGCAGCCTCGTCCGCGGCTCGATCCACAGCCTCCTAGACAAGCTCCTGCCCCGGACGCTCGCCCGACTCGAGGGCGCGGGCGCGGTCTGGATCGATCGCTGGCTCGCCGAGGAGGGGCCCCGCTCGCGGATCCTCCGCGAGCTGATCGATGAATGGGTCGCCTGGGTCAGCCCCCGCTGGCGCGCCGATCCCTCGGTCCCCGACTACCTCACCGATCTCGTGCGGCACGAGGCTATCGAGATGGCCACAGGAGCCGCTCCTCCGCCCTCACCACCGGCCGGCATGAGCCCGGAGTTTGCCCTCGACGCCTCGCTGGTTTGCGACCCGAGCGCTCGGATCGCCCGCTACGACCACGCGATCCATCGCCTCCCCGAGGAGCTCGACGATCGCTCGCCTGCGCCCGCAGAGCCGACCCCCCTCCTCGTCTACCGCGACCCTGAGCACTCGGTCCGCTTCCTCCACCTCACCCCGCTCGCAGCGGCGATAAGCGAGCCGCTCCTCGCCGGCCTCACGGTCAAGGAGGCGCTCTTCAAGGGCACGGCAACCCTCGGGATCGAGCTCGACGACGAGGTCCTAGCCCGGGTGAGCCGGCTCCTCGCCGACTTCGCCAAGCGCGGGATCATCCTCGGCAGCATCCCGCACTCCTAGCCGGCCGAACGAGCGTCTGCGAGCGAGGGCGGCACTACTCCCGGTCGTCGCCGCCGGTCATCTCGTCGACCGCGGCGTCGATCTCCCGGGTCACGTCGATGAGCCCGAGCACCCGCTCGATCGCCGGACAGCGCTCTGCACCGACCACCTCTTGCATCTCACGCAGCTCGCCTACGCTGAAGCCAAGCGGCTCGCCGGTCAGCTGCTGCATCTTCGCCCGGCGGAGATGGACAGGCTTGCCCCCGGTCGCTCCGGTCTCGACCCTCGTCGCCAGCTCGCACCAGTTCTCGAGGTCATGTCGCTTGGCGACGCGGACGATCTCCTCGAGCCCGGGGCACTGCCACTCCTTGCCGGTCTCGTCGACGTAGGACTTGCTGACGCGAGCGTAGAGTTCCTCGGCTGGCACCGCGCGAAGCCCCTCGTGGACGATCTTCCCCCAGCTCGAGGTCGGCGCCCACCCCTCGGCCAAGCGCGCCGCGAGGGTGTTCGAGTCGGCCTCCTCGGCAGAGATCGCGCCGCTGGCCCGGCAGAGCTCATCGCCATCGTCGGTGACCGGCTCGACCATCAGCCGCTCGATCGCGGGGCACTGCCAGGCGGTGCTCGCCTTGCTGCTGATGAGCTTGCGAAAGACGCCATAGCTCGCGATCTCGTCATCGCGGATCATCGACGCCTGGATCGACTTGGCCTGCTTCGACTCGGGCTTCCAGCCCTCGAAGAGCTCTTTGACCCGCTCGGAGGCCGACTGGTCGCGGCGCTCGGCGATGGCTGTCGCTCGCTTGCACAGGTTGTCGAGATCCGAGGAAGAGCAGCCCGATACTCCCAAGGCCAATACAACCACCAGCCAACGTGCCATCGCACAAGCATAGCGCACTCAGACGATCCGCATAGGTACTGACAGCGAGCGCCCCATGGGCGACAGCGCTCCGCGGACGCAGCTCGATCGACGTCATGATTTCGGCCGGCGATCCGAGCGACGACCGAAGAGCTCAACCACCGACGCGCGGACAGACCTCTGCCACCCCACGACCGTCACGGCATGGCGCACGCGCGGTGCAGGTGTAGCGACCGAAGAGCTCAAACGCCGACGCGCGGACAGACGTCTGCCATCCCACAACCGTCACATTTTGGCGCGCGCGCGGTGCAGGTGTAGCGACCGAAGAGCACCATCGCCGGGCCGAAGAAGGTCCACTCGGACTCGGGCACCACGGCCATCAGGTCGCGCTCGATCTTCTCGCCCTTCTTCTCCGATGTCAGCCCCATGCGCGGCGCGACCCGTGCGACATGGGTGTCGACGATGATCCCGGTCGGCATGTCGAAGGCGGTGTTGAGAACGACGTTGGCGCTCTTCCGACCGACCCCTGGGAGCGCGACCATCGACTTCATCGACCGCGGCACCTCACCGTCGTGGCGGTCGACGAGGGCCTGGCAGACCCGCTGGACGGTCTTCGTCTTCTGGCGAAAAAAGCCGGTCGGCTTGAGCGCCTCCTCGAGCTCTTCACGGTCGGCATCAGCGAAGGCCGCCGGGTCGGGATAGGTGATGAAGAGGGTCTTCGTCACCCTGTTGACCCGCTCGTCGGTGCACTGCGCGGCGAGAATCGTCGCGACCAGGAGCTGCTCTGGGGTCTCCCAGTCGAGTTCGTAGCGAGCGCCAGGGTGGAGGTCATGGAGGCGAGCGACGATGACGTCGATGTCCGGGGCGTCTGCCGAGGGATCCATCGGGCGATCTTACACCTCCGACCTCATTGACCCTATCAATGCGGGAAATCGCGCCACTCCGAGCGCCGCGAGCGGTCTCCATCGGCGGCAATTCGGACATGCCCCTACAAACATGTACACACTCCGGGCGCGCGGCCGCTCCTGCGCGAGCGCGGCCCAGCGGCCCGAACGCCGGTCGTCGCTGATACACTCGAGGTCACGCGACTTTGAGTCGTCGCAAGGGGGGTCATGAAAGGAGTCATCTTTACCGAGCTACTCATGATGGCTGAGTCAGCCCTCTCGCCCGAGATCATTGAAGAGATGATCGCCGAGGCCGCTCTGCCCTCAGGAGGCGCCTATACCACGGTCGGAAACTACGACTACGGCGAGCTGCAGGCCCTCGTCGTCGCCTTCGCGAAGCGGCTCAGCACCTCGACCGAGGAGTTCACCCGCGCCTTCGGCAAGCACCTCTTCGCGAGCTTTCAGCGCAGCCACGCCAGCTTCTTCACCAACATCGACGGGACCTACGATCTTCTCCGCCGGATCGAGGACGAGATCCACGTCGAGGTCCGAAAGCTCTACCCGCAGGCCGAGCTGCCGACCTTCAACTGCTCTGAGCCGATCCTCGGCGACATGATCCTCGAGTACCGATCCTCGCGTGGACTCGCCCACCTCGCCGCCGGCCTCATCGACGCCTCGATCGAACATTTTAACGAGTCGATCATGTTCACCCCGAAGGACCTCTCGGCCGGCCACAACACCCACGTGATCTTCACCCTCCACCGGGGCTAGCGACCTATCATGGACACTATCGATGCCCTCCGGCACCGCCTCGCCCGCGTCGATCGAGCTCGCCAAGAGGCTGAGCGCTACGCCGAGAGCAAGACTCGGGCGCTCTACGAGGCCAACCGAGAGCTGACCGAGATCAAAGAGCATCTCGAGGAGCTGGTCGCAGCTCGCACCGCCGAGCTCGAGGAGGCCCGTGATCTCGCGGACCACACCAACGCGACCAAGACGATGTTCGTCGCGACCCTGAGCCACGAGCTGCGAACCCCGCTCAACGCGATCATCGGCTACGGCGAGATGCTCTCCGAGGATCTCGCCGCGCTCGAGCTGGAGGACCTGGCCCATGACGCCCAGCGGGTCCTCGGCGCCGGGAACTACTTGATCCTCTTGATCAACGACCTCCTCGACCTCGAGAAGGTCGAGGCAGGCGAGCTTGGGATTCACCTCGAAGAGGTCGCGCTAGCCCCCCTCTTCCGCGAGGTCGGCGAGATCATCAGCCCCGATCTCGAGGCCAACCGAAACCGCCTGGAGATCGAGATCGCCGACACCGCGAGCACGGTCATCACCGACAGCACCCGCCTGCGACAGATCCTCCACAACCTCCTGAGCAACGCCTGCAAGTTCACCCACGACGGCAAGATCCGGATCGTGGCCCTCGCAGAGCTCCGCGGCGAGTCGCTCTACATGATCATTGAGGTGATCGACACCGGGATCGGAATCGCGCCCGAGGACCTGCCGCGGATCTTCGGCCGCTTCGCCCAGGCCAACGCGACGATCAGCCGACGTTTCGGCGGTACGGGCCTCGGCCTCGCGCTCACACGCCGCCTCTGCCAGCGCCTCGGCGGCGATATCAGCGTCGCCTCAAAGCCCGGCGTCGGCTCGCACTTCCGCTTTTGGATCCCGCTCGACCCGCCCCTGGAGTCCTGAGCTGACAAGCTCGCCATCGCCCGCGGCCGACCCAAATGAGGCGCCGGCGAGCCGGCCCGTCGACGGCGACGCCCGTCGCTGAAGAGAGCTCCCTAGACGTCCAAGCACGACCCCGGGCTGCCCATCCGCCCGCTCGGCGAGCCTCTACCGCGAACTCCAACCATCCGCCATCTCAAATGGAGCGGGAGCCAACGCAGCCAACCCGCCGACGAGCCCCAAGGTGGCCGTGGCAGAATTGTCGCGCACTCGCTTGCCCTCTCGGAGCGGGCGAGGTTCAGCAGGCCCCGGGATCCAAGCGGACTGACGATTGCGGCGCGACCGCCTAGTAGTCGTCGACCCACTCGCTGACGGGCAACCCGCGCCCGCAGTGCTCGTCGACGACCCGCTCGACCTTGGCCTCGTCCATTTCGGCGTAGAATCCGCGCTGGGTCTCGAGCTGGGCCGGCTCAGGATCGAGGTGGGGGTCTTCGCCCGGGGCGACCTCACGGACGAAGATGTTCGGGCCCTCCGAGCAGCGACCAAAGCAGTTGTAGTCGACGACCGAGCAGCGGCCTCGGAGCTTCTCGTCTCCGGCGACCCGGCGCTCGATCAGCTCCTTCAACAGCTCACTCTCGTAGGTCACGCCGCAGCTCGGCCCGTCGCACACGAGGATCTGGAGACGGGGCTTCGCTTGCTCTTCGGGGCCAGCCATACCCAGGTTGCTATCGGATCGTCGACCCGCCGGCAACCAGCGCCGGGACGTCGGTGGGCTCGGTCACAGAGAGGCCGCCGCTCAGACCACGGCGGAGGGCGAGCCCGCGCTCTCCTCCTCTCGGCGAACGTGTCAACGCCGGAAGAAGATCCGCGGCGACCCGGAGCGACGACATTGCGCGCGCCCGGCGAGGCTGACGACCTAGACGTGACGTTCGCCACGGCCGGCGAGCGCTCGCGGCTTTTTTGCCGCGGGGATCGCCGGCGGGTAGCGTCCGCCTATGAGCCTCGCAGGCCCCCTCGAACCAGGTGCGCGCCCTAGTCGACGGCCTGCGCCCCGCGAACGCGGGCATCACTGCTCGTGCGAGCTCCTGATCGAACTGAGCAGGACCGAGGCCGTGCGCGGGATCCTCAGCGAGTACGGCGTCAGCGATGAGGAGCTCGCCCGCCACCACGCCGAGCTCCACGGTGAGATCGCGAGCGAGCCCGCAGACTGGCGCCTTCGCCTGGCCCAACGCGGGGGCAGTCGCAACCGCGGCGAGCTCGATCAGCTCCTGGCGATCGTCCGCACCGCCGAGAGCCACGCCTATCAGCTCCTCGAGCGGGCAGGGATCGCCGGCCCACACCTGCGCAAGCTCGTGATCGAGCGGATGCGGGTCCTCGGACCGACCTCCTTCGCCCGCCAGACCCCACGCCCCGTCCGCCTCAGCGCCCGCGCCGAGGGCTCTCAACGGTCCAGCTCGCCGCAGGCCTCGATCCGCCGCCCCGCACAGCAGGCCCGCCCACCGGAGGCCCTGCCCCGTCGACGCCAGCCCAGCGCCGTCCCTGAGGAGCGAGCGACAAGCGAGCGCGCCCCCGAGCCCACAAGAGACGCCGAGGCCGAGGCCGAGGCCGAGCTCTCGTCCGCCCCCGCGAGCGCCGAGCGTCGCCGGCCCAAGCTCCAGGCGATAGACCCGCACACGCTCGCCCCCCTGCACGGGCATGAGCGCCTGCTGCCGCGCCTCGCCGACTCGCTGCTCCGCTCCTCCCCTCGCCCGCCGCTCCTCGTCGGCGCCGCCGGCAGCGGCCGCACCCTCGTGGCGACCCACCTCGCCCGTGTCCTCGACCGGCCGGTCTTCCTCCTCAGCGCGCCGAGCTACGAGTCGGAGGGCGAGCTTCGCCACGATCTCGCCGTCATCGCCAAGAACTCAGGCGTCGCGATCCTCGACGACCTCGACCGACTCCTCGCAGACGCCCCGCCGGAGTACCTCGGCGTGCTCAGCCAGATCTGGGCCAGCGGCCGCCCGCCGGTCCTGACGGTCCTCTCCCACGAGGGCCGCAGCCGCCTCTCTTCGTGGTTGCCTGGCTTTTCAGCCACGCTCGACGTGATCGACATGCCAGCCCTCGAAGGCGAGGATCTTCGCGCGGCGATCAAGCTGGCCGCGCCGGCGGTGCTCGACGGACACGGGCTCACGCTCGCCGCGGACGCCCGCCTCGGAGAGCTCGCCCGCCTGGCGGAGGGGTTCCTCGGCGGACCTCTCGCCCTCCCCGGGCGGGCCCTCGATCTGCTCGACCTGAGCTGCGCCCGGATCGCCCGCGAGGGCGGCGAAGAGGTCCAACGCGAGACCTGGGTCGACATCGTCTGTGAGCGCACCGGCCTACCTCGAGAGCGGGTCCAGGGACAGGGCGGCCAAGACATGCTCGATCTCGAGGCCGAGCTCAGCCGCCGCGTCGTCGGCCACGACGAGGTCATCCACACCCTGGCCCAGCTTGTCCGCCGCAACCGCGCCGGCTTCGGCTCGCAGCGCCCGGTCGCCTCCGCGCTCCTCCTCGGCCCCAGCGGCGTCGGCAAGACCGAGATCGCCAAGTCCCTGGCGGCCGCCCTCTTCGACCGCGATGACGCGATGCTCCGCCTCGATATGAGCGAGTACGCAGAGGCCCACGCGGTCGCCCGGATCGTCGGCGCCCCGCCCGGCTATGTCGGTCATGAGCAGGGCGGCGCCCTCACCGATCCGCTGCTCAAGCAGCCCCACTGCGTGATCCTCCTCGACGAGATCGAGAAGGCCCACCGCGACGTTCACCAGCTCCTCTTGCAGGTCTTCGACGAGGGTCGCCTGACCGACGGCCGCGGCCGGACCATCGACTTCCGCCACGCGCTGATCATCATGACCTCCAACCTCGGCTCGGATCAGCTGCTCGAGCTCAAGGCCAAGACGACGCCCAAGCGCAGCCGCCCCCGCGCCGCGAGCTCGGAGCGCCCTGGCGAGGAGGCCGTTCTCAAGGCCGCCCGCGCCGCCTTCCCGACGGAGCTCTGGAACCGGATCGAGGCCCCCCTCGTGCTCCACCCGCTCGGCCGCCGCGACCTCAGCCGGATCTGCCACCGCCTGGTCAAGAGCTCCAGCGACCGCCTCTTCGGCGACCGCGGCATCCGCTATGAGCTCAGCGATGGGGCCTGCGACCTCTTGATCGAGCGCTGCGGCGACGATGCCTCGCTCGGCGCGCGTCCTCTCCGTCACCTCCTCGCCCGCACCGTCGAGCCTTTGATCGCCGACGCGGTCCTCCGCGGTCGTGTCCGCGCGGGCATGCGCCTCGACATCGTCGTCGATCGCGATGAGCTCGTCCTCGAAGCGAAGCGCGGCCTGACCGTCGCCCGCTGATCAGAGCGCACCAGCGGAGCGCACGGGCGTATCGCCGCGACATGGACGATGGCCTACCTCCGCGGGGCCCCCCGCATGCACCCTTCGACGTCCTCGTCCGTCGCACTTCGCAGCCCGAGGGCTCGCCCCTCGACGTCGACCACAGCTCCTGGCCGACAGCTCAGGGCTGCGAAGGGGCGATCACGACCTCCTTGAGGATCACCGCGAGGCGCTCGCTGAGCGTTCGGTAGAGCTCCGCCGCAGGCCCATCGAGGGCCGCGAGATGACCCCCGATCGCCGCCGCATCGCCGCGCGCGACCGGCCCCGTCACCCCCGCCGGGATCCCGAGCCCGAGCAAGTTCGAGAGCGATGAGCGGAGCAGCGACGCGATCGCGTCACGGGCGGCCGATCGCCCGATCCCCTGGGTCTCGAACACCGCGCAGGCCTCTCCGTAGAGAACCCCGAGGTGGTTCGCCGCGAGGGCGCACGCGCCGTGGTAGGCCCGCCGACCGCGATCATCAAGCTCCTGGAGGTCGAGCACCGGCTGCTCGCCAATCATCCGCAGGGCGACCGCGACCGCGGCCTCGTCCCCCTCAACGCCGAAGCTCGCCTCGGCGAGGCGCGAGCGCGCCAGCTCCTCGCGGCGCAAGGAACAGATCGGGTGCAGCGTCGCCACCGGAATTCCGCCCGCCGCGAGAGCGCCGAGGGCCGCGGCGCTGCGGGCCCGAAGCGCGCCCGCCCCGTGGAGCACCGGGGTACGCAGGCCACGAGCGCGGGCCTCTTCGGCGACGGAGGCCGCGACCGCGGGGATCGCCGGATCCCCGCAGAGGATCCAGAGAGCGTCCGCCTCAGGCTCGCCCTCCTCGCGGGCGAGCGTCGCCTCGCCGGCGACCAGCGCCCGCGCGCCGATCGTCCGGGTCGTCCATCCCCGCGAGCGCAGCCAGGGCCCCGCATGGCTGGCCACATGGCCATGTCCGAGAAGACATACATGACCTGGCGAAGGCTGGCGCAGGAGGGAGAGCAGCGCCGCCGGGACGCTCGCCTCTAGCCCCTCGGCAGCTCCTGGCGCGCGAGGGTCGGCCAACCAAGCGCGGACCGCCGTCGACGACACCTCCGGGAGCGCACACTCGGCCGCGTCCGCGTAGCCAGTCCGCGGGATCACGATCGGCGGGAATTGTCGCCGCAGATCATCGATCCGATGCCAACGGTCGAGCTCCCCGCGGGCGACGATGTCGGTGCCGATCACCAGGCGCACGTCGTGCCCCGGGTGGCGAAGCGCCAGCTCCTCGAGCAGCTCGATCGTGTAGCTCGGCCCCTCGCCGCGACGGGCCGCCAGCTCCGCCTCGATCTCGCTGACCCAGACATCGTCGCCGTGGCAGGACATCGCCGCCCGCGTCCAGGTCAGCCGCTCCGCGAAGGAGGCCATCGACTTGGCGAAGGGGTGCGACCAGCAGGGGGCGACCACCACCCGCGAGGCCAGCCCCCGAAGCCGGAGGTAGCTCGGGATCAGGGCATGGCCGAGGTGCGGCGGGTTGAACGATCCGCCGAGGACCGCGAGCACGGGGCGAGGCATGTCGCCGATACTAGGAGGTCACGCGCCCTGCTGACACGTTGACCTCCGCTCTCGACCTCCCCTCGGGCCTCGCGGGCGCGATCACTCGGGATAGCGGAGAAAGGGCCGGCGACGCGCCAGGAAGCCCTGGCGTGCGCCCTCATGGGCCGCGACCAGCTCGGCGACCGGCGTCTGGGCCTCGATCGCTGCCCGCAGCCAGGGACCGCCGGCGAGGAGATCGATCGCCGGACGATCGTCGACAAACTCGTATCGCTCTGTCCGCCAGCGCATCGCCCCGCCGCTGAGGCGCCAGCACGCGCGCAGCAACGCCCAGCTCGTCCGCAGGGAACGGACCTCCGCAGGCCGCTGAACATGGAGCTGAACCCCGCCACAGCGCTGGCCGCCGAACTTGTGAAAGGTCGGCTTGAAGGTGCAGGGCCGGAGCGCGAGGCCAGGACTGTCCTCCGCGGCGATCGCCCCCGCGAGCGCCCGCCCGTCGATAAAGGGCGCGCCGAAGATCTCAAAGGGACGGGTCAGCCCTCGACCCTCCGAGAGGTTGGTCCCCTCGAGCAGGCACTGTCCGGGATAGACCTGCGCGGTCTCGAGGGTCGGCATGTTCGGCGAGGGGAGGACCCAGGGAAGCCCCGTCTCGGCGAAGAGCTGCCGCCGCCGCCACCCCGCACACTCGATCACCTGGACCCGATCCCAGCCCTCGACCCCGCGCTCGGCGAGGGCCATCGTCACGAGCTCCGCCGCGCTCAGACCGTGGCGGACAGAGATGTTATGGAGGCCGACGAAGCTCTCCTCGCCGGGCTCGATAGCGCCGCCCTCGACCGCATCGTCGAGCCCGCCGAGGGGGTTTGGCCGGTCTAGGAGGAGAACCCGCAGCCCCGCCGCGAGGGCGACCTCGGTCGCCAGGAGGATCGTCCAGACATAGGTGTAGTAACGGGCGCCGATGTCCTGGAGGTCGCAGACCAGCCACTCCGCCCCGTGGAACATCGCCGGCTTCGGCCGAAGACTGTCGAATTCATCGCCGTAGAGGCTGTACGAGGGGATCTTCGCAGGTCCGTCGTCGACCGGCTCCATGTCTTGGGCAGCGGCGTCGAGACCGTGCTCGGGCCCCAAGAGGGCGACGAGGTCGGCCCCCACCTTTCCGCTGAGAATGTCGATCGCATGTTCGAGCTCGCTGCTGACCGAGGCAGGATGACAGAGCAAGGCGACCGGCACCCCGCGCAGCGAAGGCCCCTCGCCGGCGCGGAGCCGATCGAGACCGCTGAGGACTACGGGACGCGGAGGAGATCCAGCCATGGCCGCAGCCTATTAAGGAGGGGCCCGACGACCGAATTTCTGCCTCAGCCAGCGAGAGTCCATCGCACATCACCGCTGATGTGGTTTTTTTGGTGACACTAGACCGCCGTGCAACTCTCCGTGGGCGATGCGTGATCCCCTGGCTCCGCTGCCCTCTCCCACCTTGGATCCCAGCTATTGGGAGTGCACCGTCGCGCCGCGGACGACGCTCGCCGAGTACCCGGCTGATCTCCCCGGAGATCTCCGCGTGATCGAGGATGAGACTACCTACGAGCCCATGCGGCTGCTCGGGCGAAACCTCGGCGATACCCACGGCATCGACCGTCGCAGCCGCCGTCGCCACGCCCTCTCAGGCGCCGGCAAGGGCGAGCACGGGACCCGACGCCTGGTCTCTGCCGGCCACCGCCCGCTCCGTCTAGCCCTCGGCCTGTCGAGCGCCCACGGCTGGGCGATGGTCCAGACGATCAGCCTCGGAGCGACCGGCGTGCTCCTCCACCTCTTGGATCTCCTCCGCCGTGATCTCGATCCGGAGATCGAGTCCCTCGGCCGCGGCGCGCTTCGACAGCTCGCGCCGATCCTCGACGCGCCCCTGCACAACCGGGCTGTACATAGCCACGGCTCGCCGATGGCGACGATCGGCGGCTGCCTCCTCGCCCCCCGCGTGATCGCGGACCTCTCCGCCTGGGCCTCGTGCCCGAGCGGTCGCCGCGGATCGAGCTGCGGCCCCTCGACCGCCCACGCGATCACGCTCCTGATGCCCGCAGCCGACGGTCCGACCCGCATCGAAGGCGAGCTGGTGCCGATGACCGACCCCCGCCCCGAGGTCGTCGCCGTCTCCCTTTCCGAGCGCGGCGTCGCGGCTCTGCGCGCTGCGATGGCCGCAGCCCCAAGGGCCTGACGGGCCTTGGGCGACCTCGATCGCGCGGCTCAGCGCGGATTCAATGTCGGCTGGGGCACGACCGCTATCACCGGCACCGTTGACGCCATCCGGCCTTGTCTCTATTCTGCCGCTAGTCTCCTTCTGCACCTCTTCTCGATACCCACACTCGGGACCCGGCCTTGACTCCACCGAAGAAACCAGGAACTGATCTGAGCGCCCTCAAGGCTCGCCTCGCAAAGAAGGCGGCCGGCGACGCCGCGCCCGCCCCAGCGGCGCCAAAGCCCAGCGCAGGGATCCCCGCGCCGGGCCAGGCTCCGCCCAAGCCCAAGGCGAACATCCCCGCGCCTGGCCAGGCTCCGGCGCCCAAGCCAAAGGCGGACATCCCTGCCCCCGGCCAGGTCCAGGCCAAGCCGAAGATCGACATCCCCGCCCCCGGCGAGGTCAGCAAGCCCCAGCCGGCCGCAGCACCTGCGCCGGCCCCGGCTCAGCCCAAGGCTGCCGGCGACGCCTTCGCAGGCGGCGTCTCGGGCTTCGATCCCAACGAGGGCCTGATCGCCGACGTTGGCGGTGATTTCCCGACCAAGAGCAACAAGGGCATCGTCGTCATCGCCGCCGTCGCGGCGCTCCTCTTCGGCGTCGGCCTCGGCTGGATCGGCAACACGATCTCGTCGAAGGGCACTCTGGTCGAGTCCGGCAAGAAGAAGGGCGCCGACATGCTCAGCGAGGTCCAGCAGGTCGCCGATCTGCGCAAGAAGATCTCGCTGAAGATGGAGGACCTCGCGAAGAAGATGGCGACCGATCCGAAGGCCGGCGCTGCTGAGCTCAAGGAGCTCAACGAGTCGACCTTCGAGCAGCACCCGAAGATCGACTCCCTCTTCGGCTGGCAGCTCGCCGCGGTCCACAAGGCCGGCATCATCAAGACCTTCGAGCTCTACGAGGAGGCCAACGGTCTCAAGACCGACCTCTCGTACCTCGCGACCTTCGTCGAGAACTACTCCGATGCGCTCAAGGAGGGCTCCGGCCCCCGCGTGTTCGCGATCAAGTTCGAGAAGGGCAACGCGATCATCGTCGCCCGCGTCGGAGCGATCTGCGGCGAGGCTGCCTGTGAGGCTGGCAGCGAGGGCAGCGCGACCGCCCTGCAGATCATCGACAAGGTCGGCGGCGAGCCGGTGACCGCGGCGATCGGCACTGAGGATGGCCAGGTGATGCCGGTCTCCCCCTCGGGCGGCATGTACGGCTACATCATCGGCCTCAAGCCGGAGAACAACGCCTCCGCCGTCTTCGGCTCGCTGCTCAAGCGGGTCCAGGAGCGCCTCGAAGCGATGAACACCGCCGAGTCCCGCGCTCTCAAGGCGCTCAAGAACTACTCGGACGATCCCGACGTCGATGGCTCAGGACAGCCCGAACCGGGCGAGTAGTACCCGCGTCTGGGTGCTCAATCCCGCGAGAGCCGGCCTTCTGGGCTGGCTCTTGCGGTATTACACGTTTGGGCTGCTCCTCCTCGCCCTCATCGGCGCCGCCGAGGGCCACAAGCTCTTTCGCCACTACGCCGCGGGGCTGCCAAACCTCGAGGAGATCGCCACCTACGAGACCTCCGCCCCAGGGGTCACGCGGATCTACGGCGCCGACGGTTCGCTGCTCGCCGAGCTCGCCAGGGAGCACCGCTCCTACGCGAACATCGAAGACATCCCGGCGCCGCTGATCCACGCCTTCCTCGCCGCTGAGGATCGCCGCTTCTACGACCACAACGGCCTCGATTGGCGCGGCCTGGCCCGGGCGACCGTCGCCAACCTCCGCTCCGGGAGCGTCGTCCAGGGCGGCTCGACGATCACCCAGCAGGTCGCGAAGGGCTTCCTGAGCGACGACCGCACCCTCGAGCGCAAGCTGCGTGAGGCGATCCTCTCGCTCCGCCTCGAGTCCCGGCTCGGCAAGCCGCGGATCCTTGAGATCTACCTCAACAAGATCTTCCTCGGCCACGGCTCCTATGGGGTCGCCGCCGCCGCGAGCCGCTACTTCGGCAAGCGGCTGGACGAGCTCACCCTCCCTGAGTGTGCCCTGATCGCTGGCCTCGCCCGCGCCCCGTCGCGCTACTCCCCCGTCGCCAACGAGGAGCGAGCCCTCCGCCGCCGCGGCGTCGTCCTCCAGACGATGGTCGACGCCGGCTACATCAGCGAAGCCGATCGTGATGAGGCGACCGCTGCGCCGATCGTCCTCAGCCAACGCCCCGACGTCTTCCGCCTCCGCGCGCCCTTCTACGCCGAGCACGTCCGCCGGACCCTCCTAGAGGCCTACGGTGAGGAGGCGGTGCTCGGCCGCGGCCTCCAGATCGAGACCCCCGCTGAGGTCGAGATGCACGCCCAGGCCCATAGGGCGATTGGTGACCACCTCACGCGCCTCGATCGCCGCCAGGGGTGGCGCGGACCGGTCGCCACCCTGCCCCAGGAGAAGAGCCGCGAGCGCTTCGTCGAGCGTCTCCGCGAAGAGTACGGGGAGAGCCCCTTCGTCGACGATCCCGATCGCTGGCGCCTGGCCCTGGTCACCGAGGTCGAGCGCGGCAAGGCGCTGGTCACGACCGGTCATGATGTCGCCCTCCTTCCGCTCAAACATATGAGCTGGGCGACGGTCTACGACCGCAACAGCGGGATCAACGATCAGACGATCGACAACGTCGGCAAGGCGCTCGAGGTCGGCGATGTCGTCTGGGTTCACCCGCTCCGGCGTCCGGTCAAGAAGGACAAGCAGCGCGGCGACGCCAAGAACGACGCCAAGAACGGGGCCAAGAACGGGACCAAGAGCCGGGCCAAAGCCGACAGCACAGCCCTGCCCGCCCAAGACGGAGAGCCAGCCCCCGCACCGCTGATGACCGACCGCAACAGCGGGCTTCAGATCGTCGAACTCGGACAGCCGACCCGGGTCGAGGCTGCGCTCTACACCTTTGACCACCAAAGCGGCTACGTCACCGCGATGGAGGGCGGCGCTGATTACGACCGCTCGCAGTACAACCGGACCACCCAGGCCTGCCGTCAGCCCGGCTCGGTCTTCAAGGCGATCTACTACGCCCTCGCCCTCGACGGCAGCACCTACACCATGGGATCAGTCCTCGAGGACAGGCCCTATGAGCCCGAGCCGGACGAGGAGTGGAACCCGCAGAACATCGGCAAGACCCTCGACGGCAAGGTGCTCCTGAGGACCGCGCTGATCCGCTCGCTGAACCTCCCGTCGATCCGCCTCTTCCAGTCGCTCGGCGCCCCCGCGGTGGTCGAGTGGGCCCGCCACCTCGGCTTCACGACCGAGCTCATCGCCGACCGAGCCCTCTCGCTCGGCGCCTCCTGTGTCCACACCGACGAGCTCAGCCGGGCCTTCGGGATCTTCGCCCGCGGCGGCACCTGGATCGATCCAGTGTACGTCCGCCGGGTCACCGACAAGAACGGCGCGGTGCTGATCGACAACCGAGCGCCGGACGATCCAGCCGTCGATGTCGCCGGCCGCCTCGACCGGATGGCCCAGCTCGCCCTGGAGCCGCCAGAGCAGACGATCGACGAGCGCACCGCCTTCCTGATCACCCGCCTCCTCCGCGAGGTCGTCACCGCCGGTATCGGCTACCGCGCCCAGAAGATCGGGGTCCCGGCGGCCGGCAAGTCGGGGACCGCCTCCAAGGGAGAGAACACGACGGACACGTGGTTTGTCGCCTTCACCTCGCGCTATGTGACAGCGGCTTGGATGGGCGATGACACCTACGAGCGCTCGATGGGGATCGAGGACGCGAGCTACACCACAGCGACGCCGCTGTGGACCGACTACATGCACGACGTCGTCCGCGGGCTCCCCCACGAGCAGGTGCCGACGATCAAACCGCCGGGGCTCACGAGCCGCAACGTCGACGCGCGCACCGGCGGTCCCCCGACCCCCGGCGGAGTCTCGGCCCTGCTCTACTTCAAGAACGAACGCCGCGGAAACGCAGACCCCCAGGCCGACGTCGAGGCCGCGCCCGGGGCCGAGCCTGCGTCCCCGAGGCCGCCTGCCCCGACCGCGGGCGAGTAGACGAGAGAGACGGTTGGGCGGCCCATCACCCGCCGGTCTGCCGCTTCCGCGATACCAGGGCCCCCAGGGCCCCCCCAGGTCGACCCCCGGGAGCGGCCTGATGAACCGCCAACCGCCGACGATCATCCAGCCGGGGAGGACAGGGCCACCACCTGACGACGAGACGTAGAAACGCCGCGCAGGTCGAGACCGGCGCGGCGCTCAGGACTAGCGTCCCAGGTGAGAGAGGGCGCTACTCGTCGTCGTCATCCTCGTCGGAGCGATCCGTGGTGATGATGTTGCCCTCCGCGTCGTACTCGACGTCGGAGCCGCCGAGCACGTCACCGACATCAGAGGAGAAGCCCTCCTCCTCCTTGACGTTCGGCAGGCGCTCGCCGATCTGCTGCTCGATGTTGCCGTCGAGGACGGTGATCATGTAGACGCCGTGGACCGCGCTAAGGTCGAAGGAGCGGATCTTCTCGCCGTTCTTCGAACTCCACTCGTTGTAGGTCATGAGCGGGGCGGCGGTCTTCGGATCCTGCTTGACCTTGGCCTCGGGGCTGATCCCGAACCACTTCTTGAAGGTCTCCTCGACGACCTTGTCGTACTCCTTGCCCCACTTCTCGGTCTGGTAGGCGTAGACGACCTTCCACAGGCCGTTGTCCTTGAAGAAGAAGAATTTCCGCAGGTAGCGGCCGGAGCGGATCCAGACCATCTCCTCCTGGGCGTCGTCCTCGAACTCGTACTGGATCAGGCTGACGTTCCACTTCTGGTTGGCGTTCGACTTGAACTGGACGTTGCCCCGGCGGAGCTCCTCGAGCTGCTCTTTGCGCCACTCGCGGTTGCGGTCCTGGGACATCGGATCCTTGGCCTTCTTCTGCTTGGCCGCGTACTCCGCCTCGATCTTCTTGCTGAGCTCCGCGAGCACCTGGTCCGGCGTCATGCCCCAGGAGTAGCCCTTGGTGATCGCGTTCACGCCGATCTGCGCCGAGACGCCCGGATCGGGATCGACCATCTTGCAGACTCGCTTCTTCTTCTTGCCCTTGCAGACCTCCTTGGGCTCCGGCTTCTTCAGCTTCTCCTCAGTGGACTCCGTGTCCGGATCCGACTCGCTGACACCGTCGAAGTCGGAGCCGTCGTCGTCGTAGAGCGAGTCGCCGTCGTCGTCGTCGCTGCTGCTGCTGCCGCCGGCGTTGGGGCTCGCGGCCAATTCCTCGTCATCTCCGGGGGTGACGGTCTCGTCCTTCTTGCAGCCACTGTCGAGGGCTACGCTGCCGAAGAACGCGAAACTGAGGGCGAGCGATGCGAAGGTAGAGCGCTTGAACATCGGGTTTCCTGCTGCCGCGGACACTATCACGGTGACGAGCGCCCGTCACGCGAACGGCACCCCAGGCCGGACCCGGCGGGCTTCACCGGATCGATCGAGCCCGCCCAGGCCCAGGGCAAATGCGCGCAGACGTCAGCGTCGGCGGATCGCGAAGATGATGGTCTCTGGATTGTCCTCGGCGACCGAGACCGCGATCTCAGCGTTGACCCGAAACTGATCCAGCATCGACTGACAGGCCCCGTAGAAGAGGCAGTGGATCCCGGGGCTGCGGACCAGCTCAGGGAGGAGGTCGCCGCTGCTGAGGCTCACCTGGCCGTCGCTATCGTCGAGCTCGATCGAGCCGCAGTCGCGGGAGGCCAGCCCCCACGCTTGCGGAGCGAGGCGCAGGAGCTGCTCCGCGGCGGCCTCTCCTGAGAGGGTCGAGCGCACCTCGGCCATGAGCGGGCGCAGGAGGCCGCTGTCGTAGGTGTCGCGGATAAGCTCCGTCCACAGCTCGCCCCCCCCCTCCTCGCCGAGCACCTCCGCGATCGCATCACAGAGGCCGATCATCTCCCCGACCGCCATCCAGTCGTCTGAGCCCAGACCGCGCAAGCGCGACTCGAGCCCCTCCGGCATCCGCTCGCGGATATCTGCCCCCTTGCCCTCCGGGAGGGCTCGAAGACGGCGAACGGCGATCTTGGCGAAGTGCGCGCGTACAGCTGCCTCAGACATCGATGTTCGCGACGCTACCACGGAACCCTCGGCGCTCGCTCGTGAGGGGCAGAAGTCGGCCCACGAGTCAAGACGCCGCGCCCTTCGCCAAGGGAGGGCTCCTCAGCGGCGGCTACTTGAGCAGCTTGGCGAAGGGGTTGTTGCTAAAGCCGTCCCTGG